>Ga0137409_10001566_pt1 | contig 24733 bp, 32 predicted proteins | sample CZODoug1_16funga_FD_122059 | JGI IMG/M metagenome (GOLD analysis project Ga0137409, IMG submission 122059) | Vadose zone soil fungal communities from Angelo Coast Range Reserve, California, USA - CZODoug1_16fungal (Hybrid Assembly) | ecosystem: Environmental > Terrestrial > Soil > Vadose zone...
TTCCTCAACATCGGCGGCCTTAAGGTCCGCGGCCCGGTGAAGAGCGCCGGCGTGGTCGTCGGCCGCGTCACCGAGATCCGCTTCGACACCGAGACCTACAAGGCGATCGTCACGCTCGATCTCGATTCGGCGTACCAGTTCCCGCGCGATACCAGCGCCAAGATCCTCACCTCGGGGATCCTCGGCGAGCAGTACATCGGCCTGGAAGCGGGCGGCGACGGGGTGATGCTCAAGCAGGGCGACCGCATCCGCCTGACGCAGGACGCGGTGGTGCTGGAAAACCTGATCAGCCAGTTCCTGTTCAGCAAGGCGGCCGAGACCAAGGAGCCAGCCAAGGAACCCGCAAAGTGATGTTGCGTTGGCTGGCCCTGGCGCTGCCGGTGGTGTTCGGCGGCTGTGCCACCACCAACGCCGACCCGCGCGATCCGCTGGAGGGATTGAACCGCGGCGTCTATGCCTTCAACGACAAGCTCGACACCTGGGTGGTGCGGCCGGTGGCGAGCGGCTACACCAAGGTTTTGCCCGGCGAGATCCGCGACCGGGTGCGCAACTTCTTCGCCAACATCGCCGACCCGATGATCGGCGTGCACAACATCCTGCAGGGGAAGTTCGAGGACGGCTTCTTCGACTGGGTGCGCTTCGGCTTCAACACCACCTTCGGCCTGTTCGGCCTGCACGACATCGCCAGCGACATGGGCTACGAAAAGCACAACGAAGACTTCGGCCAGACCTTCGGCCGCTGGGGTCTGCCGGCGGGGCCGTACCTGGTGCTGCCGTTTCTCGGCTCGAGCGACATCCGCGACGGCATCGGCCTCGGGCTCGACTATTACTTCGACCCGATGACCGGCGTCAGAGACAAGGACCTGAGCTACGGGCTCTGGGGGTTGAGGTTCGTGCAGGTGCGCTCGGACCTGCTCGACGCGAGCCGCATCCTCGAGGAGGCGGCGCTGGACAAGTACACGTTCCAGCGCGACGCGTACCTGCAGCGCCGCCGCAGCCTCATTTACGACGGCCGGCCGCCGCGCGAGCGCGAGCCCGAGTCAGGGGTCAACCCGCAGGGCGGCCGGGACGTTGATAACATCGCGGCCGGGGGACGCCCATGACCAAGACCATAGCCACGCTGATTGCCGTTCTGGCTCTCGGCGCCGCCCAGGCGCAGGAGCTGACGCCGCCCGACGCGCTGGTGAAGCAGGTGACGCTCGAGGTGGTCGACCTGATCGCCAAGGACAAGGAAATCCGCGGCGGCAACCGCGCCAAGCTGATCGGCCTGATCAACGAGAAGGTGCTGCCGCATTTCAATTTCATCTCGATGGCGGCGCTGGCGATGGGCCAGAGCTGGAACAAGGCGACGCCGGATCAGAAGAAGCGCGTCACCGACGAGTTCAAGACGCTGCTGGTGCGCACCTACGCCAGCGCGCTCGCGGCCTACAGCGATCAGAAGTTCGACTTCCGCCCGCTGCGCGCCCGGCCGGGCGACACCGACGTCACGGTCAACGTGCGCGTGCTGCAGCCCGGCGCGCAGCCGGTGCCGATCGACTACAGCATGGAGAAGACCGCGTCGGGCTGGAAGGTCTACGACGTGATGGTCGGCGGCGTCAGCCTCGTCGCCAACTACCGCACCGAGTTCAACAACCAGGTGCGCGAGTCGGGCGTCGACGGCCTGATCAAGAACCTGAGCGCCAAGAACCGCGCGCTCGAAGGAACCGACAAAAAGTGATCCGGCGCGAGAGCGGACGCATGCTGGTGAGCGGTGCGGTGACTCTGGCCAACGTCGCCGGGCTGCTCGAAGAGGGGCGCCGCCATCTCGCCGAGGGCGTACGCAGCGTCGACTTCGGCGAGGTGACGGAAATGGACTCGGCGGCGCTCGCGCTGTGCCTTGCCTGGCTGCGCGACGCGAAGGCCTCGGGCGCGGAGCTCGCCTTCTCCAACCTGCCCGAATCGCTGCAGACCATCGCCCGCCTGTACGGCGTGCACGACCTCCTGCCGCTCCACTGAACGCGATAGAAGTCCGGGACGTCGAGAAACGCTACGGTGCGTTGCGCGCGCTCGCTGGCGTGAGCCTCGCCGTCGAGGAAGGCGAGTTCTTCGGCCTGCTCGGCCCGAACGGCGCCGGCAAGACCACGCTCATCAACACCGTTGCCGGTCTCGCGCGCGCCGATGCCGGCCAGGTCCGGGTGATGGGCGCCGACGTGGTCGCCGACTACCGGCGCGCGCGCCGCCAGCTCGGCGTGGTGCCGCAGGAGCTGGTGTTCGATCCGTTCTTTACCGTGCGCGAGACGCTGCGCAACCAATCCGGCTACTTCGGCATCCGCGGCAACGACGGCTGGATCGACGAAGTGATGCACCACCTCGACCTGACGGCCAAGGCCGACGTCAACATGCGCGCGCTCTCCGGCGGGATGAAGCGCCGGGTGCTGGTAGCGCAGGCGCTGGTGCACAAGCCGCCGGTGATCGTGCTCGACGAGCCGACCGCCGGCGTTGACGTCGAGCTGCGCCAGGGACTGTGGCAGTTCGTGACGCGGCTCAACCGCGACGGACACAGCATCGTGCTCACCACCCACTATCTGGAGGAGGCTGAGCTGCACTGCAGCCGTATCGCCATGCTCAAGGCCGGGCGCATCGTCGCCCTCGACTCGACGCGTAATCTGCTGGCACGCTTCGGCGGCTCGCGCACGACTGCGCGCGTGGTCGCCCGCGATGGCCGGCAATTCACGCTCGAGCTCGCGGGCTACGCCGACCTCGAGCCTCAGCTCGCCCGCCTGCGCCTCGAGGGCGTGGAGATCGCCGACCTCGAGCTGGAGCGGCCGGATCTCGAGCAAGTGTTTCTCGCGTTGACGTCATGACCATCTTCTGGACGTTGTTCGCCAAGGAGACGCTGCGCTTCTGGAAGGTGGCGACGCAAACGGTCGCCGCGCCGGTGCTGACCTCGCTGCTCTATCTCGTCATCTTTGGCTATGCGTTCAATGCCCGGGTCCAGGTGTACGACGGTGTGCCCTACGCCTCGTTCCTCGTCCCGGGCCTGGTGATGATGAGCGTGCTGCAGAACGCCTTCGCCAACAGCTCCTCGAGCCTGATCCAGTCGAAGATCACCGGCAACATCGTCTTCATCCTGCTGCCGCCGATTTCCCATCTCGAGTTCTTCGCCGCTTACGTGCTCGCCTCGGTGGTTCGCGGCCTGGTGGTGGGGGCGGGCGTGTTGATCGTTACGGTCTGGTTCGTCGACCTGCCGGTGGCGGCGCCGGCCTGGGTCTTCGGTTTCGCGATCCTGGGCGCGGCCCTACTCGGCTCGCTCGGCCTGATCGCCGGCATCTGCGCGGAGAAAATCGACCAGATCGCCGCCTTCCAGAACTTCCTCATCCTGCCGCTCACCTTCCTCTCGGGGGTGTTCTACTCGATCCACTCCCTCCCCGAGTTCTGGCAGCGGCTGTCGCACGCCAACCCGTTCTTCTACCTGATCGACGGCTTCCGCTACGGCTTCCTCGGCCGCTCGGACTTTCCGCCGCTCGCGAGCCTCGCGGTGGTCGCGGCGAGTTTTTTTGTCGTATCGTTGCTGACCCTGAAACTCCTGCAGTCCGGCTACAAGCTCAGATACTGATATGGTCACTCCCGAAAGCGTGAAAGCCGGCATCGAGTCGGGCCTCGCCTGCGAGCACCTCGAAGTCGCGGGCGACGGCCAGCATTTCCAGGCCCTGGTCGTCTCGCCGGCATTCGCCGGCAAGAGCCGCGTGCAGCGCCACCAATTGGTATACGCCGCGCTCGGCGAGCGCATGCGCGAGGAGATCCACGCGCTGTCGATGCGCACGCTCACACCCGAGGAGTGGCGCGCTGGATAAGCTGAAGATCCTCGGCGGCCGGCACCTCGAAGGCGAGATCCGGATCTCGGGCGCGAAGAACGCCGCACTACCCATCCTCTGCGCGGCGCTGCTCACCGAGCGCAACCTCGTGCTGCGCAACGTGCCCCGCCTGATGGACGTGCGCACCATGTGCAAGCTGTTGGCGCAGATGGGCGTCGAAGTCGCCGGCCAGGACGACAGGATCGAGCTGCGCGCCGCAGCGCTGACCAGGCCCGAGGCGCCCTACGAGCTGGTGAAGACCATGCGCGCATCGGTACTGGTGCTCGGGCCGCTGCTCGCGCGCTGCGGCCGTGCCCGTGTTTCGCTCCCGGGCGGTTGCGCCATCGGCTCGCGGCCGGTCGACCAGCACCTGAAGGGCCTGCAGGCGATGGGCGCGACCATCGAGGTTGAGCATGGCTACATGGAGGCGCGCGCAGAGCGGCTGCGCGGCGCGCGCATCGTCATGGACATGGTCACCGTGACCGGCACCGAGAACCTGATGCTCGCGGCGACGCTCGCCGACGGCACGACGCTGATCGAAAACGCGGCGCGCGAGCCCGAAGTCGTCGATCTCGCCCGCTGCCTGGTCGCGATGGGCGCGAAGATCGAGGGCGCGGGCGGCGACGTGATCCGGATCGAAGGCGTGCGCTCGCTCGGCGGCGCCGAGCACCGCGTCATGCCCGATCGCATCGAGACCGGCACCTACCTCGCGGCGGTGACCGCGACCGGAGGCAAGGTGAAGCTGCTCGACGCCGCGCCCGAGACGCTGGACGCGACCCTGGAGAAGCTGCGCGAGGCGGGCGCGACCATCGTGGCGCGGGAGCGGCAGATCGAGATCGAGGCCAGCGGTCAGCCGCATTCCGTGAGCGTGCGCACCGCGCCCTATCCCGGCTTCGCCACCGACATGCAGGCGCAGTTCATGGCGCTCGCGGCGATCGGCAATGGCACCGCCGTGATCACCGAGACCATTTTCGAGAATCGCTTCATGCACGCGCTCGAGCTGCAGCGCCTCGGCGCCGAGATCGCCATCCAGGGCAACAGCGCGGTGGTGAGCGGCGTGCCGCAGCTGCAAGGCGCCACCGTGATGGCGACCGACCTGCGCGCCTCGGCCGGCCTGGTGATCGCCGGCCTGATCGCCGACGGCGAGACGATCGTCGACCGCATCTACCATCTCGACCGCGGCTACGAAGCGCTCGAGACCAAGCTGAGCGCCCTGGGTGCGCGCATCGAGCGCGTCCGCTGAGGCCAGAATCCGCCGCGCGATCAGCGCCTTGCGCAAAAACGTGTAGAATGCGCCCCCCTAGCACTTCGACCCAGACGCATCCGGATATGGCACATGGCGAGCATCAGCATTGCGTTGTCGAAGGGGCGGATCTTCGACGAGACCGCGCCCTTGCTCGCGCGCGTCGGTATCCGGCCTAGGCAGGACCCCGGCTCCTCCCGCAGGCTCGTCATCGGCACGAACAGGCGCGGCACGCGCCTGATCATCGTTCGCGCCTCCGACACCCCGACCTACGTGCAGCATGGCGGCGCCGATCTCGGCATCGCTGGCCGCGACGTGCTGGTCGAGCATGGCGGTGAAGGCCTCTACCAGCCCGTCGATCTCGGCATCGCCAGGTGCCGCATGATGGTCGCAGTGCGCCGGGGCTTCGACTACCGGGGCGCGGTGCGCCAGGGTGCGCGCCTGCGCGTCGCCACGAAGTACCTGAACATCACGCGCGAGCACTTCGCCGCCAAGGGCGTGCACGTCGACCTGATCCGCCTCTATGGTTCGATGGAGCTCGCGCCGCTCACCGGCCTCGCCGACGCCATCGTCGACCTGGTCGCCACCGGCAAGACGCTGAAGGCGAACGATCTGGTCGCGGTCGAGGAGATCATGCCGGTGTCGGCGCGCCTCATCGTCAACCAGGCGGCGCTGAAGACGCGGCGCGCCGAGCTGCAGCCGCTGATCGACGCGTTCGCAAAGGCGTCGCCATGAAACTGCGCCGTCTCTCGACCCGTTCGCCGGGATTCGCAGCGAAGCTCGCGGCGCTGACGCGCTACGACGCGGCGCAGGATCCCGCGGTGCAGAAGGCGGTCCGCAAGATCCTCGCCGCCGTGCGCAAGCGCGGCGACGCCGCGGTGCGCGAGTACACGCAGAAGTTCGACGGGGTTTCGCCGAAGGATTTTTCGCTCACGGGTCTCAAGGCCATTCCAAGTGAACAGGCCGCAGCGCTGCGCGCAGCCCACGAGCGCATCAGAGCCTTCCACGAAAAGCAGATCCAGGAGTCGTGGCAGTTCACCGAAGCCGACGGCACGCGCCTCGGGCAGCAGGTCAGCCCGCTCGGTCGCGTCGGTCTTTACGTGCCCGGCGGCAAGGCGGCCTATCCGTCCTCGGTGCTGATGAACGCCGTACCGGCGAAAGTCGCCGGCGTGCGCGAGATCGTGATGGTGAGCCCGAACCCGAATCCGCTGGTGCTGGCGGCGGCGGCGCTCGCCGGCGTCGACCGCGTGATTGGCATCGGCGGCGCGCAGGCGATCGGCGCGCTCGCCTATGGAACCAAGCGAATCGCCCGCGTCGACAAGATCGTGGGCCCCGGCAACGCCTACGTCGCCGAGGCGAAGCGCCAGGTGTTCGGCGAAGTCGGCATCGACATGGTCGCCGGACCCTCCGAGATCCTGGTCATCGCCGACGGCTCGACGCCAGCCGACTGGGTGGCGATGGACCTCTTCTCGCAGGCCGAGCACGACGAGTCGGCGCAGGCGATCCTGCTTTCGCCCGAAGAGAGCTATCTCGACGCCGTTGCAGCTGCGATCGAGAAGCTTCTTCCCGGCATGGAAAGGAAAGCCGTCATCGAGGCGTCGCTCAAGAATCGCGGCGCGCTGATCCTGACGCGCGATCTCGAAGAGGCCTGCGAAGTGGCGAACCGCGTTGCGCCCGAGCACATGGAGCTCGCCGTCGAGGAGCCCGAAAAACTCCTGTCCAAGGTGCAAACCGCGGGCGCGATCTTTCTCGGCCGCTGGAGCTCCGAGGCGATCGGCGACTATTGCGCCGGACCGAACCACGTGCTGCCCACCGCCGGAACGGCGCGCTTCTCCTCGCCGCTCGGCGTCTACGACTTCCAGAAGCGCACCAGCGTCATCGCGGTTTCCCGCGACGCTGCAGTCAAACTCGGGCGCATTGCCATGACGCTCGCGCAAGGCGAGGGCCTGTCGGCGCACGCGCGCGCTGCCGAGATGAGGTTGAAATGAGGCCGCAAGACCTCGTGCGGCCCGAGATCCTCGCGCTCAAGGCCTATCACGTCCCCGAGGCGAAGGGGATGGTGAAGCTCGACGCGATGGAGAACCCTTACCCGCTGCCGGAAAAGGTACGGCACGAGCTCGCCGAGGTGCTGTCGCGCGTCGATCTCAACCGCTACCCCGACCCCACCGGCGAAACGCTGCGCGCGCTGATCGCGCGGCGCATGCAAGTGCCGGCGGGCATGAGCGTCATGCTCGGCAACGGTTCGGACGAGCTGCTGCAGATCGTGACGATGGCGCTGGCGCGTCCCGCTGCGAGCGTCCTCTATCCGGCACCGACGTTCGTCATGTATTCGATGTACGCCGCGTTCACCGGCATGAAAGCGATCGCGGTCCCGCTGCGCGAGGACTTCAGCTTCGACGCGGGCGCTTTCATTGCCCGCATGAAGGCCGAACGCCCGGCGCTGGTCTTCCTCGCCTATCCGAACAACCCGACCGGCACGCTCTATCCGGAGGACGACGTCGTCGCGGTGATCAAGGCCTGCCCCGGCCTGGTGGTGGTGGACGAGGCCTACCACGCCTTCGCGCAGAAGACCTTCATGCCGCGCCTCGCCGAATTTCCGAACCTGGTGGTGATGCGCACCGTGTCGAAGCTCGGCCTCGCCGGCATCCGCCTCGGTTATCTTGCCGCCAGCCCGGTCTGGGCCGAGCAATTCGACAAGGTGCGCTCGCCCTACAACGTGAACGTGCTGACCCAGGCTGCGGCGGCGTTCATGCTCGAGCGCCTCGACGTGCTAGAGGAGCAGGCGGCGCGCATCCGGTCGGAGCGGGAGGCGCTCGGCAAGTCGCTGCGCGCGCTCGCCGGCGTCACGGTGTTTCCTTCGGCGGCGAACTTCTTCCTGGTGCGCGTGCCGGACGCGGCGCGCGTCGACGCCTCGCTCAAGAAGCAGGGCGTGCTCGTGAAGAACCTGCATCCTGGCATCGCCCAATGCATGCGCATCACCGTCGGCACGCCGGATGAAAACCGTATACTGCTTACCGCCTTGCGCGAAGCGCTGTCATGAGAACCGCTGAAGTCACTCGAAATACCAAAGAAACCCAGATCCGGGTGAAGCTCGACCTGGACGGCAAAGGCGCGGCCAAGCTCACGACCGGCCTGCCGTTCTTCGAGCACATGCTCGACCAGGTTGCGCGCCACGCCATGATCGACCTCGAGATCGAAGCCAAGGGCGACCTGCACATCGACGGCCACCATACCGTCGAGGACATCGGCATCACGCTCGGCCAGGCGTTCGCCAAGGCGATCGGCGACAAGACGGGCGTACGCCGCTTCGGCCACGCCTACGTGCCGCTCGACGAGGCGCTGTCGCGCGTGGTGATCGACTTCTCCGGCCGGCCCGGGCTCGAATACCACGTCGAGTTCACGCGCGCCCTGATCGGCGAGTTCGATGTCGACCTGATGCACGAGTTTTTCCAGGGCTTCGTCAATCACGCCCAGGTGACGCTGCACATCGACAACCTGCGCGGCGACAACGCCCACCACCAGTGCGAGACGATGTTCAAGGCGTTCGCCCGTGCGCTGCGCATGGCCGCCGAGCGCGACGAGCGCGCCGCCGGGACCGTCCCTTCGACCAAGGGCTCGCTCTGACTTGAACATCGCCGTCGTCGATTACGGCATGGGCAACCTGAAGTCGGTCTCCAAAGCGCTGGAGCATGTCGCGCCCGAAGACCGGGTTCTCGTGACCGCTGACCCCGCCGCGATTCGCGCCGCGGACCGGGTAGTCGTGCCTGGCCAGGGCGCCATGCCGGACTGCATGCGCCAGCTCGCGGCCAGCGGCGCGCGCGACGCGGTCATCGCCGCGGCGCGCGACAAGCCCTTCCTCGGCCTGTGCATCGGCGTGCAGATGCTCTTCGAACGCGGCGAGGAGGGCGACACGCCGGGGCTCGGCGTGCTCCCGGGACGCGTGCCGCGGCTTGTCGCGCCGGGACTCGAAATCCCCCACATGGGCTGGAACGAGGTGCTCCAGGCGCGGTCCCACCCGATGTGGCAGGGCATTCCCGATCGCAGCCGCTTCTATTTTGTGCACAGCTACTATCCGGCGCCGCGCGACCCGTCGCTCACCGCGGCGACCTGCGTCTACGGCTTGCCCTTTACCTGCGCGGTCGCGCGGGATAACATTTTCGCTGTCCAGTTCCACCCCGAAAAAAGCCAGGCCGCCGGCCTCCGCCTCCTCTCCAACTTCGTGCACTGGCGTCCCTGACGCACCTTAAGAGATTTTCTCGAGCACTGCCGTGCTCATCATTCCCGCGATTGATCTGAAAGACGGCCGCTGCGTGCGCCTGAAGCAGGGCGACATGAATTCGGCCACCGTCTTTTCCGAGGACCCGGTGGCGATGGCCAGGCACTGGGCCGCTCAGGGCGCGAAGCGCCTGCACATCGTCGACCTGAACGGCGCGATCGCCGGGCGGCCGAAGAACGAGAAGGTGATTCGCGACGTGGTCGCGGCGGTCGGCCAGCAGCTGCAGATCCAGCTCGGCGGCGGCATCCGCGACCTCGACACGATCGAGAGCTACATCGACGCCGGCGTGACGCTGGTGGTGATCGGCACCGCGGCGGTGAAGAACCCGGGCTTCCTCTCGGATGCGAGCTATGCGTTCCCCGGCCACATCATCGCCGGCCTGGACGCCAAGGAGGGCAAGGTCGCGGTCGAGGGCTGGTCGAAGATGACCGGCCACGACGTTATCGACCTGGCGAAGAAGTACGAGGAGTACGGCATCGAGGCGTTGATCTACACCGATATCGGCCGCGACGGCATGATGACCGGCATCAACATCGAGGCGACGCTCAAGCTCGCGCAGGCGATCAAGACGCCAATCATCGCCTCGGGCGGGCTGAACAGCGTCAAGGACGTGCAGGCGGTGTGCGCGACGCTGGTGCCCGAAGGCGTGATCGGCGCGATCGCCGGCCGCGCGCTCTATGAAGGCAGGCTCGACCTGAAAAAGGCGCAGGCGGCCGCCGACCAGGCGACGAAAAAGGCTTAGCTGTGGGCCTCGCCAAGCGGGTGATCCCCTGCCTCGACGTCAATGCGGGCCGGGTGGTGAAGGGCGTCAAGTTCGTCGAATTGCGCGACGCCGGCGACCCGGTCGAGATCGCCGCGCGCTACGACGGCGAGGGCGCCGACGAGCTCACCTTCCTCGACATCACCGCGTCATCGGATGAGCGCGACATCCTGCTGCACGTGATCGAGGCGGTGGCGAGCAAGGTCTTCATTCCGCTCACCGTCGGCGGCGGCGTGCGCAGGGTCGAGGACGTGCGGCGCCTGCTCAACGCCGGCGCGGACAAGGTGTCGATCAACACTTCCGCGGTGCAGAACCCGGAGTTGGTGCGGGAAGCTGCGGGCATCGTCGGCAACCAGGCGATCGTGGTGGCAATCGATGCGAAGAAGAACGGTTCTTCGTGGCAGGTCTTTACCCATGGCGGCCGCAAGCCCACCGGACTGGATGCGGTCGAGTGGGCGAAGCGCATGGCCGACGCGGGCGCCGGCGAGATCCTGCTCACCAGCATGGACCGCGACGGCACCCGCGAAGGGTTCGACATCGGTCTTACCCGCGCGGTGCGCGAGGCGGTCCGGGTTCCGCTGGTCGCTTCGGGCGGCGCCGGCAACGCGGATCACTTCGCCGAGGGTATCCTCGCGGGCGGCGCCAATGCGGTCCTGGGCGCGAGCGTCTTCCACTTCGGAGATCTGACCGTGCGGCAGGTGAAGGAGCACATGCAGAGGCGTGGCATCGAGGTGCGGCTTTGAATGCAAAATCGGTGAGCTGGCTCGACGAAGTGCCATGGAACGGGGACGGCCTGGTCGCGGTTGTTACCCAGGATGTTTCTTCGCACCGCGTGCTGACGGTTGCATGGATGAACCGGGAAGCCCTGCAGAAAACCGCTGAAACCAAGGAAGCGGTCTACTGGTCGCGCTCGCGCAAGAAGCTGTGGCGCAAGGGCGAGGAGTCGGGCTACACGCAGAAGGTGCGCGAAGTGCGTATCGACTGCGACGCCGACGCGATCCTGCTGAAGGTGGAGCAGGTCGGCGGTATCGCCTGCCACACGGGGCGCGAGAGCTGCTTTTTCCGCAAACTCGAGAACGGGAAATGGGTGACGGTCGATCCGGTGCTGAAGGATCCAGCGCTCATCTACAAGAAAAAATGAAAGACATCCTGCAGCGCATCGCCGACTCCATCGAGGAGCGTAAGCGCGCCGATCCCAAGAAGTCCTACGTCGCGAGCTTGTTCGCCAAGGGCGACGACGCGATGCTGAAGAAAATCGGCGAGGAAGCGACCGAGACCGTGCTTGCGGCGAAAAGCGGCGACAAGCTGCAGATCGTCCGCGAGACCACCGATCTGTGGTTCCACTGCATGATCGTGCTCGCGCGCCACGGCCTCGGGCCGAGCGATGTGCTCGCCGAGATGAAGCGCCGGGAAGGAATTTCCGGCATCGACGAGAAGGCGGCGAGGAAGAAGCGATGAACGAGCCGAATTGCATTTTTTGCAAAATCGTCCGCGGCGAGATCCCGGCGAAAAAAGTCTACGAAGACGACGAGGTGATCGCCTTCAACGACATCCGTCCGCAGGCGCCGGTGCACATCCTGCTCGTGCCCAAAGCGCACATCGCCACGCTCTACGATGCGCAACCCGGCCACCAGCCGGCGCTCGGCAAGATGCTCGTCGTCGCCGGGCGCCTTGCCCGCGAAGCCGGCGCGGCCGAGGGCTTCCGCACCATCATCAACAACGGCCGGGTGGGGCATCAGGAGGTGTATCATGTCCACATGCATGTCCTCGGGGGGCCGGAACCGTTAGGTCCGATGCTCTCGAGGCGAAAGTAGGAGGAAGCTATGGGTACTTGGGGCATCGGACACTGGGTCATCCTGCTGGTCATCGTGCTGGTGATTTTCGGCACGAAGAAGCTGCGCAACATTGGTGCCGATCTCGGCGGCGCGGTGCGCGGCTTCAAGGACGGCATGCGCGACTCGAGCGCGGAGAAAACCGCGGAGCCGGGCACGCCCGCGCCGCAAGTGACGGGCAAGACCGTCGAAGGCGAGATCAAAGGCAAGACCGAAACCAAGGCTTAGCGGTCCGGTCTTCCGGTTAGCACGTTGCGAGCGCCCCTGCGGCGCTCGTTTGTTCTCTAGGCGCCAATGTTCGACATCGGCTTTTCGGAAATGATGGTGATCGCCGTGCTGGCGCTGATTGTGATCGGCCCGGAGCGGCTGCCGCGCGTCGCGCGCACCCTCGGCCATCTCGCCGGCCGGCTGCAGCGCTACGTCGCCGACGTGAAAGCCGACATCAACCGCGAGGTCGAGCTCGACGAGCTGCGCAAGATGCGCGACTCGATGCAGCAGGCGGCGTCGAATTTCCAGAGCACGGTCAACGAAGAAGTGTCGAAGGCGAGCGCCGAGGTCTCGAAGGTCGAAAGTGAACTGAACGCCGCGGCGGCGAGCCTCGACAAGCCGTCCGAGCCGGCGAAGCCGGCGTTGCCTGAGGCGACACCCAAGATCGAACCGGGTAAAACCGGCACTGCGTGAGCGGGCAGGAAAGCTTCATCTCCCATCTTGTCGAGCTGCGCACGCGGCTGCTGCGCGCTCTGAGCGCGATCGCCGTGGTCTTCATCGCCTTGATGTTCTGGCCGGGCCCGGGCCATATCTATGACCTGCTCGCTGCGCCGCTGACGGCCGCGTTGCCGCAGGGTGCGAAGATGATCGCCACCGGCGTGATCACGCCGATCGTGGTGCCGCTCAAGGTCACGGCGCTCGCGGCGTTGATGGTCGCGCTGCCCTACGTGCTCTACCAGGTGTGGGCGTTCGTCGCGCCCGGGCTGTACGAGCACGAGAAAAAGCTGGCGGTGCCCCTCGTCGTCGCGGGCACGCTGCTGTTCTTCTGCGGGGTGGCCTTCTGCCATTTCTTCGTCTTCGGCCAGGTGTTCGCCTTCATCGCCGATTTCGCACCGAAGTCGATTACGCCGGCGCCGGACATCGACGCCTACTTCACTTTCGTGCTGACCATGTTCCTCGCCTTCGGCGTCACTTTCGAGATCCCGATCGTGGTCGTGCTGCTGGTGCGCTTCGGCCTGGTGACGGTCGAGCAGCTGGTCGAATGGCGCTCGTACGTGATCCTCGGCAACGCCGTGGTCGCGGCAGTGATTACGCCGCCCGACGTGGTGTCGATGCTGGCGCTGCTGATTCCGATGTGCCTGCTCTACGAAGCGGGACTGTTCGTCGCGCGCTTCGTCCATAAACGAGAAGAAGTAACCGACCTGTCGCAAAAACAAACCTGAAGGGAGATTCCATGTACCTGCGCATTGCTCTGGCGCTCCTGGCGGCGTTCGCGCTCGCCGACAGCGCGCTCGCCCAGCTGCTGACCGAGAAGAAGTTCTTCACCCTGCCGCAATACACCACGGCGGGCGGCAAGACGATCAAGAACGTGCGCGTCGGCTATGAGACCTACGGCAAGCTGAACGCCGCCGGCGACAACGCCATCTTCGTGCCGCACTTCTTCTCCGGCAACTCGCACGCCGCCGGGCGCTACAAGGCGGACGAGAAGGCCGCCGGCTACTGGGATGCGATCATCGGCCCGGGCAAGGCGATCGATACCGACAAGTACTTCGTCGTCAGCGCCGACGCGCTTACTAACCTGAACGTGAAGAGCCCGATGGTCGGCACCACCGGCCCGGCGACGATCAACCCGGACACCGGCAAGCCATACGGCTCGAGCTTCCCGGTGGTGTCGATGAAGGACTCGGTGCGGGTGCACAAGGCGCTCGTCCACTCGCTCGGCGTGAAAAAGCTGGTCGCGGTGGCCGGCGCGTCGGGCGGCTCGATCCAGGCGATGGAGTGGGGCGCGGAATACCCGGAGCTCGTCGAGCGCGTGATCCACGTGATCGGCCCCGGGCTCGACATCCATCCCTATGTCATCGGCCTGCTCGACCTGTGGATGATGCCGATCAAGCTCGACCCGAACTGGAAAGGCGGTGACTACTACGGCGGCGCGGAGCCGAACGAAGGCCTTGCGCAGGCGCTGAAGACCGTGACCCTGACCGCGCTGCATTTCGGCTGGGCGGAGAAAGTGCACGGCTACAAGTGGGCGGCCGAGGGGAAGAACCCCGGCGATGCGATGGGCAACCTGTTCGTCATCGAGGACTCGCTCTACAAGAGCGGCATGGCGCGCGCCAGCGCCAACGACGCCGCGCACTTCGTCTGGACGGCGAAAGCCAACCAGCTCTACAACCTGGAAAAGGAGCAGTCGCGCATCAAGGCGAAGGTGCTGTTCCTGCCGGCGAAGACCGATCTCATCTTCCCGCCGGAGCTGTCGCGCAAGTGGGCGGAGCGGCTGCGCGCGCAGGGCAACGTGGTCGAGCTCTACGAGATCGACGGTACCAGCGGGCACCTCGACGGCCTGTTCTCGATCGCCAAGGTGAGCGACCAGATCAAGGCGTTCCTGACGAAGTAGCGGCGGCTGGCGAGGTTATTCGGCCGCGCGAGCCTGCGGCTTCGGCCGCCGGCCGACGGTGATGGCGGCGTCGATCTCCTGACCGCTGCGCTTCACCTTCACGGTCGCCGGCTTGCCTGGCGGCAGCGCCGCGATCAGGTTCAGCATCGAGGTCGGGTCGGCGACCGGCCGGCCTTCGACCTCGATCAGCACGTCGCCCGGCTTCACGCCGGCCTTGTCCGCCGGGCCGCCGCGCAGCACGCCGGCGATCAGCGCGCCGCGCGTGCCGCCGAGCTTGAACGACTCGGCGATCGGCGGCGTGATCTCCTGCACCTCGACGCCGATCCAGCCGCGCGTCACGGTGCCGCTCTTGACGATCTGGTCGAGCACCATCTTCGCGGTCGACACCGGGATGGCGAAGCCGATGCCCATCGAGCCGCCCGAGCGCGAAAAGATCGCGGTGTTGATGCCGATCAGGTTGCCCGATGCGTCGATCAGCGCGCCGCCGGAGTTGCCCGGGTTGATCGCGGCGTCGGTCTGGATGAAGTTCTCGAAGGTGTTGATGCCGAGGCCGGTGCGGCCGAGCGCCGAGACGATCCCGGCGGTCACGGTGTGGCCGAGGTTGAAGGGGTTGCCGATGGTGAGCACCACGTCGCCGACGCGCAGGTTCTCGGCCGAGCCGAAATTGATCGCCGGCAGGTTTTCGGCATTGACGCGCAGCACCGCGAGGTCGGTGTCGGGGTCGCTGCCCGCGACCTTGGCGAGCAGCTTGCGGCCGTCGGCGAGCGCGACTTCGATCTCGTCCGCGGCCTCGACGACGTGGTGATTGGTGAGCACGTAGCCGCTCGCGCTGACGATCACGCCCGAGCCAAGGCTGGACGCGCGCTGCGCTTCGTCGGGGAGCTGCTCGCCGAAGAAGCGCCGGAAGATCGGATCGTTGAGCAGCGGGTGGCGCTGCGTGCGGATTTCCTTCGAGGTGGAAATGTTCACCACTGAAGGCATCGCGCGTTGTACGGCGCCGTGATACGAGGTGCTGGCGGGCGCGCCCGAGCTCGACGCCGCTGTCGGCGGCGTGGCAATGATTGGCACGCCACCGCGCGCCGGCAGCCACTCCGGGCGGAAGGTCGAGACCACGAACAGCAGCGCCACGGCGACGGTCGTCGCCTGCGCGAAGATGAGCCAGAGGTAACGCATTTGAAGACGCGCAGTATACGAAAATTCCCTTGAAGATATAAGCGCTTAGAGGCGAAATCGTGGACAACACCAAGCGCCGCCGCTACAATCTCACGCTTCGCGTCGTTACTACAACAATTCCATCTCCATGAACGAGCAAGAAAAACTGGATAAGACGCGGCGCAACCTGATCGTTGCCACCTCGGCCGTCGGCGCCGTGGCTGGACTCGGCGCCGCGGTGCCTTTCGTCGCCAGCATGTGGCCTTCGGAGCGGGCGCGGGCGGCCGGCGCTCCGGTCGAAGTGGATATTTCGCGCATGGCGCCGGGCGACCTGGCGGTCGTCGAATGGCGCGGCAAACCGGTGTGGGTAATCCGCCGCACGCAGGAGATGCTCGCTTCGCTCAAGGCGGTGGAGGCGCGCCTTTCCGATCCGGCGTCGAAGTCCTCCGAGCAGCCGAAATACGCCGAGAACGAGTACCGCTCGGCGAAGCCCGAGTTCATGGTGATGGAGGGCGTCTGCACGCATCTCGGCTGCTCGCCGCAGATGAAGCCCGCCGATGCGAAGGGGGAGATGGGCGGCGACTGGGTGGGCGGCTTCTATTGCCCGTGCCACGGCTCGAAGTTCGATCTCGCCGGCCGCGTCTTTCGCGGCGCGCCTGCGCCGCTCAACCTGAAGGTGCCGCCGTACGAGTTCATCACCGACGGCACGCTGGTGATCGGCGAAGACAAAGAAAAGAAGGGGGCCTAGAAGATGGGTGCTCAATTGCGTGCCCTTTGGGGGTGGTTCGACGCGCGCATGCCGTCGGTCGCCGAGCAGTGGAAGATCCACGCCGCCAACTACTACGCGCCGAAGAACTTCAACTTCTGGTACTTCTTTGGCGCGCTGTCGATGCTGGTGCTCGGCATCCAGATCGTCTCGGGCATCTTCCTGACCATGAACTACAAGCCCGACGCGAGCCTCGCGTTCGGCTCGGTCGAATACATCATGCGCGACGTGCCGGGCGGCTGGCTGCTCCGCTACATCCATTCCACCGGCGCTTCCGCTTTCTTCGTCGTCGTCTACCTGCACATGTTCCGCGGCTTGCTGTACGGCTCGTACAAGCAGCCGCGAGAGCTGGTGTGGATTTTCGGCGTGCTGATCTACCTGACGCTGATGGGCGAGGCGTTCTTCGGCTACCTGCTTCCCTGGGGGCAGATGTCGTACTGGGGCGCGCAGGTGATCGTCAACCTGTTCGGCACCGTGCCGCTGATCGGCCCGGACCTCGCGCTCTGGATCCGCGGCGACTACGTCGTGTCCGACGCGACGCTGAACCGCTTCTTCGCGCTGCACGTCATCGCCTTCCCGCTGGTGCTGCTCGGCCTCGTGGTCGCGCACATCCTCGCGCTGCACGACGTCGGCTCGAACAACCCGGACGGGATCGAGATCAAGAAGACGAAGGGCCCGGACGGCCACCCGCTCGACGGCATTCCCTTCCATCCGTACTACACGGTGAAGGACCTCATGGGCGCGGTGCTGTTCCTCGCCATCTTCTGCTTCATCATGTTCTTCGTGCCCGAAGTCGGCGGCTACTTCCTCGAGTACAACAACTTCATCCCCGCCGACCCGCTGAAGACGCCCGAGCACATCGCGCCGGTCTGGTATTTCACGCCGTTCTACTCGATCCTGCGCGCCGTGCCGCCGCTGTTCAACTCGCAGTTCCCGGGCGTGATGGCGATGGGTATCGCGACCATGATCCTGTTCTTCCTGCCGTGGCTCGACCGCAGCCCGGTGAAATCGATCCGCTATCGCGGTGTGCTGTACAAGTCGTGGCTGGCCGCCTTCGTGGTGGTGTTCCTCATCCTCGGCTATCTCGGCACCGAGAACACCAACGTCTGGGGGCAGTTCGGCTTCGACGCCTTCTTCCTCGACACCAAGGACATTGCCACCTGGGCGGCGCGGGTCTGCACGCTGGTCTACTTCCTGTTCTTCTTCCTCATGCCCTGGTACACCGCGCGCGACAAGGTGCTGCCGGTGCCCGAGCGGGTGACGTCATGAGAAAGTTCCTGCTCGTCGCGCTGCTCGCGCCGCTGGCCGCCTTCGCCGCCGGCGGCGGCTATCCGCTCGACCGCTCGCCGCACGACCCGCGCGACCTGGTCAGCCTGCAGTCGGGCGCGCATGTCTTCGTCAACTACTGCCTCGGCTGCCACAGCGCGCAGTACGTGCGCTACCAGGGCCTCACCGGCATCGGCCTGTCCGAGGCGCAGATCCGCGACAACCTGATGTTCACCGCCGACAAGATCGGCGAGCCGATGAAGGGCCCGATGACCATCAAGGAAGGCAAGCAGTGGTTCGGCGTCGCGCCGCCCGACCTGTCGGTGATCGCGCGCTCGCGCGGCGCCGACTGGCTCTACACCTATCTGCGCACCTTCTACCGCGACCCGAAGACCGTCAGCGGCTGGAACAACGCCGTGTTTCCGAATGTCGCCATGCCGCATGCGCTGTGGATGCTGCAGGGCGAGCGCGGGCTGCAGGTCGAGGTGCCGAAGGACGGCCACGGGCACGTCGCCTATAAGTGGTCCGAGGTTTCCAAGGGCGCGCAGTCGGTGACCGAGTACGACGCCACGGTGCGCGACCTGGTCAACTTCCTGGTCTACGTCGGCGAGCCGCACGCGGCCAGCCGCAAGGCGATCGGCGTGCTCACGCTGTTCGCCCTCGGCGTGCTGTTCGTGCTCGCCTATCTACTGAAGAAGGAATACTGGAAAGACGTGCACTGACCACCACCGCGTGGCCGCCGGCCGCGCGGTTCTTCTCCTGATCGAAAGTCCCGCATCATGATGCAACTCTATTCGGGCACGACCTGCCCTTTCAGCCACCGCTGCCGCTTCGTGCTCTACGAGAAGGGCATGGACTTCCAGGTCATCGACGTCGACCTGTACAACAAGCCCGAGGACATCGCGGTGATGAATCCCTACAACCGCCTGCCGGTGCTGGTCGAGCGCGATCTCATCCTCTACGAGTCGAACATCATCAACGAGTACATCGACGAGCGCTTCCCGCACCCGCAGCTGATGCCCGCCGACCCGGTGATGCGCGCCCGCGCGCGCCTGATGCTGTTCAACATGGAAGTGGAGCTGTTCTCCCAGATCGAGCCGCTCGAGTCGGGCAAGGAGAAGCAGGTCGAGCGCTCGCGCCAGCACGTCACCGACCGGTTGATCGAGCTCGCGCCGGTGTTCACCAAGACCAAGCACATGCTCGGCGACGACTTCACCATGCTCGACGTGGCGATCGCGCCGCTGCTCTGGCGCCTCGACCACTACGGCATCAAGCTGGGCAAGACCGCCGCGCCGCTGATGAAGTACGCCGAGCGCATCTTCTCGCGCCCGGCGTTCATCGAGGCGCTGACGCCCTCCGAGAAGGTGATGCGGAAATAAGTCGCGAGCAGATGAAGGAAATCCCGACCAAACCCTATCTTCTGCGCGCGCTCTTCGAGTGGTGCGTGGATAACGGCTACACGCCGCACCTGGCGGTGAAGGTCGACTCGCACACCCAGGTTCCCGCCGAATACGTGAAGGGCGGCGAGATCACGCTCAACATCAGCCCGAATGCGGTGCACAAGCTGCAGATGGGCAACGAACTGATCGAATTCTCGGCCCGCTTCGGCGGCGTGGCGCGGCAGATCTCGCTGCCGGTGACCAATGTGTACGCGCTCTATGCACGCGAGACCGGCCACGGCATGACCTTCGACACCGAAGGGCCGAAGGCCGGCGTGCAGGCCAAGGCCGAGAGCGAGACCGCCTCGAACACCCGTGCCCCGGTGCTCCCGGCGCAGGTTCCCGAACCCCCCAAAAAGCCCTCCGGCGGCGGCAAGCCGACATTGCGCCGCATCAAGTAAGCGCATAATTTACAAAGCACCCGGGCCGGCTTAGCTCAGCTGGTAGAGCAGCGGTTTTGTAAACCGAAGGTCGGCGGTTCGATTCCGTCAGCCGGCACCGTAGAATGGGTGCGGGAGGGGTTCGCGGTGAAGAAGATCCTGTTCATCAATCCGGCGCTCGAGAGCAGCCTGCACGCGAACATCAAGGTGCTGGCGATCCCGCCGCTCAACCTCGCCATGATCGCGGCCTACACGCCCGATCACTACGAAATCGAGATCGTCGACGAAGCGGTCGAAGCGCTCGACCTGAACGCGCACGCCGACCTGGTCGGCATCACCTGCATGACGCCGCTCGCGCCCCGCGCATACGAGATCGCTGCGCATTTCCGCAAGCGCGGCATCCCGGTGGTGATGGGCGGCATCCACGCCTCCTACATGCCCGAGGAAGCGCTGCGCTACGTCGACACCGTGGTCGGCGGCGAGGCCGAGGAGATCTGGCCCAGGGTGCTCGAGGATTTCGAGCAGGGGCAGATGAAGCGGCATTACAAGGTCGAGGAGCTGCCCGACATCACCAACCTGAAGATGCCGCGCCGCGACCTGCTGCGCGGCAAGTATTTCGTCGAGACGGTGCAGACCGGCCGCGGCTGCCCGATCAACTGCAACTTCTGCTCGGTCACCGCCTTCAACGGCGCGCGCTACCGGCTGCGCAGCACCGACAACATCATCGAGGAAATCAAGCGCATCAAGTCGAAGCGCATCTTCATCGTCGACGACAACATCGTCGGCGCCGGTAACAAGTACATGAACCGGGCGAGAGAGCTTTTCACGCGTCTCAAGGAATGCGACAAGGAGTGGGGCGCGCAGACCTGCCTCAACATCGTCGAGCATCCGGACGTGCTGAAGCTCGCGCACGACAGCGGCTGCCGCGGCCTGCTGATCGGCTTCGAGTCGATCGACGCCGACTCGCTCGAGCACATGCACAAGCCGGTCAACCTGCGGCCGAATACCAAGAACTTCAGCGAAGCGATCCAGAAGATCCACGACCATGGCCTGGCCGTCATCGGCTGCTTCATCTTCGGCGCCGACACGCAAGGCAAGGATGTGTTCCGGCGCACGGTCGACTTCGCGCTGGCGAACAACATCGACGCCATCCAGATGACGCTCGAGACGCCGCTGCCCGGCACCGCTTTCTACCGCCAGATGGTGGCGGAGGACCGCCTGCTCCTCACCGACTACCCGAACGACTGGCGCCACTACAACATCGTCGAGCCCGTGTTCCAGATGAAGAACTGGACGCCGCGCGAGGCCTACGAAAGTCTGGTCGCGGCCTACAGCGAGGTGTCTTCGCTTGGCAGCTCGCTCAAGCGCGCGACCTGGACGCTGCTCAACACCAAGAGCCTGTTCAGCACCGCGATCGCCTTCTCGTGGAACTACCACGCCTACAAGGCGATCCGCGAGACGCCGACGCCGCTCGCGCTGCGCGAGGGCATGGTGATGAAGAAGGTCAGAAAACGGGTCGATATCCCGGTTCGGGCGGCGTAAGCATTCTTACCCCCTTGCAAGGCTGGTGAAGGGTCCGCGGCGTAGGCTCGGGGTTTCGGGGGGAACCATGGAAAAGAAAGCAGCGCCGTTCGCACAGATGAACGGGAGCCAGAAGCTCCGCTTCATCCTCAAGCTCACCGTCTGCATCCTCACGTTCGGCTTCGTATTCCCGAACGTGATGGGCGAGTAGAAAAACAAGAAAGCCCGCCGGATCCCGGCGGGCTTTGTGCTTTACAGCGCGAAGCCGATCAGATCGTCTTGATGTTCGCGGCCTGCAGTCCCTTGGGACCGCGCTTCACCTCGAATTCCACCTTCTGCCCTTCCTTGAGGGTCTTGAATCCGGCCATCTGGATGGCGGTGTGGTGCGCGAAAAGGTCTTCGCCGCCCTCGCTCGGGGTGATGAAGCCGTAGCCCTTGGAATCGTTGAACCACTTCACGGTACCTGTTGCCATTTCAATCTTCCTTCAACATGCGGTCGCGACAAATCCGGGCGCGACGATGCCGGGCACGACGATCCAAGGGGAATTGAACTGCCACTGAGGTGGTAAGAAACAAATTCTCGCTGCCTGAATATCCTGCGGAGGGGATTCTAGCAATTTTTGCGCTCCGGCGGCGCTACCATCCGGGGCATGGCGAACCTCTCCGACATTGTAACTTCTGCATTCTGGCGCGTGAATCCGCCAGACGCCGATCCGGCCGAGACCCGCGAGTGGCTGGACGCGTTCGACGCGCTGGTGGAATCCGAAGGCCGCGAGCGCGCGACTTTCCTCCTAAGGAAACTCCTCGACCATGCGCGAGCCCGGCGCGTGCCGCTGCCGCCGGTCCTGAATACCCCCTACAAGAACTCGGTTGCGCTTGCACACCAGCCGCAGTTTCCCGGCAACCTCGAGCTCGAGAGCCGCATTTCTTCCATGGTGCGCTGGAACGCGCTCGCCATGGTGGTGCGCGCCAACCGCGCGCATCCGGAGCTCGGCGGCCACATCGCCAGCTACGCCTCGGCGGCGGATCTGTTCGAAGTCGGCTTCAATCACTTCTTCCGCGCCGACGACCTCGTCTATTTCCAGCCGCACTCGGCGCCCGGCGTGTATGCAAGGGCTTACCTCGAAGGCCGGTTGACCGAGGAGCAGCTGAATCACTACCGGCAGGAGACCGGCGGGAAGGGGCTCTCTTCCTACTGCCATCCGTACCTGATGCCGAACTTCTGGCAGTTCCCGACCGGTTCGATGGGCCTCGGTCCGTTGAACGCGATCTACCAGGCGCGCTTCATGCGTTACCTGGAGCACAGAAACATATTGGCGACAGCGAAGCGGAAAGTTTGGGCGTTCGTCGGCGACGGTGAAATGGACGAGCCGGAATCGCTCGCCGGGCTGTCGCTCGCCGCGCGCGACGGTCTCGATAACCTGATCTTCGTCGTCAACTGCAACCTGCAGCGCCTCGACGGCCCGGTGCGCGGCAACGGCTCGATCGTGCAGGAGCTCGAGGGCCTGTTCGCCGGCGCGGGCTGGAACGTGCTGAAACTGCTCTGGGGGTCGGACTGGGATCCATTGTTCGCGCGTGACGTCGACGGCGTGCTGCTGAAGCGCCTGCACGAGACGGTCGACGGCGAGTTCCAGACCTACGCCGCCACCGACGGCCGCTTCAACCGCGAGCATTTTTTCAACAAGTATCCCGAGCTGCGCGAGCTGATCGCCGGCATGAGCGACGACGATATCGACCGGCTGAAGCGCGGCGGCCACGACCCGCTGAAGATCTACGCCGCCTATCAGGAGGCTTCGCTGCACGAGGGGCAGCCGACGGTGATCCTGGCGCAGACCAAGAAGGGCTACGGCATGGGACTGTGGGGCCAGGGGAAGATGGGCACCCACCAGCAGAAGAAGCTCGACGACGAGGCGCTGCGCGCCTTCCGCGACCGCTTCGTCCTGCCGCTCTCGGACGAGGATGCGAGCGAGCTGCGCTTTTACCACCCCGGGCGCGAGAGTCCGGAGATCCGCTACCTGGAGGCAAGACGCAAGGCGCTCGGCGGCTACCTGCCGGTGCGCAAGACCACGGCGTCGAAAATGGAAGTTCCGGCGCTCAACGCGCCGGCGCGGAACCAGTCCACCACCATGGCGTTCGTGCAGCTGCTTGCGCAACTGCTGAAGGACGAGAAGCTCGGCCGCCAGGTGGTGCCGATCGTCGCCGACGAGGCGCGCACCTTCGGCATGCAGACCCTGTTTCGCCAGTTCGGCATCTACTCCGCGCTCGGGCAGCTCTACGAGCCCGAGGACCACGACGAGCTGCTCTACTACCGCGAGGCGAAGGACGGTCAGATCCTCGAGGAGGGAATCACCGAGGCCGGCGCGCTCTCGTCATGGCTCGCCGCGGCGACGGCGTATTCATCGCACGGCACGCCGATGCTGCCGTTCTACATCTACTACTCGGTGTTCGGCTTCCAGCGGGTCGGCGACCTGATCTGGGCCGCCGGCGATTCGCGCGCGCGCGGTTTTCTCGTCGGCGGCACCGCCGGGCGCACCACGCTCGCGGGCGAAGGCCTGCAGCACCAGGACGGCTCGTCGCACCTCGTTGCCGCCACCGTGCCGAACTGCCGCGCCTACGATCCGTGCTTCGCCCAGGAGCTGGCGCTCATCGTCCGCGATGGCGCGCGGCGCATGCTCGAGGCGCAGGAGGATGTCTTCTACTACGTGACGGTCACGAACGAGAACTATGACCATCCTGGGATACCTCCGGACGCTGCCGAAGGCGTCTTGAAGGGCCTGTATCTCTTCAGGAAGAAAGACAAGGCGAGCGTTCAACTCATGGGAAGCGGACCGATCCTGCGAGAAGTCATCGCCGCGGCGGATCTGCTCGAGAAGGACTGGAAGGTCCAGGCCAACATCTGGAGCGCGACGTCATTCACCGAGCTGCGCCGCGACGGCATGCGCGCCGAGCGCGCGCGGCGTTTCGGCGGCAAGGACGAGGGTTGGGTCGGGAAATGCCTCAAGGGGGAAAAAGGACCGGTCGTCGCGGCGAGCGACTACGTGAGCGCGGTCGCCGACCTGATCCGTCCCTATGTTCCCGGCAAATACGTGGCGCTGGGCACCGACGGCTTCGGCCGCAGCGACACCCGCGCCGCGCTGCGTGCTTTTTTCGAGGTGGACGCCCGCCACATTGCCATCGCCGCGCTCGCGGCGATGGCCAGCCCGCTAGTCGCCGAAGCCATTGAGCGGTATCGGATCGAGCCGCGCAGCGGCCCGCCCTGGGAGCGGTAGCGGTCGGAGCGCCTGTTCCCGTTCCTGCGCCATCTTCCCGCGCAGGTACTCCGCGGGCTGGGGACTGACGAGCATTTCGAGCAGCTGCTTCTGATGCAGCGTCTCCAATTCACCTCGGCGCGCGCCGGCCGCGAATTCGGCCGACTGCTGATCTCGCTGGATGAGCGCGCGCTGCACGTCGCGGTCGTCGGCGCTCGCGGTTCCCGCAAGGCAGGCCAGCAGAACGATCGCCGCTCTCATTCGGCTTCCATGACCCGCGTGGCGCGGATCGCGCGCGCAAAATCGAGCGTCGCCTGGGCGAGCGAGACGCGATCGTCGACGGTGCGCATCACGGTTGCGGTGGGGCGCACGGCGATGCCGAGCGAGCGCACGCTCTCGGCGAAGATTTCGTCCT
>Ga0137409_10001567_pt1 | contig 24728 bp, 18 predicted proteins | sample CZODoug1_16funga_FD_122059 | JGI IMG/M metagenome (GOLD analysis project Ga0137409, IMG submission 122059) | Vadose zone soil fungal communities from Angelo Coast Range Reserve, California, USA - CZODoug1_16fungal (Hybrid Assembly) | ecosystem: Environmental > Terrestrial > Soil > Vadose zone...
TTGCATTTGTCACGACTGAGCAGCGAAAAACAGGACCCATTCCCACAAAATTCCCACATTCATAGGCCCCGGGCTCCGTAGCCAGCTCGCGCGGCACTCCCGGGGGCGCAGCCCCGGCTCCGCTGGGCTATCGGCTTACGCATAAGATTTCAGCGCTTCCCAGGCGGTCTCAGCGGAAGCCGGCAGATAGCGCGCGAGCGCCGCTGCTGCACGCCGAACATGCCGTCCAGCGTTCTTGGGAACTGCAGTCAACGCGTCCTCGACCGCGCCGGGAAACCGCTCGATTAGCGCTTCGATGAGGGTCGCGGCTTGACGGAGATCCTTTCCGGGTTTGCTGCTGCTCTTGCTCCGGAGCTGGGAGACAATGAGCTTATGGATTGCATAACGCTCGGGGACCGGCACGCGTACCAAGACAACTCCATGGGGACTCAGTACCGGCACCTCCTGCGAGTCCGTCAGCAGGTAGCGAAGATACGGCAACCCCTTGGCATGGGCCTTGAGCTCTGGAACCGGAATTGTCGGGTAGCCCTCCCCGGGCGATGGCACGAGCAGATCGATCTTTAGTCGGGATCGCCCGCCTTCCTTAAAGGACGTCGGGTGCTGGCGGCGATTTAGCGCGGGGACCTCGAAAAACTCGATGCCCGTCTCGCGCAACATGTCAATGAGCGCGGGTATTTCCGGGAGCGCGAGCGCCTCGGAGCGCGCAATATCGACGTCCTCGGTCGCGTACGGCACTGTTTTCACGCCCAGCGCATTCAGCAATGCTCCAAACGCATGAGAGCCGATCAGGACAGCGCCCGCTCGGAATAACCCGTGATTGTGCAAGCTCGCTAGGGTGGAATACGTTTTGCGATCAACCGTTGCGAACCCCGCGCGTGCGAGCACCCTTACTCTCGCAATCGTAGCGTTGGCCTCCTCTATCCGTTTGCGCAAAGGCTCTAAGCGAGCGATCACTGCTTGATCCTCAGTCGTCCCCAAGTAGGTTTCTTGCCGCCGGCCGACCGCGTCCGAGTAGCGATGGACCCAAAATTTAGTACCGCTTGCGTTCGTCCGCTGCGTGAGGTTCCCTGGCGACCCCAGAAACGCTTCGCGCTGCTCTGTTGCCGTGGCCTCCAACTCGGCAAAGAGTAGAGTCAGCGCCTTTTCATGGGAGGATGTGAGCACAGTCATGGTATCCCACAAGATGAATTTCTGTGGGATATGGTACACCGGCACATGCGTATCCCACAAGCGCGCGGCTTGTGGGATATCACCCCTTAGCCTCAGTACGAGTACCCGGCCCAGGAGTGGCTGTTGCCGCTTGTAGCTCAGCTGCCCTAGACCAAGTCGCACCAAAAGAATCCTTCGAGAAAAGCCGTCGCTTCATCTGAGATGCCGGCGATCTTGTTCGCCGCGGTCGCAGGATTGGGCCTGGCCTATGTGCCGGCGGACATGGCGCAGCCGTATCTCAACGAGGGTGTCCTCGAGAGTGTGCTCGAGGACTGCTGCCTTCCGTATAGTGGCTACCGCCTCTACTACCCGAGCCGGCGCCAATCGTCGCCGGCATTTGCCCTGCTGGTCGAGGCGCTGCGCTATCGAAATCGAGACGGATGATGGCCGGTGATGTGAACACCTTTATGGCCACGATGGTCGCGCCGTCGCGGCCGGTGCCGATCGCGCGCGCACTCGCCCTGGTGCGCGAGCGCTACGGCTTTGCGCCGCGGGCGGCACGGCTGACGGGCGAGCGCGACGAGAACTTCAAGCTCACCACCGCTGACGGCGCGGATTACGTCCTCAAGATCGCGAACCCGGCCGAGAGCCCAGCCGAGACCGACTTTCAGACCGCGGCACTCCTCCATATCGAGAAGACCGATCCCGCATTGCCGTGTCCGCGCGTACTGCGCGACCGCACGGGCGGCACTCACGTTCGTTTCGTCGATGAGGGTGTCGAGCGGACGGCGCGGTTACTCACGTATCTCCCCGGGAAACTCCTCGCTACGGCCGCCCGATCACAACGCCAAAGGGCCGCCTGTGGCTGGATTGGAGCGCGATTGACCCTCGCGTTGCGCGGCTTCGAACACCCGGCAGCGGAGCGCACCATCGTCTGGGACGTGCGCCACACGGCACACATGCAGCGCCTCCTCGAGGAGCTGCCCCGCTTCCCGTACCAGCAGGCCGCTCACGAACTGCTCGAGCGCCTTGCTCCCCGTATCGAAGCGCAACTGCCGCACCTGCGGCATCAGGTCGTGCACAACGACCTGAATCCCCTCAACATACTGGTGGACCCCGCCGACGAGGACCGCGTGACCGGGGTGTTCGACTTCGGCGACATGACGCACACGGCGTTGATCGCGGACGTGGCGGTCTGCGCCGCGGAGCTCATTCCGATGGACTGCGCGGACCCGGTGAAGGCGCGAAAGTCCGTTCTCGATGTCACGAGCGCCTATCATGAGTGCGCGCCGCTCCTGCAAACGGAGCTGGCGCTGCTCGGCGCGCTGGTGGCGGCGCGGCTCCTCATGACGCTCGTCATTCACGAATGGCACGTGCAGCGCAACCCTGCGAGCGGTCACTTCGAGGCGCTCGATGAGGATTTCATGCGCGCGCGGCTCCACATCGCCGACCGATTGCTGCTCGAGGAGATGAGGCTGTGACGACTGCACCACCAGTGGACCGCTCGGCAATCCTGGCACGCCGCGCGCGGGTGCTCTCCCCCACCTACCGGCTCTTCTACGAGCAGCCGCTGCAGCTCGTGCGCGCCGAGGGCGTCTGGATGTATGACGAACGCGGCCGCGCCTTTCTCGACGCCTATAACAACGTGCCGGTGGTGGGCCACTGCCATCCGTACGTCGTCGACGCGCTGACGCGCCAGGCACGCACGCTCAACACGCACACCCGGTATCTCGCCGAGCTGCCGCTGCAACTCGCCGAGGAGCTGCTGGCCACCATGCCGCCCGAGCTCGGTAACGTCGTCTTCACCTGCACGGGGAGCGAGGCCAACGATCTCGCGGTGCGCGTCAGCAAGGCGGTGACCGGCGGTACCGGTTTCATCATTACGGATTTCTCCTACCACGGCGTGACCGACGTCCTCTCCGGCATGTCACCCGAAGATGGCGGACCGCTCGGGCCCGGCGTCTACGCGGTGCCTGCACCTGCGGGCGCGGGCGGTCCGGAAGCGTTCGGCGAGCACGTCCGAGCGTGTCTCGAGCGCATGCGAGCCGACGGTGTGAGCCTCGCTGCCCTGCTCACGGACACGATCTTCTCCAGCGATGGGGTGTATGCGGATCCCAAGGGATTTCTCGCGGAGGCCGTGCGGCACGTGCAGGCGGCCGGCGGGCTTTTCATCGCCGACGAAGTGCAGCCGGGCTTCGGCCGGTTGGGAGAGACGATGTGGGGATTCCAGCGCCACGGCGTCGTTCCCGATCTCGTGACGATGGGAAAGCCCATGGGCAACGGACACCCGGTCGCCGCCGTCGCGGCGCGGCCCGAGGTCTTCGCCCGCTTCGCCAAGCGCAGGCACTACTTCAACACCTACGGAGGCAACAGTGTCTCGTGCGCGGCGGCGCTGGCGGTGCTGCGCGTCATCCGCGAGGAGAATCTCCTCGAGAACGCCCGCCGCACCGGCGAGCACCTCAAGCGTGGCCTGCAGGCGCTCGCTGAGCGAAATCCGGCGATCGGCGAAGTACGCGGCGCCGGATTGTTCCTGGGCGTCGAGCTTCGCCCCAATCCGGCGAGCGGGCTCGCCGGCTCAGCCGAGACCAAGCGGGTGGTAAACGGCATGTGCCGCCGCGGCGTCCTGGTGGGCTCGACCGGCCGCCATGGCGACGTGCTCAAGATCCGTTCGCCGCTGACCTTCGAGACGCAGCACGCCGATCTGCTGCTCGAGGCGCTCGAGCAGACGCTCAAGGAAAAGGACTGACCGGGCTTCAGCGGCTTTGTGCCGGAGACGACTCCGCCGACGGGAGTGCGGCCGTCCGAGGGCGCCGGAACCCCACGTACGCGAGCAGCGCGACTGCGATGGAGACCATGCTGGTCCAGAATTCCGCACGGTGCGACGGCGTGAACGCCATCGCAATGATCACCGAGGCCATTCCCGCGATGGCGAGATAGCTGAGCCAGGGGAACAGCCACATCGGCAGCGCCGAGGGCGGAAGCCCGGCGCGCTCACGTGCCCGCCGCGAGCAGACCTGGGACACGCCGATCATGAGATAGATGATCGCGATGACGGCGCCGGAGGCGTTCACCAGGAACTTGAACACGCCGGCCGGCGAGAGGATCGCCGCGATCACACCGACGAAACCGAACGCGCTCGCGAGCAGCACCGCGCGCGCCGGCACGTGGCGGCGGTTGGTGCGCACCAGAGCGCGCGGCGCATCGCCGCGGCTCGCGAGCACGAAGAGTACGCGCGAGGCGATATAGAAAGAGGAGTTGAGGCAGGAAAGCACAGCGGTCAGGATCACCGCCGCCATGATGGTGCTCGCGTACGGAAAATGGACCTCATCGAGCGCCAGGGTGAAGGGCGACTGCGCGGACACTACGCGGGTCCAGGGAACCGCGCAGGTGATCACGAACACCGATAGCACATAGAAAAGGAGTATGCGGCTGATGATGGTGGAGGTCATGCGCGCCACCGCGCGCGCCGGCTCGGGCGACTCCGCTGCTGCGATCGTCACCACCTCGGCTCCCATCATCGACCAGATGACCGTGGTCACCGAGGCGAGCACCGCGAACCAGCCCTGTGGCGCGAACCCACCGTAAGCGACAAGATTCGAGAAGGTCGGTCCCGTCGGTGAACGATAGCCGAAGGCATGCGCGCCGACCACGATGATGAAGGAGATGATGGCCGCGACCTTGATGGACGAGAACCAGAACTCGAACTCGCCATAGGCGCGTGCCGACATGAGGTTTACGGCCGTCATGAGCGCCATCAGCACGGTCCCGATCACCCAGGTCGGCAGCGGCACCCAGTTCTCGATGATCCCGGCGCCAGCAATCGCCTCCACCGGGATCACGACGACCCAGAAGTACCAGTAGAGCCAACCGACCGAGAAGCCGGCCCAGTTGCCGAGCGTCGCCCGCGTGAACTCGGTGAAGGAGCGCACCTGCGGCATCTCGACCGCCATCTCGCCCAGCATGCGCATGACGAGCAGGAGCAGGAACCCCGTGAGCGCGTAGCTGATGATGATCGCGGGACCTGCGGCGTTGATGGCCACACTGCTGCCGACGAAGAGTCCAGCGCCGATGATGCCGCCGATGGTGATCATCGAGACGTGGCGCGGTCGCAGCGAGCGGCTGAGCTCGTGGGTGCCGGTCGGAGCGATCGTGACTGCTTCGTTCACAGTCCCGCGAGTATAGCGGGTCGTGGAGCGGCGCCCGACGCCGTGTGCTATGCGCATGCCTGGCAAGCACCTCGCCGCTGCCGCGATCTTCCTTATTGTGCTCGGCGTAGCCCAGGGCGAGGCGCCGGCTGCGCGTCCACGCGCCCCGGACCTCGGACTCAAGGTGGGAGTCTTGCCTCGAGGATCCCTCGACGCCATCACCGACGTGGCGGGCGTTGCGGTCGGACAGGCGACCATCGTCCGGGATTCCCGCAAAATTCCCACGAGCATCTGCTGAGTTCGTGGGGTTCAGAATGCCACGTGTTCGACCCGCGACCTGCATATAGTGATTCCACATCCCCATGCGGCGCGCCAGTGGCGCGAGGATTCCCACACAATTCCCGCAATCGCCGCCACTCTGTATGGCTGTCGGTCGCCGACGATACTGTTCGGTAGGGAAATTCGCGCGGTATCGTTATTGGGCGAACAGCGGATTACAAATCGAGTTAGGTCACAACTCGACGCCACTCACCACGAGCTAACTCAAACACTTAGCGGAGTCGCATCGCGGCACTTGGTGGTTCCTCAACGACGGTACGATTCCAGACGACGGCGGAGTGGCTATCGAGTAAGGCACTCCGCAGACGACGAAGCCCATCGACCTCATAACTGTCGGGTACGAATACCGCCATGGGCTCACTCCGATAGTCGCGCGTCGAGCATCTTGTCAAACGGGACCCCATGCGCATCGACCGAAACGCTGAATGGTGTCGAGTGATGTGCGACCTGATCCAACAGCCTCATGATGCCGGCACCAAGGTGTGCCTACGATGCTACCGGTTGGGCTGGGGATCGGCGGTTTCAACAATTGCTAACTTGCTCAGTGACTGAGAAGCCTGAATCAGCCTTAGGGCTCGCCACCCCCTCCCTCGCAATTCACCGCGCATTCGAGCAAAGACTGCAACATCCGCGCGTTGCCGATCTCTCGACTTGTCGCAAGAATGAGGTTCATTGCCACGCATTTAAGGTAAGAGCGCATGCGCAAGTTCGGCTCTGTCCTGCCGTCCTCCCTTCTAGGTTTTGGCCTTCTTCTGTCTCTGGATCGAGCGAGTGTGAGTTCGGCCACTCCGCGGCCAGAGTCGCCACCGCTCATCGCCGCCATGGAACGCCTACAGTCCGGCGACGCAGCCACCGCACTGCCCATGCTTGAGACCGCGACGCGTGACGAACCGCAATCAGCACAGGCTTGGCGCTCGCTTTGCGCGGCCTACCGTCAACTTAAGATGATTGATAAGGCCATTGCAGCGTGTGAAAGAGCGCTCCACGTCGACCATGACGCGCCCCAGACTCTCTATATGCTTGGCCTTCTATACGCTGCGAAAGGCAACAAGGAGCAAGCGTTTGAGTGGCTTGGCCGTGCGAGGGCCACGCATCGGTACGATATGACGCAGCTTTCCGAAGATGCCGAGGTGAAGGACCTGCGAGACGATCCGCGGTATTTGAACCTCCTGCCGAAGCCCGAAGAGTTTGCGCACCCATTTGTCGAATCGGTCAGGATTCTCCGTGAGTGGCGAGGCGAGGCGCCGAACGATCAATTTGGGTGGATCGCACGAAACGTTGGAGACGTTGATGGCGACGGGGTCAACGACATCGTCACTTCTGCACCTACACACGGGGACGGCGGTTCGCACAGTGGTCGAATCTACGTCTACTCGGTCGGTCGCAATAGCCTACTGTGGACCGCAGACGGCTCCGCGGGCGATGAGCTTGGCACGGGTGTCGAGGCGGCGGGCGATACTAACGGCGATGGCATCCCCGACGTTGTCGCAAGCGGTCCTTCCGGCCACGGAATCGCTCGCATTTACTCCGGTCGAGATGGCCATGTCCTTCACGAGTTTCATGCGGTAACCCCTGATGAGACGTTTGGAAGCCACACGTCGGGTGTGGGCGATGTCGACGGGGACGGATATGCCGATGTCATTGTGGGTAGTCCAGGAAAAGACGGTGAGACAAAGAGTCCCGGTCATGCGTACATATATTCCGGCAAGACCGGTGCACTTATAAAGGCACTCGCCGGCGAGCGACTGGGGGATCAGTTCGGGAGCACCGTCGCTGGCTACTCTGACGGACATCAGGAATATTTGGTGATAGGCGCCCCCCATGCGGGCCCACAGCATCACGGCCGTGTGTATGTATATGTAAACGGCTCTCCCTCGCCTAAGTTCACAATTGAGGCCGACCCAACCGGTCGCGCGTTGGGTGCGATGTTTGTGTCAGTTCCCGGCGACCTGGACGGTGACGGTGTCCCCGATATTTATGCGTCCGACTGGGCCAACAATGCACGAGGCATTTCCACGGGGCGCGTGTACGTCCATTCCGGACGCACTGGCTCGCGACTGCTAACGCTTACGGGCGAGAGTGCGCATGATGGCTTTGGTACGAGCCCGTCTCAGGCTGGGGACGTTGACGGTGACGGCCACGCCGACCTTATTGTCGGCGCTTGGCAATACAGCAGAACAGCCGTTTCGGCCGGACGCGCTTACCTTTTCTCAGGTAGTAACGGTCGGCTGCTACGCACGTACACCGATCGTATCCCTGGAGACACCCTTGGTTTCGATGCTGTGGGTCTGGGCGACGTCGACGGCGATGGCACGGTGGATTTGCTGATCACTGCCGCTTGGAGCGGCGCAAACGGTCACCATTCCGGGCGAGTATTTGTGATCTCCAGCGGGATCCAGCCAGCAGCCCGGAATAAGAAGGTGGGTCGCACCAGCAACCAAAAGCCGGCTAAATGAACACGCTGCGCGACTACGCTGTCTCTGAGAAAGTGCCCTAGACGACCGACGAAGGCTTGGCCCGCTTGGAGCAGGGTGGGAGTGCGACGATGCAAGTGGTTTACCGGCGGAGATTGGCTGCGTTCCTGGTCCTGTACCTGGGTTGTGCGGCCGCCCTCGCAGCAGATGCCGTGGATCTTCCCCGGAAGGCAGGCAGTGGCGACCAGCGGGAGGCATACCCCGGGGTCATCGTGAACTACGATGCGATCCACGATGCAGCAGGCCATAGATTGCGTTTCATTGTTACGCACCCGCAACACAGCGAGACGCGGGTTCCGGTGATCTTCGTGGTCGGGTGGCTGAGCTGCGACACGGTAGAGGCACCTCCGGGTGCGAGCGGTGCGCCACAGCGAGTGTTTCAGTCTCTGGCCGTACTGCCGGGCTTCGCGACCGCGCGCCTTGAAAAAGCCGGAGTTGGCGATTCGGAGGGCGACTGCGCGAAAACCAATTTCAATTCAGAACTCACCTCCTACCAGAAGGCATTCCGCAAACTCGGTGACTACCCCTTCATCGACGGCACTCGCATTTTCGTTTTTGGCCTCAGCAACGGCGGCGGCTTTGCACCCTTAGTCGCGGCCAACGCTGCCGTTAGGGGATACGTGGTCGTTGGCGGGTGGCTGAAGACGTGGTTTGAGCACATGCTAGAAATCGAGCGCCGGCGACTCATCTTGTCGGGTCACCGCCCGATGGAACTCGATCAGCTAATGAAGGGGGTCGAGGACCTTTACAGTGCATATCTTCTAAGGCGAGAGCGTCCGGCGGAAATTTTCAAGAACAGACCGGACCTTAAGGCCTTGTGGGACGGTGATTCCACGCAGCAATATGGACGACCCATCGCCTACTACCAGCAGCTACAGGATCTCGACTTAATGGCAGCGTGGTCATCGGTCAAGGTACCCCTACTTGCCCTGCATGGAGAGTTCGACTGGATCATGAGTCGCGGCGACCTGGAAAGCATGGTGGAGCTCGTCAATCACAACACACCGGGTTCTGCAGAGTTTCTAGAATTGCCAGCGACAGGTCACACGCTTGAGCACTATGCCTCGCAGGCGGCTGCGTACGAAGGCATGGCACTGCCGTTCAACAACGACATCGCTTCGCGCATAGGCGAATGGTTTGAACGGCACCGCTAGAGGTCTCATCTGCTAGCTCTCGCGGGGAGGCCTGATAACGGATAAGCGCTGTATCGGTTTCGCCTATTGAAAGTTATGCGAGCGCAAATTGACAAGCGAAGGTTCGGTCCATGGGCCGTCATTACTGGTGCGTCATCCGGCATCGGCAAGGGTGATCACGCGCACCGGCCCGCCCAGGCCTTCAGCGGCTCGTCCTGGTTTCCATCCTGGGTGTCCCGGAGGTCGGCACCGCAGTGAGCCGCCGCTGGAATTCCGCGCGATCGGGCTTCACCCATTGATCGATCCAGCCGAGTACCGTGTGGTACCAGAGAACACTGTCGGCGGGTTTGAGCACCCAGTGATTCTCCGCCTCGAAGTAGAGAAGTTTCGACGGGACGTGCTTGGCCTGCAGCACCTGGAACATCGACAGGCCCTGGCTCGGATCGACGCGGTAGTCGTTGCCGCCGTGGATGATGAGCATCGGGGTGCGGAAGTTGCGCGCGTAAGTGACGGGCGCCTGCTCGATGAGCGCCTGTGGATTCTGCCAGGGGGTGCCCTTGAACTCCTGCAGCGTGCCGCCCACGAAATCGGAGGAATAGATTGCGGCTAGCAGATCGTACAGCCCATCGTGGGACACGATGGTGCGGAAGCGGTCCGTGTGACCCTCGACCCAGTTGGCCATGTACCCGCCATAACTGGCGCCGGCGGCGGCGATACGCGTCGTATCCACATACGGCCAGGTGAGCGCGGTATCCACTGCCTTCATCTGGTCCTCATAGGGCGCGCCGCCCCACTGTCCCTTGATCGCGTCCATGAACTTGAGCCCGAAGCCCGTGGAACCGTGAAAGTTGGGCTGGATGATCACGTAACCGGCCGCCGCGAACAGCTGCGCGTTCCAGCGATAGTGGAACTCGTTGTTCCACGCCCCCTCCGGCCCGCCGTGCATGAGCAGCAACAGGGGATACTTGCGGCTCGGATCGAAGCCAGGCGGCTTCACCTGCCACGCCTGCACCGCCTCTCCGTGCCAGCCGCGGAAGGTGAAGCTCGAGACCTCGCCGAACTCGATGTCCTTGAGCACCTCCCGGTTAAAGTGCGTCAGCTGCGTGGGTGGCGTGCCCTTGGCTGCGGCGAGATCGAGACGAAACAGCTCCGCGGGACGCGCCAGGGTCGAGTTGGAGAAGATCAGGAACCTGCCGTCGCGTGCCACGTCGGGCTCGCCGCTGGTGCCGCTCGTCACGAGAGGCGTGAGCTGCGAGCTGGCGAGCTCAAGCCGCGCCAGCGAGACCTCACCGTGATTCTCGAAGGTCACGTAGAGGCTCGAGCTGTCGGGCGACCATTCGAAGGAGGCGATCGAGCGGTCGGTGGCCTCGGACAGGTTGCGATGCTCCCCGGTCGTCCGATCGTAGACGAAGAGCCGAACTAGATCCGTCTCCTGCATCGGGCGCAGCGTGGCGCTGTAGGCGATGTAGCGCCCGTTCGGGGAGTACACTGGCGTGCGGTCGGCGGACTTGCTGGTCGTGATGGCCTTCGGCGTGCCGCCCCTCACCGGCACCACGAACAGGTCGCTGTTGCCGCTCAGCGCCTCGTTTTCGACGTAGCGCGAGAAGCACAGCTCGAGGCTATCGGGAGAGAAGGCCACCTCCTCGCCCCCCTGCTCGCCCGGCCAGATCGGCGAGTCGACATCGCCCGGCGTCAGATCCGTCGCGCTGCCGCCCTCGGAAGGCACGATGAAGATGTGATTGCGCTGTCCGTCGACCCAGCTGTCCCACCGTCGGAAAGGCATTTCCGTGATCACGCGCGTTTTCACGGGATCGTCGGCGTGCTCCTTGAGGCGCTTTTCGTTGCAAGCCATGTCGGTGCACGAGGGGAAGACACTGGCGGTGATCGCGAGCGTGTTCCCGTCGGGAGACAGGACGAAGTTGGAGACGCCGGTGGCGAAGCTCGTGATCTGCTTGGCCTCGCCACCGGCGACGGCCAGGCGGAAGACCTGCGACTTATCGTCGACGCGCGAGCTGAGGAAGTACAGATAGCGGCCGTCGGCGGACCAGCGGGGCGTGTCGTTCGATCCGTGCTCGACAAAAGTGAGCTGCTGGGGCTCAGCGCCTGCCGTCGGCACTCTCCAGAGATTGGTGACCAAGCGGTTCTTGGCGAGATCGCTGCGCGTAACCGTGAACACCGCCCACAGCCCGTCGGGCGAGATGCGCACTTCGCCCACGCGCGCGAGGTTCTGCATGTCCTCGACGAGGAATGGATGCGCTAGCGCCGCTGGGGTGAGGGACAGGAGGGTCAGCGCGCCGAGCAGCACCCGCCCGTGAGCGCGCGATGCATTGAGATTCATCATAGATCGAGCCCCGGCGGAGGATTCAATTCGTTTGTGTTCGAGTCTGGGCCGAAACCTGCGTTCCGGCAGTCACGATTCTGTGCCCGTCTGCCCTCCGGCCGCAATCCGCAGCCCTTCGCTGAATTCCAAACGCGCACCGGAACTAGCACGGCTCCGCAGCGACGATTCGAACCCCGTTCTTTGGGCTCGAGTGCGAGCGCCAGCGGTCGTGACTGCGTTTCAATGTCCGGATCCCGTTTTGACCGCTACGTCAATGGCTGCACCCCATGCCCATCCAGTCATACGCCAACCGGATGCAACTTTTTGCATGGCAACCGTCACGATTGAACCGCTCTGCTTCATCGGCTTCCCTTTCATGTTGTAGGTAAAATTGGCGGGAACAACGATATAGGCGCGGTCCGCTGTGATATCGATGTGCCGGGGCTTGCCGAGGGTAACCTTCGCATCGGTGATTTCATTCGCCTTGGTGAAAGCGTTGAAATCATCCCACCACTTGGAGCAACCACCCACGCCGTGCCACTCGTGAGGCGGAATGTCGTCGATGATGGATGTTTGGTCGGCACAAGTTGCCACCCACGATTTCATGTCGCCGTTGTTGAAGCCGTCTACCCATTGATGCATGACCGCCATGACATCTGTCTTTTCAGAGGCTGCAACCGGGCCAGATGCCAACACCGCCATGGCGAGTGCGAGAAATATTTTGTGCATATGTGCTTGCTCCCTTGTAAGTAGGATTGTGCGAGCTGACGGTACTCATAAAATCCGGTCGTCGAACCGGCCACCGTGGGCAGTATGCGCGCATATAATCCAAGTTCTCCATTGTGTTGGTTGCGGCGCTGCCGCGGAGGTATTTTTTGAGCGTCCGCGACGTACCCGGTTCAGGATGCGTCTTCACAATTGACCTGCCGCGGCACACTCTCCCCCCGCTTAGGGTGCGTGGGCTGACCGTCCAGCTAGAGAAGTCCGTCACTTTGCGTCGCGAATGCGCGGGTCATCGATCGCCTCGCCGAGCCGACCGTAGCGCTTTAGGATTGCGCGCAGTTCCTCATGGGGCAGGCCAAACAGGCGAAAGCCATCGGCACCAGTCATGGTGGGTGCGGCAATCATCGCGTTGACGATCGCCTCCTCGGTCGACTCGACCACACCTTCGAACAGCGGATCGATGTCGTGGCTCGCTACCGGTGCAAGCGGCGACGGCGCGGTCTGATCGGGGTGGTTGACGAGCGACGCGGCGGTCGAGAAAGCAACGATCAGATCGCCTGAACTGCTGCCGGAGTAGGAGCCGAGCCGCGCGAGTCCCATCGCAGCCCTTTTAGCCAATCGATCAAGCTGGGTCGGAATCAACGGCGCGTTGGTGCCGACCACGATGATGATCGAGCCCGCATCCGGTGGGGGTGTCCCGGCGCTCGCGCTGCCGGCACATTTCGGCCGCTTCCCCGGGGGCGAGAGGTGGGAGTCGTAACACGGCAGCCAGCGTGCCGACAGCGCTTGTCCAACCGGGGCGCCGGCGATGCGCAGCACCTTGCGATCGCCCGTGTTGCACTGAACGAGCGCCCCGACCATATACGCGTGAGCACCGAGCGCGATCTTGCGAGAGGCCGTCCCGATCCCGCCCTTGAAGCCGAAGCATTCCATGCCGGTGCCCCCACCGACGCTGCCCTCGGCGATGGCTCCTGACTTCGCCGCTTCGATGGCCGCGATGGCGGTCTCCGGCCGGACGTGGAAGCCGCGGATGTCGTTCAGTTCCCCGTCCCAGGTCTCGGCGACGACGGGATCTGCCGCTTCGCCAAAGCGCTGTTGCGTCCATGACTGGATGCCGGCGTAGACCTGTCCGATGGCATTGGTGTTGGTGATTCCGATCGGACCCTGAATGACGCCAAAATCGTGCAAATAAGACTGGCCGGTCATCTCGCCGTTGCCGTTCAGGTCGAAGAAGCCGCCATACACGGGCTGCGAATTTGCGCGACCGCGCGGGAAGATGATGGTGACTCCCGTCCTGACCGGCCCGACTCCGACTTTGAGCGGTCCCTGCCCGCTGATGAGCGAGACTTGTCCGACCTCAACGCCAGGTACGTCGGTAATCGCATTCAGCGGGCCGGGCGCGCCCTCGAACGGCACGCCGATGTCCCGCGCGCGCTCGACAGATGCGGTGCGACCGACGGGTTCGAGCACGGCGCTGACAAGGAGGACCATTGGAAGAGCCAACCGCGCTCTCATACCACCACCTTTATTCACACGACAGAGGCCATCGGCCCGACCCCAGGACCGCCCACCATTATGCCTGCTGCCGGAAATTGCAGTAGCGGGCAATTCGCAGTGAAATATGCGCTGCAAGGACTGAGCCGAATCAAGAAATCGTTGGAGAACCCCATGCATCCCGTCGCAACCATACTGTTGCTGCTCGCCGCACCCGTCGCGCTGGGTCATACCGCCGAGGAGCTCGCCGCCAAGAACGTCGAAGCCCGCGGTGGCATCGACAAGCTGCACGCGATCCAGTCGCTGCGCTTCTCCGGCAAGATACTGATCAACGGCGGCACGATCGAGCTCGGGTACGTCACCCTGCTGAAGCGCCCACAATCGGTGCGCTACCAGGCCGCGCTGCAAGGCTTGACCCTGGTGCAGGCGTATGACGGTGCACAGGCGTGGCAGATCAATCCGTTCCAGGGCCGCAAGGATCCGGAAAAACTGTCCGCCGACGACGCCAAGGGGATGGGCGAGGATGCGGCGGACTTCGCCGGCACCCTGGTGGACTACAAAGCCAGGGGCTACACACTCGACTATCTGGGTACCGAGGACGTCGACGGCACCGAGGCGCACAAGCTGCGCGTGACGCGGCCGAACGGCGACGTGACCTACGTCTATCTCGATCCGGATTACTTCCTCGAGGTCCGCACGGTCAACCGGCGCATCGAGCACGGCGTGCCCCACGAGACGGTCATCGACTACGGCGATTACGAAAAGGTGGATGGGGTCTACTTCCCGTTTGCACGGGAATCGGGCCCCAAGGGCTCCACCGAGCGCCGCAAGGTGCAGTTCGACAAAGCCGAAGCGAACGTCGCCGCCGACGATGCCCTGTTCCACTTTCCCGCCGCGCCCGCCGGCGCCGCCCCGGCCAGGTAGTTCAAGGAGAACGCTGATGCGAATTGAGCTTGCGGCATTGACGTGCGTGTTCGTCTCGGGTCTGAGCTACGCCTTCGCCGCCGATGTCGCGGCGGGGGCTGGAGCGACCGTGATCGATTCCGGCACGATTTCCGGCCTCGGCGCGCGCAACATCGGCTCGGCCACCATGAGCGGCCGGATTTCCGCCCTCGCCGGGTACACCGATCCATCCGGCAAGGTCACGCTGTTCGTCGGCGCGGCGAGCGGAGGAGTCTGGAAGTCGACCGACGGTGGCACGACTTTCAAACCGGTCTTCGATGAGCAACCGGTGCAGTCGATCGGAGCAATCGCGCTCGATCCCTCCAATCCGAAGAACGTCTGGGTGGGCACCGGCGAGGCCTGGACACGCAACAGCGTGTCGATCGGCGACGGCATCTACAAGTCCACGGACGCCGGCGAGACCTGGACGCACGCGGGCCTGCCCGACTCCGAGCGCATCTCCCAGATCATTGTCGACCCGCGCTCGGCTGATACCGTCTATGCCTGCGCGCCAGGCAAGCTGTGGAGCGACTCGCCCCAGCGCGGTCTCTACAAGACCACCGACGGCGGCACCACCTGGCAGCTGGTGCTCAAGGGTTCCAGTCTGTCGACCGGCTGCGGCAGTATCGCGCTCGACCCACGCGCTCCGGACGTGCTGTTCACAAGCCTGTGGGACTTCCGGCGCAAGGGCTGGACTTTTCGCTCCGGCGGCGACGGGCCGACCGCGTCGTCCGCTAGCGGCCTGTATCGCAGTGCGGATGGCGGGAAGAGCTGGACCGAGATCACTCCGCAAGCCAACAAAGGCTTCCCGCCGAAGCCTTACGGCCGCATCGCGCTCGCATTGGCGCCCAGCGATTCCAAAACCCTATACGCCTTCGTCGAGTCGACCGACTCGGCGCTATTGATCTCGCATGACGGTGGCAGCACCTGGGAGCGCGGTGACAAGAGCCAATGGATGGTATGGCGACCGTTCTACTTCGCCAAACTCATCGTCGATCCGAAGGATGCCAATCGCCTCTACAAGACCGACGGCTATCTCATCATGAGCGAGGACGGTGGCAAGAGCTTCAGCAACATCGGCGGGTTCGCCGGCATGCACGGCGATGTGCACGACGTCTTCATCGAGGCGAGCAACCCGAAACACGTGTTTGCCGGGGACGACGGCGGACTGTGGATTTCCTACGATGGCGCGAACAAGTGGTGGAAGACCGATAATCTGCCGATCTCGCAGTTCTACCACGTCAGCCTCGACAACGCCGACCCCTACCACGTCTATGGCGGCCTGCAGGACAACAGCTCCTGGGTAGGTGACTCCGCGTATCCCGGCGGCATCACCAGTTCGCGCTGGGAAAACATGTTCAACGGCGACGGCTTCTGGATGTTCGCCGATCCCTCCGATCCTGACTACGTGTTTGCCGAATACCAGGGTGGCAGCATCGGCCGCGTCAACATGCGTACCCACGAGACACGGGACATCCAGCCGAGGCTCGGTGCGGCCGATCTCAAGCGCTACACCAAGCTGCGGTTCAACTGGAACACCCCAATTGCGCTGTCCCCGCATGAGCCGGGCACGGTTTACATCGGCGCGCAGTTTCTGTTCCGCTCGCGCGACCACGGTCAGAGCTGGGAGCGGATCTCGCCGGACCTGACCAGCAACGATCCCCAGAAGCAGAAGCAGGAACAGTCCGGAGGTATCACCGTCGACAATTCTGCGGCGGAGATGCACACCACGGTTTATTCGATCAGCGAGTCGCCGCTGGCGGCCGGGCTCATCTGGGTCGGTACCGATGACGGCAACCTGCAGTTGACCCGCGATGGCGGGCAGCATTGGGACAATGTCGTCGGCAATGCGCCGGGTGTTGCCAGGAACGCCTGGGTAAGCTGGGTCCAGGCGAGCGCATTCGCACCCGGCAGCGCCTATGTCGCTTTTGATCGGCACACTTTCGGCGACATGGCGCCGTACGTTTATGCGACGACCGACTTTGGAAAGTCCTGGAGGCCGCTGGTCAGCTCGCAGGATTCCAAGGGCGTACGCGGCTACGCGCACGTCATCAAGGAAGACACCGTCGATTCGCAGCTGCTGTTTCTCGGCACCGAGTTCGGACTGTGGATCTCGGTCGACGGCGGCGCGCATTGGGCGCAGTTCAAGGGTGGGCACCTTCCGGCAGTGGCGGTGCGTGATCTTGCGATTCAGCCTCGCGACAATGACCTCGTGCTCGCGACACACGGCCGCGGCATCTGGATCGTCGATGACATCACGCCGCTGCGCCAGCTGACGCCGCAGTTGACCGCGCAGGACGCGGCCTTCGTGTCCGCGCGCCCCGCACAGCAGCGCATCGAGGCCAATGGTGGTTGGGCCAACGGTGCCGCCGCCTTCGTAGGCGACAATCCGGCCGGCGGCGCCGTGATGACCTATTACCAGCGCAGCCGCCACCTGTTCGGCAAGCTCCGGATCGAAGTGCTGGACTCAAGCGGGGAGCTGATCGACGAGCTGCCCGCGAGCACCCGGCGCGGGCTGAATCGCGTGGTGTGGACCATGCACCGGCGCCCGCCGCATGTCCCGCCCGCCGCGCAGCTTGCGCAGTCCGGCACGCACGGGCCGCGCGTGCTGCCGGGAACCTATGCCATTCGCCTTCACAAGAACGACAAGGTCTACGAAAACCAAGCCACCATCGGCCTCGACACTCGCGTCACGTGGAGCCTGGCTGATCGCAAGGCTCAGTATGAGGCGGCGATGAAGGTTTACGCGCTGTTCAACGATGAGTCGGCGCTGTTCGCCCGAATTGCCGGCCTGCGGGAGCAGGTTGCGGAGGCAGGCAAGAGCCGGCCGAAGGGTGACGCCCTGCTTCGCCGGCTCGAGGACTTTGACGGCAAGCTGGATGCGATCCGGAAAAAAATCGTCGCCACCAAGGAAGGTGGAGCGATTACCGGGGAAGAACGGCTGCGGGAGCACACCGACCAACTTTACGGTGCGGTTACGTCCTGGGATGGGCCACCCTCGGCATACCAGCTCGAGAATATCGCTGCGCTGCGGGCGCAACTCGGCGAGATCGATGGGGATTTCACCCGGGTCATCTCGAATCAGTTGCCGGAGCTCAACAACGCACTGAAGAGTAAGGGCGCGCAAGCCCTCACGGTGCCGCCGCTGGCGGTCTTCAGCGGCGGCGAGCCAGGTTCTGGCGGGGTTGCGGTCAGCGGGCAGTATGATCCCGATGCGGCTCGCGGCGTTCAGGTGCCGACCAATCTGAAGTTGTGGAATTGAGACCGTGTCCGAAGTCTGTTGATCACATGCCCGAGCGCGCAACTGAATCCACCGCCGTCTCCGCGGCACTGACCTTCCCCTTCGCATCATCCCCGGCGCCGGGGGAGGCGCTCGAGGTCGGCCCGGGCGTGCGGTGGCTGCGCATGCGCCTGCCCATGGCGGGCCTGAACCACATCAATCTGTGGGCCCTCGAGGATCAGGGCGGGTGGACGCTGGTCGATACCGGCATGCACACCGCCGACACGGCGGCCGATTGGCACAGTGCCTTCGCCGGCCCCTTGAGTCGGGGGCCCGTGCAGCGTGTCATCTGCACCCACATGCATCCCGATCACATCGGCATGGCCGGCTGGTTGACGCGACAACACAACTGCCGGCTGTGGACCACGCGACTGGAGTACGTGACGTGTCGCATGCTGGTGGCCGATACCGGGCGCGAAGCGCCCTCGGACGGCGTGCGCTTCTATCGCGGCGCCGGTTGGGACGACGAGGCGCTCGAGCACTACAAGGCGCGCTTCGGGAGCTTCGGCAAGGCCGTGTACACGCTGCCGGACAGCTACCGGCGCGTCATCGACGGTGAGGAACTTGAGATCGACGAGCGGCCGTGGCGCGCGGTGGTGGGCCGCGGACATTCACCGGAACACCTGTGCCTGCACTGCCCGGAGCTCAAGGTGTTGATTTCCGGCGATCAGGTGTTGCCGCGCATCACCTCCAATGTCTCGGTGTTCCCGACAGAGCCGGATGCCAATCCACTGAGCGAGTGGCTCGAGTCTCTCGCCTCCATCAAGCGGCAGGTTCCCGACGACGTGCTGGTCCTGCCCTCGCACAACGAGCCCTTCCGCGGGCTGCACGCGCGCCTCGACGCGCTCATCGAGGGCCACGAGGAGCGCCTCGCCCGCGTGCGCGAGGAGCTTGCCCAACCAAAGCGTGCGATCGATGTGTTCAGCGCGCTGTTTCGCCGCCGCGTGGGCGTGGAGATGCTGGGCATGGCGACCGGCGAGAGCATCGCACACCTCAATTGCCTCATCGGGCGGGGCGTCGCCGCACGCGACGTCGATGCCGCGGGCGTGGCCTGGTACCGAAGACTCTGAAAGCGCGGAAGCTGCAAAGAACGCGCGCCGCAGCGGGGTGTCCCGTAAGATTCCATGATGCAGGACCACACGCTGGCCACCGTTGCCGAGGAATCAGGCTTCAAGAAGACCGGTCGCACCGATGAGGTGACGCGGCTGTGTGCGGCGTTCGCGGCCGCCTGGCCGCGTGCGGTGCACAGCCTCGAGTTCGGGCGCTCCGCCGAGGGGCGACCCATGCGCGCGCTCATCGCCTGCCGCGCCGATCCGCGCAAAGTACCCGTGCTCATGCTGCAGGGAGGCATCCATCCCGGCGAGAGCGACGGCAAGGACGCGGGCTTCATTGCGCTGCGCGAACTGCTCGGCGAGACCGCGGCTCCCGGGGTGTTGGAGCGGATCGCGATCCTGTTCGTGCCGGCCTTCAACGTGGATGGGCACGAGCGTTTCGGCCGCTGGAACCGGCCGAACCAGAATGGCCCCGAAGAGACCGGCTGGCGCACCACCGCGCAGAATCTCAATCTCAACCGCGACTACACCAAGGCGGATGCACCCGAGATGCGGGCGATGCTGGGACTGATCCGCACCTGGGACCCGCTGGTGTGCGCCGACCTGCACGTCACCGATGGTGCGGACTTTCAGCCCGATATTTCGCTGCAGGCAGAGCCCATCAACCAGGGCGATGCACGCCTGTACCCACTGGGGCGCGAGCTGCGCGATGCGCTGATCTCCAGACTCGCGCGCTCAGGCTCGATGCCCCTGCCCTTCTACCCGGACCTGGCCAGGACCGATGACCCCGCCTCCGGTTTCCTCCTCACCGTGTACTCGCCGCGCTTCTCCACCGGGTACTTTCCGCAGCGTAACCGCTTCACGGTGCTGGTCGAGACGCACTCATGGAAGGATTACGCGACCCGCGTGCGCGTCACGCGCAACACCATCGTGGGTCTTGCGGAGCTGCTCGCCGCGCACGGCGCGCAGTGGCGCGAGCAGGCACTGCAGGCGGACGCCGCTGCCGCTCGTCTGGGCGGCGCGGAGGTGGTGCTCGACTACGGCTCGGGTTGGCGTGAGACGGCAAGCGGCGGCGGGCTGGACGCGGGGGGCGCCGGCGGCACGGAGCTCATCGACTTCAAGGGCTACGCTTATACGCGCGAGCCCTCACCCATCTCCGGCGAGCCGGTGACCGTCTACGACCCCAAGACGCCGCAGGTCTGGCGTGTGCCGTTTCGCGATCGTGTTTCGCCATCCCTGGTGGTGAAGGCGCCGCTGGGCGGCTACGTCGTGCCGTGCGCCTGGGCGCAGGATATCGGCGCGCGGCTCGCGCTGCATGGCATCGCCTGCGAAGCGGTGCGCGCGCGCAGCGAGGGCGTGCGCGTCGAAGCCTTCCGCGCCACTCATGTGCGGTTCGCTGCGGCGCCGTTCGAGGGCCGTATGCGCGTGACCCTGAGCGGCAGCTGGGGACGCGAGACCCAGGACATCACCGCCGGAGCCCTGTTCGTGCCGATCGCGCAAGCGAGCGCGCGCCTCGTGATGCATCTGCTCGAGCCGCAGGCGCCGGACTCGTTTGCCGCGTGGGGCTTCTTCAACGCGTGCTTCGAGCAGAAGGAATACCTGGAGCCATACGTCGCGGAACAGATCGCACGTACCGTGCTCGCACAGCACCCGCAGCTGCATGATGAATTTTCGCGCAAGCTCAAGGAGGATCCGGCCTTCGCCGCGAGTCCTGCCGCGCGGCTGGAATTCTTCCTGCGCCATCACCCATCATGGGACTCTCATGCGAATCTCTATCCGATATTCCGTGTGGATGAGCTGCTGGCTTCGGCGAGCCCGGCGCGGGGCTAACACGATCGTGCAAGTTCAAAAGCTGCTGACACCGCTTCTCGCTGCGGGGGCTCTCGCCGCGTGCGGCGCCGCGTGGTGCCAGACGCCTGAGAGCCAGACCGACGAGCGAACTGCCGCCGCGGGTTCGGCTGCCGCGGAACAACCATCACAGCTTGCATCCGACATCAAGCGCTACTTCACGGCACCGTTGCGTTGGGACCGCGGCGACTGGGCCTGGTTTGGCGGCGCCCTAGTCGCCATCGGCGCCGCTCACCACTACGACACCCAGGTGCGGACCCATTTCATCAAGACCCTGGGTGCCTCGAAGGCGAACTCCAAGGATGTGCAGGACGCGATTCCGACCGCGGCGGTGTTCGTGGCGACCTGGGGGTACGCGACCCTCATCGGTGACACGAATGGCCGCGGGGAGGCGTGGGCGATGCTGGAAGCCGCCGGCCTGGGCGGCGTCACCGCCATTGCGCTCAAGTACGCCGTCGGCCGCGAGGGACCTGATCAGACCAGCAACCCCAACCAGTGGCGCAAGAGCGGCGGAAACTCGTTTCCGTCGTTCCATTCGACCGCCGCCTTCGCAGTGGGCACGGTGCTCGCGGAGTCAGGCAACGACGACTATCGGTGGGTACGGCGCTTCCTCGGTTATGGCCTGGGCGCCGCCACCAGCTACGAGCGCCTCAAGCACAACGCGCACTGGCTCTCCGACACCCTCGCGGGAGCGGCGCTCGGAATCGCAAGCGCGCACTTCGCCATGAACCGCAGGGATCGCACCGATGATGAGACCAGCCTGAGAGTCGTTCCGGTCGAGCGGGGCGCGATGCTGACCTACAACGTGTCTTTGCCGTAAGTGGAGACACGATGCTGCTCTTGGCACATCGCGGTTGTGACCCTCAACTGCTAGCTCACCGGCGGCAGCGAGCGTGACGCAAGACCCCGGCACCTTATCCCGACCGCCGCCCGGTGGAGCGATTTGTCACAGGTCGCTTCGCATACTGACTGGCATAGTTATCCAACAGACTACGGATCATTTTCTGGTACGGAACCTTAGATCGCGACGCGTGCGCCTTAAAAAAGTCGACGCTACGTTTGCTCAGTGAAATCGTGACCTTCACCCCGTCTTCCTTCAAGACCAGCTGATCAGGCGGTGGCAGGAAGTCTTCAACGACTTCTAGCCTGCCAAGTGGCTCATCTTTGTACTTTACGCTGCGCTTCATAAACTGCCTTACCTCGGCGCCAAAATCCCGCGCCAATGATTCGAATTGTCTCCCCCCGACAGGTAAACCGCACGGTAAGTACGCCAAGCGACACCTGACCGAAGCAATAGAACCGCTCTTCGACGCGGCTGTGGGATTTATCCCTAGCGATTACGCGCCTCGGATCCAGGAAAGCCAATTGGGCCTCCCCAAATGACACCCCGTGCTTTCGCTGGTTCTCTGCATCTTTAACAGGGTCCCATTCGAAGCTAGATGCCACGGGAAATGCTATCACTCGTATGGGCGTTACGCCATACGCCGGTATGGCCTAAGACCGAGCGCCCTCTAACTAGGAGTCCGGGTTCGGGCGTGGCCATGATGGCGTGGTGCTCCGTGAAGTCGTAGGGCGGATAGCGCGGATCGCTGCCATTGCGAACTGGTCGCAGAGTGCGACCGGTACAGGGCGGCAGTCTCGGCGCCTGAGAACGGTCTAGGGCTCACGGCGCGCATCTCCCCCCGCCCAGCGAATGACCCCCTGACAAGGCTCGATCAGGTGTTCGACCTGCCGCTGGAACCCCAACGTCCGGATGAGCGCAAAGGCGCGAATGTCGGTGTGGGGAAACTGCGCTTGCATCCGCGCCGCTGCGGCGAGCAGCGTCCGTCCCTTCGTGACAACATCGTCGATCAGCACAATTCTCCGCATCACCCCCGGCGGCCGGATCACCGAAAACGACCGGTAATGCTCCTGTACGGTCGGGCGCTCGCCGCTGAGCGCGGTTGCGGACTTGCGGACCGCGAATTGACGCTGCAACCCCGGCCATATTGTGCCCGCGAGGCCGACGTCCCTGAGCGCGACCGCGAGCTGCGACGCGACCCACGGCGCCTCGCTCTCCGGAGCGCTCCCCGGCACCGGGACGAGCACCGCGCCGGGTGCGAATAGCCCCGCCAACTGGGGATGCTGCAGGCTCGCCCGATACACCAGGCCCGCATAGCGGGGAAGCCAGCGCGGATCGATCGCCTTCACTCTGGCACATAGTCGGCGCGAGGCTTCGCAAACGGCACCGGTGCCGCGCGGCGAATAGACAAAACAGGCCACGAAAGACAGGCTCGGACACGGCACTCGCCCCACGGTCCAGGGGTCGCGCGCCGCACGTAGCGCAGGGTCGACCGTTTCATCGCGCCAGGTCGTCCTCGGCCTGCTGCGAGGGCTGAAACGCTTCGCGCTCGCGGACGGTACGCTCGGCGCCGGCTCTTTCCGCCTCCTTCGGCCGAAGGCGCAGCCACGCCTCCCGCGCCTGACGCCGTATCTCTTCGACGTCCTGGATTTGAGCAGGCGGATGAGGTTCTTTGTCTCCGCCCTCAGCCGCGCGCGCTCCTGCAACCCCCGGTGCAGACTCCAGGGGCGACCGAGCCGGCGAGCGCTCAAGACGTCTCTGCACTCGCTCGCGGTATTCAGCGCGCAGGCGCTCGGCGAGTTCGCTGCGCACACCACGCTGTTCCATCTTCAGCTGCATGAGTGGAATTCTCGGTAGCGGCTCCCGATCGATGCCCTGGGCGGCGAGACTGCGATGGTCGACGCGCGCAGCGACGTTCGCCTCACGCAGCGCCTCGTTGACGAGCGTTGCCCACCGCTCCCTCAGGATGAGGTACTCCTGGCGGTGATCGGGCAACTCGCGCCGGCGACGCTCGAGGGCTTGAAGATCGAGACCTGCTTTCGCACCGAGACCCGCCGGCGTCACCTCGCGGGTCGTGGTCAACAGGTGGGCGTGGAAATTGCGCGGGTCGCCGCCGGGACGGGGCTCGTGTACCGCGAGATCCACGGCTACCTTGTAGCGCTCCGCCAGGTGTCGGGAAAAGGCCCGTGCCAACGCAATGCGCTGGCCGGCATTCAGCTCCGCGGGCAGGCTGACCTGATACTCGCGTGCGACGCGCGCATTGTGGCGCTTTTCGGCATGCTCCGCGGTGTTCCACAGTTTCTGGCGATTGCGGGCCCACGAGACCGGCAGGCCGTCGAACTGTCCCGGCAGGAATATCTCGGTATGCAGCACGTCCCGGCGGCGTCCGTAATTGATCAGCTCGCCGCTGCGCTCGTCGCGCAGGCGCTCGCCGGCACGATAGGCCGCTGCGGCCGTCGCGCGCCGGCCGGCGCTGCGCGCCACGGAGCTGATCTGCATGAAGAACATGGCCACGTCTCACGCTCCGCGCCGGACCTTGACACGCAGCCAGACCGGCGAGGATGCCGCTTTGAGGTATCCGGTGAGGTCCGGAAGCTGCTCGAGCTCCGAGGGCAGCACCGCCATTTCAGTGACCCGCTGCTCGCTGACGCTGGTGGAGCGGCGGGCACCACGGGCGGTAAACCAGCTCTCGCGGTCACGTCCACGCGAGGTGTGCCGGCGAATCACCTCGCGCTCGCCGATGAGGCGCGAGGCAAATTGCGATGTGCCGCCGTGCTCACTGCCCGAGCAGCGCAGGATCAATGTGTTGCCGCAGTTCTCGACAATGGTTTGGGCCTCCCCGCTCCCGTAGGTCGAAGACACTTGGGCAATGGACTGAAAGCCCAGCACGCAGCGCCCGCCGAACTTCCGCAGCCGCGCCAGCGCGTCCTTCAGCCCATCGATCTGGCCCAACGCGTCGAGCTCATCGATCACGAACCACAGGCGCTG
>Ga0137409_10001569_pt1 | contig 24720 bp, 44 predicted proteins | sample CZODoug1_16funga_FD_122059 | JGI IMG/M metagenome (GOLD analysis project Ga0137409, IMG submission 122059) | Vadose zone soil fungal communities from Angelo Coast Range Reserve, California, USA - CZODoug1_16fungal (Hybrid Assembly) | ecosystem: Environmental > Terrestrial > Soil > Vadose zone...
GTCAGGTCTACGTCGCCCATCTCCAAACTGAAAAACAGCGTGCGGTGCCCGCCGAGGCCGAAGTTCCGCGCGATGCTGAGAGCCATGGCCGACTTGCCCATGCTGGACCGGCCGCCCACGACGATTAGCTGCCCAGGCGCCGCCCCGAGTGTTCTGGCGTCCAATTCCCGAAGGCCGTAGGAAAGGCCCCGTATCTTGCCACCACGCTCATAGGCCGTCGCCGCGGCGTCTACGGCCCGCACCAGCGCCGCATCCATGTCCAGCGCAGGCGCCCCCGACATCGACTGCGCCGCCACGATGCCGTCGAGATAGTCTACCGCCCAAGCGGATAAAACGAGGTTGTCCCGCTCGCCCGATTGCTGGAGTTCCTGCCCGACCTCGATTATCAGCCGGCGATCGGCAAGGTCGCGGATGATGCGGGCGAAGTCCGGGCTATTTATCACAGTGGTCGCGTCGGCCGCTAAGGCCGCGACATATTCGGATATTGTCAGCGTTCCGACATTTGCATCCGGCAAGAATGACCGAATGGTAACCGGATTGCAGAGTTTGCCAGCACCGATCAGTGATGCCGCCACCTCCCAAATTCTCGCGTGAACAACTTCAAAAAAGTGGTGCGGCTGTATGATATCATCAACTACCGCGAAAGCGGCATTGTTCATGAGCACGGCCCCAATGAGCTGCTGCTCACAACTCAGGTCATGATATTCAATCGACATGCTTCCAGGTCTTTCCGCGCCTTGCGCAGCAAATCGTGGATACCGTGACGCCGAATAATTCCGACAATTCTACGCCTGTTTTTGAAGATGATCGTATCGTCCTTACGTCTCCCTCGGTCAGCAATGAATTGCCATTCTCCGAACCCCGCAGGATGTAACGCCTTCCTTTGGCATCCATATCTGCGACGTTATCGGCATCTGTCCCGAGAAAAAGGTGGCTAGGCCGCAAGCACGGGCGATTGTCGCAATGGTGCAAAACATGCAATTCGTCTGGGATTGGGCCAACATAAATTTCGTAAGAAGATCGATGCGCGCGATAGTCGCGACCTTTGCACTTTACGACCCCATAACCACCTATCGGGTCAAGTGTATGCCGCCACTCCCAACACCCATTCGGCATTACCTCCCATCCGCGATAAAAAAACCAATCATAAACCGTCATCGCCATGCGGCATTTCAAAGAGCAGTGCGTGGCCCTTTCCTGTCTATATGGCTTTGGCTCAAACTCCTGTTCACACTTAATGCAAACTTTTTTTATCCGAGGGATTTTGGCGTTCATTCTGCGGCCTCTAATTCGTCGTCGAAGTCGCCGCGAGAAACCTCCAACTCTGGGAACGGCTGGCGGTCAGGGTCATCGAGTTCGAGCGCCCCTTGTTCTTCTTCCTTCCGACCCTCGTAAGCGACCTGAATATTCTTGATCGCTTGCCGGTAATAGGATGGCTTGAGTTCGATACCGATCGATCGCCGCCCGTTTTGCAACGCACCGTAGACCTCGCTCCCCACGCCCATAAATGGCGTCAGAACGGTTTCGCCCGGGTTGCTCCACAGAACGATTGTCCGGTCGATAACGTCAAGCTGCAGCGGATGAACGTGCTTCTCGTCCTCATCGTCTTTGGCTTGCCTGAACGGCAAGACGCGGCCGAGGCGGATATCATCCCAGAATGCCGAGGCGTATTGTCGCCAAATCCAATGGGAATAGCGGTTTTCGATTTGGTTGCCTTGGTGGCCGCGATATTTCAGCAATTCAGCCGGGACCGGCCGAGCGCCAGCATATTCCATCAGTCCCGTAGGGTGCGTGATCGGGACCTTGTTCTGCCCGTCACGACGAAACACCAGCATGTAATCCGCCGACGCCACGCTGCAGCGGGACGAATCCTCGACCAATGATCGATGGGCCAGGTTCTTCGCCATCGTCCGGTTGCGCACTGCCAGCGGTTCTTTCCATACCGCATACCGCGCGATGAACTTGAACCCGTGCTTTTCGTGCAGGCGGATGATGTCGCCGGGGAAGTCGATCAGATGGTCCGTGCCGCTGTTGCCGGATGGAACATCCATGCAGTGAACCGCCGTCATCCGGCCCGGCACCGTCAGCCGCGCCAATTCCTTCACCACAAACCCGTAATGGGCAAAAAACTGGTCATAGTCGGCACAGTTGGAAAGGTCCCGCTCCGAGCTCGAATAGCAGAACAGTCCGCCGAACGGCGGCGAGTAAACCGACAGGTGAATGGATTTTGCCGGCAACTGTCGCATCACCTCGACACAATCGGCATTGTATGCCGCGAATCGGTCGGTCAGCTTTTGGTCAATGACTAGAGCCACGAGGGTATCCCTTTCTGTTCTGTGAATTTCATACTGCGATCGACCTCGACCGCCCCATTCATGTGGCGGATCAAATCCGCGAACATCTTGTCGGCAGCGACAGCCTTCCGCTGCAGGTTGGCGAGAACACCCTTCTCACCCTCCGTCGTCACGATATCGGAAATCACCTGATGCTTCTGACCGAAGCGCCAGCAACGCCGGATGCTTTGATAGTAAGCCTCAAAGCTGTGCGTCGGGAAGGATACCGAATGCGCACAATGCTGGAAATTCAGGCCCCATGCGCCAATCTTTTCTTTCGTCACCAGCACGCGAGCGCGACCCTCGATAAAGGCCAGAAACTTTTCTTCCTTGGCTTCGTCGCCGTCCTGCCCGCTGATTTGGATAGCGTCCGGGATCATCTTTTCAAGGTGATTGCCCTCATCATTGAGCGAGCACCACAGGATTGCCGGATTGCCGGTTTTGTTCACCAGCGAGGCGGCTTTTTCGCAGCGTTCTACGATAGTTCGCCGCCGTTCCTCGCGTTGTTCGGTAAGCCCGAAGGCCGGCAGGGCGAACAGCATCCCATCCGGGTTGGTTTGGGCATCAACCATATGCTGGCGCTCGACCAATGGCGGGAGATTGAACGGGCCATCCTCAAATCCGAGGTCGGAGGGTTTGCGCACCGCCCGCGCCCATGAACACACCCATTGCCAGAACGGGTCCTCAGCGTGACCCTTGAACCGCCACTTAGCGTTGTCGTCGAGTTGGGAAAACTTCCGGCCACCGTGGCGATAGACCGATGGCTTGATCGAATTTCCTTGGTTGTTTTTGAAGAACCGCGCCAGCATATCCATGTACCCGAGATACCCAAGCGCCTCGCTGCTGGTGCCGAGTTCGATGTATTCGTTTGGGCTTGGCGTAGCCGTGCAAAGCAAGCGGTACCGCATCTTGCGCATGAAGTCGGTTATCTGTTGCCGTCGCACGCCATCGAACGATTTCAGAATCGCCGAATTGTGGACGAGCAACCCACCGACCGAGAAACTTGGATGCCGTGTTGCGCCAATGTCATAGAAATAAAGTTTTCCATCGGCATCCCGGTATCGATCCAAGTCAGGATGTCCCAATTCCAAAACCTCAATACTGTCCACCCGAGTGAAATCAGCATCTCGTCTTTCTTCTGATCCAGATGCTTCCGCGATCTGTGAGAGTGACCATCCACCTCGATTGCGATTTTCAGTCCTTCGTTCGCCAAATCTATTTTGTAATTCGTCGGATACCCCGGCTTTAATCGGCCCAGTGACAAAGCATATTCCGCCGTCCAATTCCCTGACATCACAGCTTTCAAAGCGGCCTGAGCCTCGGTCATCGGATGACCATTCCCCCCACGCACGGAAGGTTTGTGGTTCCTCTCTTTCAATGCGCGGGACAGTTTCGCGCGGGTTTCCGGAAGGTGCATGCGATTTATCGTGGAAAACCTCGCTAACTCCGCTTGAGCTTTTGGCTTCCCAGAATTCAGCCACGACGATCTGGATTGCCCGCGCCTCGCAGCCACCTCCGGAGTATGCACCTTGGCCAGATGCTCTGGCCGGCTCATCCGCCATTTCGCTGAGCAAGATCGTCCGCAAAATCTCGTTTTCGCCGCTTGGACACAACGAGGGGCGAAGTCCTTCTTGCACCATTCGCACGGCCGCAGCCGTTGCCAGTATTTTTGATCCTGGCCACAAATCCATCGCCCCGCGCCATCCCGATTGGGTGAAGAATGGATGATTGGGGCTACAGACGACGGATTGACCGCCAACAGAGACTTTGACCGCATAAGGAACTTCTCTCCTGTGAACCTCTGAAACGCGATCAACTCCAACTGCATTCAGAATGTAGTCCCCCTCTCGAATGTTTTCAATATCGCTCTCCGAGCGCCGGCCATCGCAATCAACGACATCAATCTTCGTTCCGGCAGCAAAGCATTCGTCGCACACCATCCCTGAAAAATCCTTCGGGTCGAAAAGGTGCAGCTTCTCGTAATTGGCGACGATAATTCCCGGCTTGGCGCCGCCGGTTTTGGATATCTTGCACTCAACCCCGAACTTCTCGCCCTCCCGAACCGTCTGCGCCCCGACCGCCAGCGGCGTCAGCACCAGCACCGGCTTATTCGTCTTGCGGACCACGTTCTCGGCCCAGGTCAACTGCATCAGCGTTTTGCCAAGGCCAGTATCCGCGAACAGAGCGCTACGGCCCTTCAATACTGCCCACGAAACCAACGACCGTTGGAAATCAAACATTTCATCGGGAAAATACTCGGCCTCGAACCCGTCATAGGTTCCGAGTTGCGTTTTCTTGTCGAGAAAATCCTCATATTTACCCATTTGCCGCCGCCTTTTCCGGAACGTGGTATCCGTGGCCGGTGGCGTCGAGTTGGTCGCGGATGGCCCGCATTTGTTCGGAATTTTCGATGGCCTTGCGTTTCATGCCCTTTTGCTTTGGGGACATCAGACCATGCTTTGTGCGGTATGCCTTGCATAGCGCGCGCCGTTTCTTTTTGGGAATGGCTTTGATGGCCGCCGCCATGTTGCCCACGATCGATATTCGATAAATCTCAGCCGCCGCAATCCTGATGCCCTCGCTTCCGCCGGGGAGTTCGGACGGCGCAACCCCGGCGCTCGCCACGAACGCCTTGAGGGACATCCAGTCCTTGGCCTGCATTGTGCGTTTGGCTACCGGCTTTTTGTAAGCCAGCATTTCGTCGGCGCGAGCCGTCAGCCCATGTCGACTACCGACAACCACGCGGCCATTCCTCAACACGGTTCCCGGATCATATTTTTCCTCATATCCGGAATATTTTCGGGCTTTCGACCAATTCATCCGCGCCATTTATAGGGTCCTTAATTCCTGACTTTTGACATAACAAGGCCAGCACTTCCCCTTAGATATCCCAGACCCGTGCCACCGGCATCCGACCTGAGAGGGGAAGCGAACTTCATTGGGGCGGGGCGCTCAGCTGGAAGAACGTTGATCCCCTTTTTTGGACCCGGCGCGTCAGATGCCGACCATCTCGAATATCCGAAGGCTTCTATGGGGAGGGACAACCGAGCAACCCCAACGGCTCAACCGATAATCGGGACCCGGTAGGAACTTGGGAGAGGGGTGTAATTGGAACCAAAATTTGCAGACCGTGTTGACTAAAAGCACCGTAGCGCATATCAACAAATCTACTTTGGTCCGATCACGCCCCGCCAAGAGCTATTCTCGGATCACGCCGGCCTCGCAACGCGGGGCCGTTTGCGTATATGGACGGGATTTCACATTTCCGTCAAGTACAAGGTATTGCGTGAGCGACGTTCACGAACAAGGGCTAGAGCATCCCGCGCTTTTCGGAGTACCAGCACGCCATCAGGCCGGCGTCAAACCTTTCCGTTCATCAAATTCGATATTGTTGCCTGCGATACACCGTAGATCACGGCTATAGCAGTCTGAGATAGGCCGTGCGTTGCGCAGATTTTTTCACGCTGTTCAACAGTCAGTTTGGAGCAGGGAGATGCTGCGCCACGCGGTTGACGATATCCCGTTTCCGCATACGAGCGCCTGTTCTCAACCTGCTGCCCTTGCGTCGCCCATCGGCAGTTTGATTTTTCGTAATTTCCATTTTTGTCGGGGAAGCGGTCAATCGACTTGCCCAGCGGCGGGTCGCCCATATCTTCATGGAAGTTCTCGAATACCATCCATCGCTCACAAACCGAAATGCCACGGCCGCCATAGTAAGAGAAATCATCGTTATTTTCGTTTAGGCATCGGCCTTTCATATGCTTCCAGATGGTGTAGGCACGGGATTTCGTCCTGCGCTGGGAATGTCCGTGGCGCAATTGGCGGATAATTAAATCCGCATATTGTCGACAGCCGCAGCCAGTCGACCGCCCGCTATGTAGCGAATTGGCCAGAACTAGACGGGTCATCCCGCAGGAACATTTGCACAGCCAATAGATGGGCTTGAACGATCCCACGCGCATAACTTCCCAATCGCCAAGAATGCGACCCGTCAAATCGATAAAAGCTGGCATCAGAACATCCCCATTTTTTCCGCATGATAGAGGGCAAGGCAGCATGCGTCAGCCAGTCCATGATGTTTTTTTAGTGTGATGAATTTTCGGGCCTCTGGATATCGATGTTTGATCAGTTCCACTGACATCTGCTTATCCGGCCCTTTCAGGCCAAAGTGCCGTTTCCAGCTTTGCGGGTGAACCATCACCACAGGCGTTGTGTAGACCGCCACGACGCCGCGAATCATCCCGCAGGCCAATCCGAACCGAAACGAGCTCGCCGCGCCCATGGACCGCCGCGCGCCGTCTGGCCCAGGTATCGACGGCATCGGCTGGACGTTCTCGATCACCACCACGTCCGGAACCCACTTTTCCATCAGGTCGCAGATAAAGCTGGCGTCAAGCTGGCGCTTCTCGCCGTCGGGAATGGTTGCCAGATCGACCATATCAAGGAACCGCGGCGCGGGGTCGAAATCGCCCCCACGAACTAGCAACGCGGCGCTGCCGTTAATTCCGGGATCGAATGCGGCTATTCTCACTTCGGTTTATCCCACGGCGTCGGAGGCAGCGTGATCGGCTTCCGCGTGTGGCCTGCACCCTTGGGAAGGCCGCCCATTCCATATTTATATTCGACGGCGGTTTTAGCTCCACGCATCAAGCGGATTTTAGGGTCGCGGTTTGCGCCGCTGCCCATGACGCCTTTGGTGATTCGCTTGTATCCAGCCACCACATGCACTCCTGAAAGTGTATTCCAGAAAAAGCCATCTCACGCCAAGTAGATTGCAGAAACGAACGGCCCCGGTTTTACCCGAGGCCGCCGTGCCCGTCCGCCCGGGCCAGCCTACTTACAACCCAGTTCCGGTGGTTGATTGTCTTACGGGGCCTTTGACCCCAGCCGTTCCGGGTTTGCCTCTGGTTGCTTTCGCTCTGGGATTACGCGGTTCCCTTCGATTTAGACGCAACGCGCTTCTCCAACTTGAAAGCATTCCATCTTGCCGACCGGCATTCCGGAGAGCAAAACTTCGTATGAGCCTTCCGAGGAGAAAATACCGTCTTGCACTCCGGACACTCCACATCTTTTAAATTACCCCACGTCCGGTCCGCTATAGCTATCGACCCATCAGGAAGCACCATTAATCCCAAAACGCCGATCCTGTGTTGTTCTGGGGTAAGGGACGGAGGGAATATGCTGCCGTCCGCCGCGAGCCGGGCGGATTTCACATCAAAATAATAAACCTTCCCATCCTTGATGCCGATAACATCAATTGATCCGTGGGCGCTGACGTTACGAAATACTTCGTATCCGGAACTGAGCAAATAAGAGCATGCGCGCAGCTCAGAAATTGCGCCCCTGTGCTTGTCTATGACGGCCATATCAGGCGTTCCCGGCAGGCTTGGTTTGAGTAAAATAACTGTCGGCTTCCTCGCGCGTTTTCTCACGACTCGCGGCCAGCGTAGCTCGCGTCACCGGGGTTGCTACCGGTTTCCGGGGCGGCGCATCGGCCTTGGGCGCCTTCGCATCCGCCTTGGCGTCCTTATCCGCCTTCTTGATCAGAACGCGCTCAGCGGGCACGCCAGCGGCTTCCAGAAGGTCCGGCGTCTTGGGCTTCGCGGGCCGGCCGCGCCTGCCCTTGGGCTTGCCGACCTTCGCCGCAGCCTTTTTGCCACTCTTGTTCGCCTTCGCGGCCTTGGCGTCCAGCTTGCCGATGCCGGCCTTGACCTGGCGCTCCTGTTCCGCGTGGTAGCCATCCATGAAAGCGGCGTGCTGGGGCGTCGATGGATCATATTTCGGAACCGCAGCCTCATTCTTCATGGCCATGCTCTGACCCTCTCGGAATGCCCGATCAACGGCTGGCGTCCGGTCGCCATCGAGGAACAACGAAAGCTGGTCGCCGATGTCGGCGTCGGAGTATGCGGCCGCGAGCAGACGGTTCGCCATCTCGGCCTTGAACTCGGCCTCGCCCTCGGGGGTTTGCAGCAACAGCGAGATTTTGATCTGCTGCAGGGAGAACCCAGCCTCTTTGGCCTCTTTCAGGTACTGGCGCCGCTTGGCCGCCGCCGACTTCGCCCGCTCGTCCAGCGAGTAGAAGTGGTCGCGCATCTCAATGAAGGTTTTCTTCATTTCTGGGTCAACGATGTTGTCGGTTTTCGCTACTTTGGTTCGGGCCACGGGTTATCCTCTCGGTTGATACGATATTTTGGAGCACTCCGAACAATAGACGCTCCCGGAGGCGGCGTCTTTATCACAAAACCGGAAATCGGGCGCGCGGGTATCGCCGATTGGGAAACGGCACTGCGAATTATCCCCGCCGGGTGCCCCGCGCAGGGCCACGACCGCATCGAATACCTCGGATGGCACGACCTCGCCCTCGCAGTAAAACCAGACCTTGTTCATCTAGGCATCCAATATGAGAACTGCCGCTCTTTTGCGGCATCGGGCGATTTGCTCTGAGGATAATTCATCCATAAGGCACTCGTTCTCAAGAACGATCTTCGTATTTCCAGATCGGAGAGCGTCAAGATTATCCTGCAATTCCGGACAAATCCAAAGAGCTATTGTACGCCTCATGACGGGACCTTCCATATATCGCCGAATTCGAGGCCGGTCAGCTTTTTGAGCTGCTCGGCGTATTTCAGGGGAATGCCAAGGCGCTCCCATGCGTCCACGGTCGCCCGGCTTTGGCCCAATGCCCTCCCCAGTCGGCTTTTGGCCCCGTGGCGCTTTCCATCCTCATAAAATTGCTTGAGGATTTTCTCATACCCAATCGTCCTGATCTTTGCCATGCACGGTTTCTAAACCATCCCCAATAAAATGTCAAAATAACTATTGCGTTTCCGAAACGACGCGATTATTGATAGGGGCACATTCACAAGGGCACGGCGCCCTCGCCCAACGGGAGAATAGAATGATTATCGAAACCTCAGACAACCGCTTTTACGACGTTTGGGAAGTCGGCGCGCATGGCCTTGAGCATTGCTGGTACGGCTATAGCGTCAAGAAAACCCGCGAGGGCTTCAAGCCCACCGCCGCCGCAATCCGCGCTCGCGCCGCCGCCCGCCCCGAATTGATCCGCAAGGCCGCAACCCGCGTGGTGGAGGCGTGACCTCCGCCGCCCGCATCCAGTCTTTCATCATCGCCGCTGCGGCCCTCGCCGTGGCTTGGCTCATCACAATGGGAGTGTTTCTGTGATCATCGGATGGCAGATACTCTCGGGGTTTTTGGTGTCAATTATATTTATGGCGCTCACCAACCCCGAAGATTTAAGCCATCCGGGAATAGTTCTCGCAGGCGCTTTCTGTTTTGGTTCAATAATTGGAGGTCAAATTGCCATCTACTTCAAATAAAAATACGGGCACATGGCCCGACGAAATGGTCCGGCTTCTCAGCGACGACCCGCCGCGACCGGAAAGAGAGCCGAACGCGCTTGATGCGGCGGCCAGCGTCGCCATGATGATCGCCGAATACGCATCCTACGCGATCATCTTCGGCGCAATCGTCGCGGCTTGGTTTCTCACGCCAGCGGGGATGCAATGATCTACGTTCTGTCGGGTATGTGCGCGATTGCGCTGTCTTGGATGATTTTGTTTGGTTGTGCACCAAAGGTTGTCGGGGGCACATTGGCACAATGCTTCGCGAAATGGACAAAGTGAGGCGAGCTAGTGAGTAAAGACATCGGCCCGCGCGAGGCGCAACTCAAAATACTGGCCGCGCAAACCCGCGCCGGTAAAAACGCGCGGGCCAAGCCGACGATTGAAGCCCTCAAGGCAATGGTCGCAGAGGCGGCGAAGAAAACTGGAAAAGGTCGAAAGGCCAAAAAATGAAATATCCGACGGTCGGCGGATTTATAATGGGGCTTGGCATTGGGTTTGGCATCGCCCTAGTTTTGGTTGGCCATTGCTCGTGAGCCAAGTCCGCGCGCGCCAACCCAGGTTGCTGGATTCCGGCTTTCTCCGCTTCCTGCGGAGGCTGCCATGCTGTTGCGGGTGCAACCGCGCGGCACCGAGCGAAGCCGCCCATATTCGGCTAGGGTTTTTCGCTATGGGCATCAAGCCCCACGACAAGGACGCCGTGCCGCTCAACGGATGGTGCCATCGGATGGCCCCCGACAGCCAGCACGCCGACGAGACCGCATTTTGGGAACGGCGCGGGATTGACCCGTTCGACATCGCCGCCACGCTCTACGCTGAATACGGAGGCGACGGGGGCCACGCGAGAAAACCCCGCACCACTATCAAGCCGCGCTTGCCGAAAGAGGCGCGGACCAAAATCAAATCCCGAGGATTCGGGCCGCAGAAAAGGAAGTTTTCAAAATGACATGGAAACTCAAGCGCACCGTGCAGTGCGAGAAATGCCCGTGGCGCGTTGACGTGGACCCGCACGATATCCCGAATGGTTATTGCGAGCGGAAGCACGCTACCCTAGCCGAAACCATTGCGGCCCCCGGCGACTTTCGCGGTTCCGGCAAAGCAATGGCCTGCCACGAAAGTCACGACGCGCACTGCATCGGATGGCTGATGAACCAGCTTGGCGACGGCAACAACATCGGCCTGCGCATCCGAATGATATCTTGCGAGAATGCTGGAAAAATCCGCCTTAAAGGCGAGCAACACCCCACGTTTGAGGACACATTGCCATGAGCGACCCCACAACCACTGTTATCCGCGATAACGATTCGTTTGAATGGTGGCAGAATGCCCTCGCCGGCACCCGAGGCCAGATATCGGCCGACTCGCCCGAGAGCGGCTTTTACCGCCAGAAGCGCAAGGACGGCACATTCGAACCCGTCGCCTACTGGAAAGACGCCGAGACCGGCGAGCAACGGTGCCATATCAACGGCAAGCAACCGCGCGACCCGCTTCGCATATACGAGGTCTGGGTTCATGCTGCCCGCAATCCCATCCCATCGGAATGGTACTGGTCCAAAATCGACGGCATGGGCTGGCCTGACAACGATACTAGCGCCGCCGCGACCGCCAAAGGCCCCGAGGTCGACCCAGATGCGGACCCGGCCGGTTCTCTCAAGGCCGAGATCGCCGCCGCGCGGGCTGGCCTGGACGCCTACAAGGTCATCGAGAGCGACGAAGCCGCAGCTCGAGCTCAGACCCTCCGCAGCGCCCTCACCGGATTGAGCGGCAAGGCCACCAAGGCATATGAAGCTTTGAACCGGCCGCTGCTGGACGAGCAAAGGCGCATTCGGGAGGTCTGGTTTCCAATCCGAGATGACGCCGCGAATGGCGCGGACACCATCCGGAAGGCTTTGGGCGCGTGGGAAGATACGAAACGCGAGGCCGCCCGCAAGGCGCAGGCCGAAACCGATCGGAAGGCCGCCGAACACGCTGCGGCCGTCCGTAGCGCGGAGGAGGCGAACCAGCCCCCGCCTCCTCCGCCACCGCCCCCAGTCGCGCCGAACATGCCAGCACCATCCGCGCAGATCAAAGGTGGCAGCGGCCGTACGGCGAGTGTCCGCACCAAGAAAGTCGTGACCAAAATCGACTTGCTCAAAGCATGGGAGCAATTCGGCGGAATGCCCGAAGTCTACAACGTGCTTTTGAACCTTGCACAGAGGGCCGTAGACGCAGGGATAGATACACCGTGCGCAACCGTGGAAGAAAAGGCAGATGTGAGATGAGAGCCAAGTATGTCAGCATAGAAGTGGCAAGCGCGCGTGGCATAGCCCAGCGATGGGAACGCGAGCGCGTCAGGGGCGGTAAATGGATTCGTGAAGGCGACCAAGGTATTTGCGAAAATCTCTGCGCCCTCGGCGACAATCCATCTATCAGCGCCGCTGCCGATATCATTGGGAACAAGTCTTGGACCTATTTGTCGTGCGCTGGATGCTCAGACTACATTGAGCGCGGTGTTCGCATGGGTGCAGACTACGAAGAGGGCAAAATCTATTGCTCCACGTGCATAAACGAGGCTCACCAAATCATTTCCGGTCTAGGGGCATAAAATGCCTAGGCCAAAGGGTTCCAAGAACAAACCGAAGGACGCATCAATGACCAAGAACGAAGTCGCCATCGTTGACCATGTGCCGCAAGGCAAGATGATGCTTCTCGACTATATGGCCGACAAGTACTCCCTCAACCCGGACGAATTCAGCAGGACAGTTCGCGCCGTGTGCGGGATGCCGACCGCCACGCCGGAACAGTTCGCGGCGTTCCTGCTGGTCGCCAAAACTTACGACCTCAACCCTCTCATCAAGGAAATCTACGCATTCCCAGCCAAGGGCGGCGGCATCGTCCCCATCGTGTCAATCGATGGGTGGGTGAACCTCGTCAACTCGCACCCGATGTGCAACGGCTACCAGTTCGAGCCGGAGCATACGGCGGACGGCAAGCTGGTTTCCTTCACTTGCACCATGCACCGCAAGGACCGCGAATATCCCGTCAACGTCACCGAATACCTGAGTGAGTGCAAGCGCGCCACGGACCCGTGGAAGATGGAGCATCGGATGCTGCGCCACAAATCCATGATTCAGGCGGCACGATACGCATTCGGCTTTGCCGGCATCTACGACCCTGATGAAGGCGAGAAAATCGCCGCAGGCGGCGTCATTCATGACGCGGGACCTCCCCGTCAGGTTAATGTGCCGCCCGATCAACCAAAGCAAATCGAGGCCACGGCGAACAAGCCCGAGCCGGAGCCCGAGGAAGCCCGCGACGGCACCCCGCCGCCGCGTCAGCCGAAGGAGGCCAAGTCCGACCCGATCAGTTCCGGTCCGCCGCGCACCACGGCGCCGAAAGCGGCGACACCGAAGGACGATGGGCCGTCCGATCTGGGACCGCAGCCGCACAAAATCCCAGGTACGGGCGAGACATTTGAAACGTGGACTGAAAAATTCATCACGATGATAAACACATCGCCCGATAAGGCTACACTGCTCAAGTGGTCGGATTTGAACGCCGACCCTCTAGCGCGGCTGGCAAAGGGCAAGCCGAGTTGCAATGCGAAGGTGAATTCGGCACTCAAGCGAGCGGCAGAACAGTTCGCCTATGAACAGGGAAAGGCCGACGCCAAGGCCGCGAAGAAAGCCGCGCCGCCTGCCGATATGGACGCGCCCGGAGATATGGACGGCGACGCGACCGACGCACCGACCGACCCCGAGGCAATCTTGAAGGCCATCGACGGCGAACTTGATGCCGTTGACGATCCTGACATGCTTCAAAGCGTATGGGACGAAGTTTGTGAACCGCTGGTAGCGAAACTCGACTTCCCGCCGGACCAAGACGCGGCTCAAGGGTTGTACCGAAAGCATGAACAGAGGCTGTCATAATGCCAGGACAAATCAAAAGACTGGAAGGCGAGAAGTTCGGCCGACTGACTGTTTTGTCCTTGGCGGGCATTGACGACCACGGGGCTATATGGTCCTGCGTATGCTCGTGCGGCGGCATCAAGGAAGCGGCGTCAAGGCATCTGCGCTCTGGCAATACCCAATCCTGCGGATGCATGCAGGTAGAGGCGGGTAGGGCGACCGCAACCCACGGCATGTCAAACACCCCCACCTACAATTCATGGGTCGGGATGCACGACAGATGCAAGCGAGAAGATCACAGGTCATGGAAAGATTACGGAGGCCGCGGAATATATGTATGCGCTAGGTGGGAGAAGTTTGAAAACTTTCTTATCGACATGGGGATAAAGCCGAGTCCCAAGCATTCCATCGACCGCATAGATAATAACGGAATTTACGACCCGAAGAATTGCCAATGGTCTCTGATGGTAGATCAGCAAAGGAACAAGCGGAGCAACCGCTTGATAAATCTACATGGCAAAGAAATCCCCATAACCGTTGCGTGCGAGATTTTGGGTATTCAGAGGGGAATGGTTTACCAGAGAATCCGCCATGGATGGCCCGACCATGACGCCCTGCATATTCCTCCGCACGGCACCAGAGGTTAGCCATGGCAGAACTCGACGGCCGCAATTTTCGTCGTATTGGCAGCCATTTCGAGCCAGCCGACCTCGCAGCCCAAGAACTACTCGAAACGGTGAAGGATGGCGATACCGTCGTCCTCACCTATCGCAAGTCCCGTTCGGCCAAGAACCTTGCGCATTGGCATGTGCTGTTGCGCGCGGCCCTCGACCATCTGGAAGGATTTCAGGATGCCGACGCTTTGGGTGATGCCGTCAAGGTCGCGGTCGGGCACGTCAAACCGCTGCAAAAACTGGATGGCGGGATAATCTACATGCCGAAAAGCATCGCTGAATTGGCCATGAACGAGGACGAATTCAAGCGGTTCAAAGCCAGAGGCGTTTATGTTCTCAATCAACTACTCGGCTTCGATATCGTCGAATATTGCGAAGAAAACTACAAACGACGCAACGCCAGCCGATCAAACCTGCCTACGCCGCCAGACAACCGCCCCGAACCACCCACAGAAAGCTACGAGGACTTCAAATGAGCGACATGGACGATACCCCCGCGATCATCGATAGCCGCCCCACCTACATAGTGGCCGACACAGAATCAAATGGCCTTTTCGATTATAAATTGCCAGCCGATGCCGACGGCCAGCCTCGCATGGCATCGCTTACCCTGATCTATGTCGACGCCGATTTGAACGTTGAACGCGAGTATTCGGTCTACATCCGGCCGGATGGATGGCAGATGACGGAAGGGTCAACCAAGGTGAACGGCATCACCGACGAATTTCTCAATGAGCATGGAGTGCCAGTCACCGAAGCGCTGAACGAATATTCCAGCGCCGTCGATAACGGACGCATCATGGCATGTCACAACAGCCAACATGATGCAAAAATGTTGAGGGCGGAGCTCAGACGCGCCGGCATGGATGACCGTTTCGAGCGCGCGCCGAACATCTGCACCATGCGAGCGCTGACGGACATTTGCAAAATCCCGCCACGGGGCAATCGCGGCGGCTACAAGTGGCCGAGTCTGAGCGAGTGTTGCGTGTTCTTCCACATGGAGGAATTCGGCGACCATACCGCGAAGGCCGACGCCTATGCGTGCCTGGCGCTTCTGCGCAAGTTGAAGGAAATGGGCCAGATGCCGGAGCCAAAGGTCCACTATGCCAAAGACCGAGATTGATTGGACCCCTCGCCAACCGAAATGGGACTGGCGCGCCTTCCTATCCAGAACCGAAAAGGAAATTCTAGAAGCCGCCGACGTTACTAAACGCGAATGGCTGCGCCTCAATAAAGAGCGCGCGGCAATCACCAATCGAGCAATTCAGAGAGCAAAATATGCCGCAAAAAATCCCCCGAGGTGAAAAACCATCCATCACGATCCGCTGGCAGCGCCGCCAGATGGCCCAGATGGAACGAACCATTGTCACCCTCCGCAACATGGGCGACGAACTGAGGTCGAATATCGATCGTTCTCAAGTCGACAACACAGATATCCAAATTGAACTGATGGATGTGGCGCGCCGGTTGGATGATGCAAATTACGAGATCAACAATATGAAGGCCATCGCCCGCCGCAATGCCGAACGTCTCGCCTATCTGGAAGGGTATTTCTATGCCAAAGAAGCGGCCATTCAGCAAACGCCCATACTCGCCACGGGCCGGACTATCCCCCGCTATCAATCCCAAACTTACGCTGGAACAGGTCCGAGAAATCCGCAAGGTTTTCAAGATGGCCGACAAGCTACAGAAAGCGCGGGGTTCGACGCGGGCGCCGCCGGGTTTGGCGAACCGGCTGGCGATCAAATACCGGGTGAGCGAACGGACTATTATTCACATTCGGGCAAACGATCGGTGGAGTACGCAGAAGTAGCGCGGGACGGCACCACGAAATGGGCGGCATGGTGATGGCCAACGCCCCACAGATTGTAGACCTCATCAACGCGAAACGCGCCAGCGGATACGACGGCGAATTCGAGGTGCTGATGCGACAGCCGTGGTACTGTCCCAACTGCAAAGCATCCAAAACTATTCTGGATACGGTAATCAATATCACAGTTCCGGGCAGTCCGATGCTGTGCCGCGATTGCCGACTTGAAGGAATCAATCATATCGCGGGCGACGGCACCAAGCAATTTCGCAAGATGCTCAACGCACTCGCGCCATTCAACCGATCAGGGACCGCATGATGGCTTACCACGAACGCGACGTAGCGGAACTCATCGACGCGCTATCCCAGCGATACCGCGACGGTGAATTTACGTCCGAGGTCTATCTCGCCAGTCTCATCCAATTCATGCCGAGAGACGAAGCAATCGCCATGGTCCGCCAGCAAGAGACCATTCGGCATCAGTTTCTCGGCTCAGACGTCCGCCTGCGGTCCCAGCAAACCGCAGACGATATCGCTGCTGTCATCAATTCAATGCTGCCAAAACATCCAGCAGTATCGGGCTATTGGCCACCATTCCCCAAACGATAGGAAACCTAAATGAACGACGCCAGCACCGCCGCCCGATTCATGGACGAGTACGACGGCATCAAAAGCGACCTCGCCCACGCACGGCAGGAAATCCTCCTGATTTCCAACCAACTCCGGGACGCGAATACCGAGAACGAGAAAATGGCCTATAAGGTCGATTTTCTCACTGCGGAAATCACCCGCATCAGCGCGTCGCGGGAACAATACGAGCGCGTTGCCATTCGGGTATCGGCCAAGATGGAGGGCGCGGTCGCCATGATGGTCAGCCAGCTCGGGGACCTTCATGCCGAGATACGCGACGCAGCCTTTACGCGGGTCCCAGGTACGATTCCTTCGCCAGAGCCACCGGACCCCCCAAGCGAGGAAATAAACGCTGAGGAAGTCGGCAAGCGCTTTGGGGCCGGGTTTGAGGCGGAGCCAAGCGTCACCAGCATCACGCTGCCGGCGCCAAGATTTGGCGGAGGGTCACGGTAATGAAAGACACAGTTGATACAGTCGTTGAATCCGTCCGCGCCGACCTTTTGAAGCGGTCGCAATTTGGCATCCAAAAATACGGTATGACCCTTGATCGCACCGACCTGACGCTCCGCGATTGGCTGCAACATGCCTACGAGGAATGTCTTGATCAAGCCAACTACCTCAAGCACTCAATTATGGAGATAGACAATGGATCGCGTTGACGTTCTTGACCATGGCTTTGTACGGCTGGTCGACTATATGGGCAGCGACCTGTCCGTGGCGCGTGCTGCACGGGTCTCCTATGATGCGGCATGGCGGGCTGGTGAGGATCAGGGGTCCGACGCCAAACTGATTAATTATCTCTGGAAGAACCACCACACGACGCCGTTCGAGGCCGTGTCATTCACGTTCGAGGTCAAGGCTCCTATCTTCGTCTTCCGACAGTGGCACCGGCATCGAACATGGTCCTACAACGAATTGAGTGCCCGCTATCGGGAACTGCCCGAGGAATTCTATGTGCCTGCGCCCGACAAGATTGGCTTGCAGAACAAGGACAGCAAGCAGGCCAGAGATATCAGCGGCGAAAATACCGTGGCAGCCGCCCACATCAATGCAACGTGTGAGCATGCATTCCGAGCGTATCGAATGCTGCTTGAAGATGGTGTGCCCCGCGAATTGGCACGATCCGTATTGCCGGTGGCGACCTACAGCCATATGTTTGCATCGGTCGATCTGCTGAACCTACTCAAGTTCCTGACGCTCCGCTGCGATGGCCACGCCCAATATGAAATCAGGGTCTACGCAGACGCCATGCGTGAATTGATTCGGCCAATCGTTCCCGTCTGCGTCAAGGCTTGGGAGGGATAAACGCCAACGGCCCGAGCGATTCCCACTCGGGCCGAAGGTGAGGACTACAAAGCGCGGGTTGGGGGCATTCGCCCGCAACCGGAACCTACGACCAACCCGAACTGATCCGCAAGGCCCAAAATGAAATCCGCCGCCGTTATCCTCATCGCCGCCCATCTGGCCGGCGGAACCGCCAAGGGATACGAATGCCGCCCGACTGTGACTGTGGACGGCCTCCCAATCTACGACTGCAGCAAATACCAGCCCGAACAAATCTTGACGCCGCAGCCAGAGAAATGCACGTTCAACGTCATGACCCGCGACGGTCTGGTAACGACGGTCAGCGCGCCGTGCGATAACCGCCCATCTGGCATCATTATCTCAACACCACCGCCGCGCGAACGGCCATCGCCGAAATATCAAAAGCGAATGGAATGACCGTGCGTCTAATTAAACAGAGCGAACTTCTATTCTTGCACGAGCTTTTGGCGTTTGGCGGCATTGCGACGACCAAAGATATGAAAAATGCTGGCGGCGGCCCGGAAAACCTGCAAGCGCTGGGGACTCGTCACTTATGACGGCACTGGAACTAATAATGGTTACTGGCGCATCACAGATGCTGGCAGGTCCGCATAAGCGAACACGGAGAGAACCCCATGGGAAAAATATTATTTCTCATCACCTATAATATGATGAAGCTAGCAATTGCTTCTACGGTCGTCTGCCTTTGCCTCTACGCCTATTATCATGGCATATATTTTAGATGGCTCGGCGCCGCCTTGGCGTCGCTTCTTGTTGCCGCCGCACTCAACCGGCTTGCGTGGCTCGCTCTAGGAAGATGGATTCGCGCGCCCTAGCGGTGTTGGCCAATAGCCATCAATGTTTCCCATTGATGATCTTACCCAGCCGATCTATCTCGGATTTGGACCGGATCAGGTCGTCATGCTCTTCTGCGGAAGCTATTTGATGCTGCTTGAAATTGTTCTTCAAATGCTGGAGTTCTTTTTCCAGACCGCCGATCGAGAGATCATATTTGATCAGAAAATTCCGGTCCTGAATCTGCCGCCGAGGAAAATCAGGATCGCCCATTCGACGGTCCCTGACATTTCACCTCTGGCGAGCCGGTCGTAATGCATTGTCGTTCAAAATATTTTCCAGCAGCCGATGGGTATGGATCATGTTGCGGTTCGAATCATCCAACCCTTTGCAGATATCCCGCAAAATAGCGTTCGTGGTTCGGCTTTCCTCCGCCATATCATGCAACGCGCCCATGGCATCGTGCACCGGGCCGCCCATCAGAAACATCGGAATTTCCATGCTGGAACTACCTCCGTTTTTGCGCTCCTTCTCGCCCCGGCGCATCATCATGATAGAAAGGAATGTGATCACGATAATGAAAAACCCGTTAACTACAGGCCATGACGACAACACCCGCGATGCCTCAGTGACCAGTTCTAACATCGAGGACCGCCCGATAGGAGATGTAGACTTCGGCTAAAGTGAACATACTCCAGAAGAATACCATCGGAGACGGGAAGCCTTGATCGAATGAAACACGCGCCATGGAAAGCGCAAAGGTAGTCCATAGCGCCGAAGTGAACATGGCGACGAAAGATCGAATGCGGGGACCTATTTGCATGGATCGACCGTTCGCAATGAGCGCAGCCAGTCTCAATAACCCCAATGCAAAGAAAATAATCCCCATCGCATAGCTGTTGAAAACCGCCGATAGGATCGACAGAATACTGCCATGCGCCATGCGCGGAAAAACCAGCATGGCGATGCCAAAAAATATCATCGCCGCGCCCATTACCCATTCATATAGGCGCCCATCGAGATAATAGGTGAAAGCCCTGGTCGTCACGCCGCATCCGGGTCCAGTTGAGCCTCGATCGCGTTCCATGCGTCGTCTACCTGCTTATCGAACGCGCGCAACGCCGCCATTTGATCGGCCGTCGTGGCAGGGTGCGCGCTGACCGATGCAATGATGTTCTTGATGCCGGTGTAGAGCGTGCCAACCTGATCCGTCACGAGAGGTTCAAGTTTGATGATCGTGTCGACTACCGTTCCCATGGCGGTACTTCCGGCACTGCTCTTGTGGATCAGCGGCAGCACGGTGTTGATGAGGCTGATGACGCCGCCGACGGCGCTGATGATGAGTGTCGGGTCCATTATTTTGCTCCAAATTGCGACGACGCGGCAGGCGTCCCCTGTAAACCCTGCACGGCCGCCACGAGGACGTTATAGACCGATGCCGCAGCCGGCGTGCCGCTCGTTACGCTATCCTCCAGTTGACTGCGCGCCGCCGTGCCCGAACGGACGAACTTGACGACCACGCGGCGGTTGCTCGCCGAGCAGATCGGTTCCGGCATCTTGTTGGCGCAATACCTGCCATAATTCGTCGCCGTGCCCTTCAAGATATCGAATGCGTTGGCGGCGGGGATAACGACACTGGCCGGGACGGCCGCCGTGGCGACTTGCTGGATAGTCCCCAACAGCGCCATCTCTTTGGCGCAGCCACCGAGCGATAGCGCGATCAGGATAATTGATGCGATGCGTTTCATGTCACTGTGCCTGCTTGATGGCGGCCACGATCGCCGGGGTTGCTGCGACCACATCCTTGTTGTCGGGGAGAGCCGCAGCACTCGCTGCGTCGGTAACGACAGTGGTGTTCTTCATGCCGCCCACCGTATTTTTGAGCGACGTAGCCCGCGTAACGATGGCGGGCCAAATAGCGATTCCACCGGCAATGATGGCGGTCCACGCTCCCAAGTCTAGCCCAAGCCAGCCGTGTCCGGCGGCATAGCCGGCGAGCACGCCAGCAAGTGTTGCTGAAGTCGTCTGAACCTGTGTGCTATTCACGATTGATCCCTTTCTAAGATGAAACGAATTCGAAGTGCATCGGGTCTTTCCGCCCCTTATAGTCGCCGCCCCACCGCGCGCCTTGTCGCTTGAATGCGTCGATCACCACCGTTGATAGCGTGGTTTTCATATTAAATCCATTCGTACCAGGGGAGAGGTCAATCGCGCAGGCCCACGAATGATTGGAGTAATTGTTGCTCCCGGCAATCTTCCGGATATTGAAGCAACCGGCATAATCAGAGGCCCCGGCCTTATCGACCTGTTTTTGGTCGTGGCCACACTTCTCCCAAATCTCATCAAATGCCGCCTGCATAGCCGCAGCGCACTTCTTGTTGAGAAGGACGCCAGCCGGCATCGGCTTCTTGGCATAGTAGATGACGAACTGCGGATGAATGCGAACCAGATACTGGCTCGCCCAAGCCTTCTCCAAGAAATTGCCGTAAAATGCGTTCTTCGCGGCTGTGTTGTCTTTAGGCCAGATGGTCATTGATGCTCTCCGGTTGCAGTCCTTTATGGTATCTCGAATGCGTCGCAAGAAATATTGCTGACGGTCGCCGTCGTGCCCGTCGCGATATTGCTGACGGCCAGATCAAACCAATATGCCACTCCAACGGTCAGGCCGGTTATATTGCCTCCGGCGCGGAACATCACGGCCTCGCTCGCTGACGATTGGAGCGAGTGCGGCTGCCACCGCCCTCAATGATGGGTTGCATGCTGTGATCAGTTTCCCATTTCACGGTGCCGAGCATGTAGGCAAGCCACCGCAGATCGGTTAGTTTGCGCCTCTCCCACTCGTCAATGATGGCCGACGTTCCGGAGACTTGGCCCGAGGTCAATTTGCCAGGGAATGGGCTTTGTCGGATGCCAGAGAAGAATAACTTTCGATCAATGGCCATGAATTATTCCTTTGGCTTTTCAGTCTTTGCTTCCGGCTTTGGCTCGAGCTCCTTGATCCGGGCTCGCGCCTTTTCCAGTTCGTCGGAAAGAACATCCACCTTGGCCTGTAGCCCGGCGCTTTGATCCATCGCCGAATTGCGCTGCGCCTGCAAAGCGCCCGCGATACGGTTCATCGTAGTGGCGTCAGGCGTTTGTGCGAACACTGCTGACGCCCACACCGCCATGGCGAGATAAGTCAAAGCTAGAACGATCCACGGCCAAAACCTTAGCCGTGGATGCGCCGGCTTAAGCAGAGGGACTTGATAAGTCATCAGGGGTGCAATTTTCTTCATGGTCTAGTTGATCCTTATGCCGCGGATGGTGCTGTCCAGAGAATTCGCCGACGAGTTAAACAGTATTTTGCCGGTAACCGCGCTGGGGTCGCCGCAGGACACGCGCAAATTCGCGACCGGATTGGCGATGATGCCGGCCAGCGTCAGCGTCGAGACGAAGGTTGCCGCCGACGTATAGGCCCGCCCGCTGTCGATGATAGTCGTGCCATCCCACAGCTTGCAGGCCATCGCAGCCGCAGCTCCGGTATCGACCAGGGCCACCTTGCCAACGACGAACCATGTGCCGCTGGTGCCTTGCGCCATCGAAGGCCCGTCGAAATAGAGCCCGGTATTATTGAGGGCGACGTCGGCGCCGAGCGCGCCGCTTGCGGTTGAAAGCTGCGTCAGGCACGCAACGTTGTTGACGAAACAGCCAGTCATATTGATGGTGCCGTCGCCCTTGTTGCCGCCGGTCGGCGCGCCGATCGTGAATCCGCCGCCAGCGCCCAGAACCGCCCGGTCGACGTTGAATGTGCGAAAGTTCACCGCATGGTTGGTCGATGATCCTAACACGACCACCGTAGAGGCCGCCGCGAAAAATTCCGAATGGTTGACCATGTCGCGGATCGACATCGAAGGATTCGCACTGATGGGCGCGACCTGAAAATGCGATCCGTATACCGGCGTATCGGTGCCAAGACCGACTTTGAAAAGACCATTGGTATCGATCGAGGCCTTGATCGCGGTCCCCATCCCGCTACCGACATTGAACAGGATGGGTGTCTGCAGCCCGCCGTTGAAATTGACCATGCCGATCGTTGCCCCCTGCGATGTCATCCCGATACGGGCGCAGCGAATAGGAGTGAGATCATTGACCTGCAAATCGGCGTCGCAGGAATCGACCCAGGTAAAGCCGTTGCCGGAAGACTCAACCGGCGTCGGTCCGGACGGCCAAATGTCGAGCGCGGTCGGACTATTGGCTTTTGACGATCTGAATCGTGGAACCGCATAGCCAAGTGCCGCAGTGGTCCGCGCCTGCAACGTAAAGCCGTGATCCGTGGTGGCGTTCTCTTCATAGTAGGAGGAACTGCGGACGAAACCCAAAGTATCGAGGTTGACGTCCCATTTGCCCGCACCGTTGAAATAGGTGTTTGCCGTGCCGGCAGCGGCTCCATTAACGATGCTGGCACGGTCCAAGATGGCATTGATTGCGGCGGCGCGGCCCAGCCGCGCCGATGCCGTATCGTTGCCGAATGTTTGGCCGGGCGAAAACTGGATACCTTGCTGCGCCAGAGCAGGAACAACAATAAATGCAGCCAGAACTGCGGCAATCAGTTTCTTAAACAATATCGTAGCCTCCAGTCACCGGCGCAAACTTGATCGCGATGGATTTGGAATCCATCAATATCGAAGTTTTGCCATCAATCAATTCAGCGCCATTACGATTGACGGTAATCGCATTGACATCGGCATTTTCCTTGTCGTCTTTCACAATGAGGGGGAGGCCGTTGCGCGACGCCGATGCGGTCAAATTGATGACAACCGGCCCTCCGGTGGTATCTACCGCCAAAAATTTATCCGTAGCCAAAGGCGTATAAGGCGACTGGCCGAATACAACGATGGTAGGTGTTATTGCCGCGCCAAGCGCAGCAGCCTGCTCAATCGCATCCTGCACGTTGTTCGCCGTGATCGGTGCGGCAGCCTCATAATAGATATTCCGCGCCGCCGCCGTCGGATGCGTCCTGAGATCGGTTTGAACAAGCATTTAAATCACCCGGAGGAAGGGAACGAGACCAATCGTCGGCTGCACGCTCGGGCGCGCCGTGCCGCTCGTGTTGTTCGATGTAACCGACGCGCTGCCGCCGCCGCTCATTCCATTAGCCAGCGCCCAGTTGTTGCCAGCGCTGTATTGAGAGACGAAGGCACCGGCACCAGCAGAAGAATAGGCCAGCAAATCGCCATTGGTGGAGTAGGCAAACCGCGCCGCGCCGCTGGGAAGAGTGACCGTGACGGTGGATGTCCCGCTCGATGTGATACCGGTTGGCAATTGCGCTAAAGTGACGGCGAATCCTTCCACGCCGTTGGCGCATACCGCACCAACTGTCGTCATGGCCGTGCCGCAACCGGTAGATGCCGATGTTAGGCGTCCCGCCGCGGCCGCGCCTGGCAGCGTATCCAAGCCAGCCACGACGCGGCCGCGCAGGTCAATAATCTGGAAAAACCCGCCAGAGCAAATCCCGCTCGCTGGCGATCCCATCGCAACCCAATAGACCGCGTAAGTCGTCGTCGAGATGCACTGTCCATTGGCAACGAGGAAATTCGCATTGGGCGGCGTCGATAACGTTGACCAAAGAATGCTCCCAAGCGGGGTATTATACGGGTTGTTATAGACCCCGTGCAGTCGATAAAGGCCGCTCGTATCCGTGACGGTGTAGATGCCGCCCGCCGTAATGGTATTTGCCGGAATGGGGCCGGTAACGCCATCAATATAAATCGGAAGAGCGCCGGTCCCGTCAATATTGAGCGTCGCTCCGGCAGCGTTGCTCGTCCCTGCAATAAACGTGATCGCCTGCCCATTCAAAGCCGACGTGCTGGGAAAAACGGTATTCGTCGTCAAGGTCAGCGCCGAGGTTGTGCCGGCCGATATAATCTGGCCGTTGGTATCCTTGAT
>Ga0137409_10001570_pt1 | contig 24714 bp, 18 predicted proteins | sample CZODoug1_16funga_FD_122059 | JGI IMG/M metagenome (GOLD analysis project Ga0137409, IMG submission 122059) | Vadose zone soil fungal communities from Angelo Coast Range Reserve, California, USA - CZODoug1_16fungal (Hybrid Assembly) | ecosystem: Environmental > Terrestrial > Soil > Vadose zone...
GGCCTCAGCCGGATTACGACGGCCACCATGTGCAGATGTACATCACGAACTTCTCCGGTCCTTACCGCCGGCTGTCGGAGCGCGACCTGATCTTTAGCGAAGACAACCAATATCAATACCGCTTCCGCGACATCGTCGATCTTGCTGATGGCAAGCACCTGTTCACGGTCGAACACGAGGTGCGCAGCGCCACACACCCGATGTACCTGCGGCCGCTGATCAACCGCAATCCGGCGCAGACCAATCGCAACTACGCATCCGGCCACGACCAATGGCTCTGGGCGATGGACCCGGACGAGTACGACAGACAATAGGGACAGAAACGGAGTCCGGCTCGTGCTTCGGGCGCGGGATGACGAAGGCGTCGACGGCGTTGCCAAGCAGCTTCGAAACCTTGTTGTCGAAATTTTTGGCCGGATCTTGACTTAGCCTGGTCGGTGAGGGGAACCCTCGGCAAAACCGGACATCAACTGGCGGTGATTGCAGCCTGGCGGTCAGCGCTGACCGCGGATTCATGTTAGCAGTAGCGGCAAAAGTCGGGACGGATGAGAAGCCCACGAATTATCAGTAGTGTCATCGCGGCGCTCCTTGTTGCCGGCGCGGTCGCCGTTTTTGCGGTTGCGTGGCGGCCGGCGATCGCTGCGATCGATCCGCCTGCGCCGCAATCGTTCGACGCAGCACTGGTCAAGCGGGGCCGCTACCTCGCCGCGATCGGCAATTGCAACGATTGCCACACCGTGCGCGGCGGCAAGAGCTTTGCCGGAGGGCTTCCGGTGCCGACGCCGTTCGGCACGATCTTTTCCTCCAATATCACGCCGGATGCGGAGACGGGGATTGGCCGGTGGTCGGAAGCCGCATTTCGTCGCGCCATGCGGTCGGGCGTCGACCGCGACGGGCAGCACCTCTATCCGACATTTCCCTACGATCACTTCACCAATGTCACCGATGCGGATGACCAGGCGCTCTACGCCTACCTGATGACACGGCAGCCGGTTCGCGCGCCCGCCCGCGAGAACGAGCTTTCCTTTCCACTCGACCAGCGGTTTGTGATCGCCGGCTGGAAGCTGCTGTTTCTTCGCCACGGAACCTACCAGCCGGACTCGACGCAGAGCGCGGAATGGAATCGCGGCGCCTATCTGGTCGAAGGGCTGGCGCATTGCGGCTCGTGCCACACCCCGCGCAATGCACTCGGCGCGGAACGTGCGAGCGCGCAGTTTGCCGGCGGCGATGTCGACAATTGGCACGCCTATGCGATCAATGCGCAATCTCCGGCGCCCGTTCCGTGGGACGCGGACGCCTTGTTTGCCTATCTCCGCGATGGCTGGCATCCGGATCATGGCGTAGCGCGTGGGCCGATGGCACAGGTGGTCAGCAATCTGTCGTCGGCGCCGCAGGACGACATCCGTGCCATCGCGACCTATATGGCCGGCGTGTTCGGCACGCCGACGCCGGATCGCAAACGTCAGGGCGAGGCGGTGCTGGCACAAGTCAAATCACCCGCGGTGGTGCAGGCTTCGAAGATCAACCCGGCCGGTGCGGCGATCTACGCGGCGGCCTGCGCGACATGCCATGAGACCGGCAGGTCGCCACCCTATGGCGGGGTCAATCTCGCACTCTCGACCGCGATCGCTGGTCCCGACCCGCGCAACGTCGCCAACATCGTGCTATCGGGCGTTCGCCCGGTGGAGGGAGAACGCAGCCCGATCATGCCGGGTTTTGCCGCCAGCATGAACGACGGCCAGATCTCGGCCTTGTTGAATTATCTGCGGGCGCGATTCAGCAACCAACCGGGATGGACCGGCGTTGAGAAGACCGTTGAGGACGCAAGACGCACACAGACCGTGTTTCTTCAGACATCGGCCGGGCCGCACAACGCGCCCGCCGATGCAACGCAGCGAGACAAGCCATGATGAGATTGAAGGTCAATGGTCTCTACCATGAGATCGATGCCGACCCGGATACGCCGCTGCTCTATGTCTTGCGCGACGACATCAAGCTCAACGCCGCCAAATTCGGCTGCGGGCTTGGCCAGTGCGGTTCGTGTACGGTGATCGTCGACGGCAAGGCCGTCCTTTCCTGCGTGACCCCGCTGCTTCTGCTGGAGGGCAAGCAAGTGACGACGCTTGAGGGGCTCGGGACGCCGGAAGCGCCGGCGCCGATCCAGCGCGCCTTCATCGAAGAGCAGGCGGCGCAATGCGGCTATTGCATCGCCGGAATGATGATGCGGGCGCAGGCGTTGCTGCAGAGGAATTCCAAGCCGACCGATGAACAGATACGCGCCGAACTCGAGCCGCATCTTTGCCGCTGCGGCACGCATATGCGTATCCTGCGCGCGGTGCATCGCGCGATCAGGCTGATGGACACGGCCGACGCGTCGTCAGTGACCCAAGGGAGCGCACCATGAACGCGCCTGTCATTCTCGACCGCCGCCGCATGCTCGCGGGTGGCGGCGCGTTGATCGTCAGCTTCTCGCTCGGCAATGCCTTGGCGCAGGATCAGAGCACTCCGGCCGCGGCTCCGGCTCAAAACCCTCCCGGCAGCCTCAAGGGCGCGCCATTCCTGGACTCCTGGATTCGCATCGATGCCGACGGCAGCATCACGGTGTTCACCGGCAAAGCCGAACTCGGCCAGGGCTTCAAGACGGCCTTTCAGCAGATCGCCGCCGAAGAGCTGGATGTTCCCTTCGCATCCCTGAAAGTCGTCACGGCCGATACGCGCCGCACCGCCAACGAAGGTTATACGTCCGGCAGTAATTCGATGAAGGACAGCGGCACCGCGATCCAGAACGCGGCGGCGCAGGTGCGCGAACTTCTGGTGGCGGAAGCCGCGCGCCGTCTCGATTTGCCGGCCGAGAATTTCCGCACCGAAAATGGCGCGGTGATTTCGGCCGACGGCCGGCGCTTTCGTTATGGCGAGCTCGTTGCGGCCGACATGCTGCATGTGCAGGCGCAGCCAAAATCGAGGTTGAAGGATCCGGCGACGTTCAAGGTGATGGGCCAGCCAATACCGCGCGTCGATATCCCGGCCAAGGTCACCGGCGGCGCGGCCTATGTCCAGGACATGCGACTGCCCGGCATGCTGCACGCCCGCATCGTGCGGCCGCCGAGCTATGGCGCGCAATTGACGGACTGCGATCCGAGCGCGGTTGAAAAGCTGCCAGGCGTCGTGAAAGTGGTCCGAGATGGCAACTTTCTCGCTGTCGCCGCCAAGAAGGAATTCCAGGCGATCAAGGCGATGAATGCGCTGTCGGCTGCCGCGAAATGGAAGGAGACGCCGAGCCTGCCGAAGCAGGACGACTTGCTCCGCGTTCTCACCAACCTGCCGTCGCAGGATTCGACCATCTTCGAGCACAGCAATCCGTCGGCGGTCGGCCAGAAAACCATCGAAGCCACCTATACGCGGCCGTATCAGTCGCACGGCTCGATCGGCCCGTCCTGTGCCGTTGCGCAACTGGTCGACGGCGCGATGACGGTGTGGACCCACACCCAGGGTGTCTATCCCGACCGCCAGGGCATCGCGGAAATGTTGCGGGTGCCGCCGGCGAGCGTTCGCTTGATCCATGTCGAAGGCTCCGGATGTTACGGCCATAACGGCGCCGACGATGCCGCGGCCGATGCCGCCCTGCTTGCGCGCGCTTTGCCGGGCACGCCCGTGCGGGTGCAATGGATGCGCGAACAGGAGCACGGCTGGGAGCCGTTCGGCCCGGCGATGGTGACAAAGCTGAAGGCGTCGCTCGACGGCAACGGCAAGATTTCAGACTGGAATTTCGAGGTCTGGAGCAACACCCATTCGATGCGGCCGGGTGGTGCCGGGTCGATGCTGGCAGCGCAGCATATGGCGCAGCCGTTTGCCGTGCCGGCGCCGAAGCCGCTGCCGTTACCGGAGGGTGGCGGCGATCGCAACGCGATCCCGATCTACACATTTCCAAACGCGCATGTGGTGCACCACTTCATCCCGGCCATGCCGCTGCGGATTTCCGCGATGCGGGCGCTCGGCGCCTACCACAATGTGTTTTCGATCGAGAGTTTTATGGACGAACTCGCTGCTGCCGCCGGCGCCGATCCCGTCGAATTCAGGCTAAAACATCTCGACGATCGGCGCGGGCGCGATGTGATCGAGAAGGCGGCGCAAGGCTTCGGTTGGCAGAAGGATCAAAAAGCGCCGCAGGATCGCGGATATGGCTTTGCCTTTGCGCGCTACAAGAATCTCGCAGCCTATTGCGCCATTGCCACCGAGGTGGAAGTGAACAAGGAGACCGGGCGTCCGCGTCTGGTGCGTGCGGTGGCGGCGGTCGACAGCGGTCAGGTGGTCAATCCGGACGGGCTGATCAACCAGATCGAAGGCGCGATCGTGCAATCGATGAGCTGGACGTTGTACGAGGCAGTGACCTTCGACGATACAAGGATCACCAGCGTCGACTGGCAGACCTACCCGATCCTGCGGTTCAATTCGGTGCCCGATAGCATCGAGGTGCATATCATCAATCGCCCCGGCCACCCCTTCCTGGGGAGCGGTGAAACCGGACAGGGACCGGCTGCGGCATCGATTGCGAACGCCATCGCCGACGCCACCGGCAAGCGGCTACGCCACCTGCCGTTGACGCGGAAACGTATCAAGGACGCGATCGACGCGTAAAGCTCAATCCAGCCAGGCGCGCGACGCTGGCAATTTGATATAGAGTGCGCTCATCGACGGCTGGAGCGACGACGGAGGGAGTGGACATGGCTGACGAACAAACCCCGCCGGCAGGGCCGGATCTCACACAAGGCATCGCGCTCAGTGACTTCACCGCTGAGACCTTGCTCGGCCACGTCGGCGATCAGGATGTTTTGCTGGTTCGCTCCGGACCTGAGATTTTCGCGATCGATGCGCATTGCAGTCATTATCACGGGCCGCTCGCGGAGGGACTCGTGGTCGGCGAGGGCATCCGCTGCCCCTGGCATCATGCCTGCTTCGATCTGCGGACCGGGGAAGCTGCGCGCGCGCCGGCGCTTACCCCGCTCGCGGTCTGGCGGGTGGAGCACGAGGGCGATCGCATCTTCGTCCGGCAAAAACAGGAGTTGCCCAAGCCGCGCGGTAAGGGACCCGTCGAAGCGCCTGGCAGGATCGTGATCGTCGGTGGCGGTGCGGCGGGCTTTGCTGCGGCGGAGATGCTGCGGCGGCATGAGTTTCGCGGCAATATCGTCCTGCTCAGCGACGAAAGCGCGCCGCCGGTCGATCGGCCAAATCTGTCAAAGGATTATCTTGCGGGTAGTGCGCCGGAGGATTGGTTGCCGCTGCGTCCGGACAGCTTTTACCCCGAAGCCGGCATCGACCTTCGGCTCAACAGCAACGTCACCTCGATCGATATCAGCGCGCGCAATGTCATCATCGCCGGCGGCGGCAGCATTCCCTACGACCGTCTGCTGCTGGCGACCGGCGCTGAGCCGGTGCGGCTGCCGATCCCGGGCGCGGACCAGCCGCATGTCCATACGCTGCGTTCGCTCGCGGATTGCCGGGCGATCATTGATTCTGTTAACGGCGCGCACCGCGCCATCGTGATCGGCGCCAGCTTTATCGGCCTCGAGGCCGCGGCGGCCTTGCGCGCGCGCGATATCGAGGTCCACGTCGTCGCGCCGGAGCAACGGCCGATGGAGCGCGTGCTTGGGCCCGAAATGGGGGATTTCGTGCGCGCCTTGCATGAGGAGCACGGCGTCATCTTTCATCTCGGGAATACCGTGGTCGCGATCGACGGCAAACGTGCGACACTCAAGAGTGGCGGTGTGCTGGAGGCAGATCTGATCGTCGTTGGCGTCGGCGTTCGGCCGCGCCTCGCATTGGCCGAACAGGCTGGCCTTGCGCTCGATCGCGGCGTCGCCGTGAACGCCTATCTCGAAACCAGCATCCCCGGAATTTACGCCGCAGGCGACATCGCGCGCTGGCCTGATCCGCATTCCGGCGAAAACATCCGGGTCGAACACTGGGTGGTTGCCGAACGTCAGGGACAGAGCGCCGCGCGCAATATGCTGGGACAGCGCGAGGCATTCGATGCGGTACCGTTTTTCTGGAGCCAGCACTACGACGTGCCGATCAATTATGTCGGTCATGCCGAGAAGTGGGACGAGATTGCGATCGACGGCGACATCGCGGCCAGGGATTGTCTGCTGAAATACAAGAGCAGCGGCCGCGTCCTCGCCGTAGCGTCGATCTATCGTGACCTCGCAAGCCTGCAGGCTGAACTGGACATGGAACGGCAGGCGATGGTAACCCTGTGAAAATGCCTGTTGGCAGGGAATTCGCGCGGAGACTGGCGCGGTCAACGTCAGACCGCTCGCGCCGTTTCGGGCGCAGGGCCTGGACCATCCGACAGGCACGCCGCGGGATGTCGCCCGGAGGGTATGACTCATCGCATTCGGCGCATATTGTAACCTTGGCCGCCGGGCGGAGCCCCTCCGCAAAGTTTCTGTCCCTTGTCATCTCATGTGAGGAGTAATTCCATGACGCACGCGATCCGCTTTCATAAAACCGGCGGCCCCGAAGTCCTGGTCTGGGAAGAAGTCGAGCTTGGCAAGCCTGGGCCGGGAGAGGCGCGCATCCGCCACACCGCGGTTGGACTGAATTTTGTCGACATCTACAACCGCTCCGGACTTTATCCCGCCCAGTTGCCGAGTGGCCTGGGCGGTGAGGGGGCCGGCGTCGTTGAGGAAGTCGGACCCGGCGTCACCGATCTGAAGCCCGGCGACCGCGTCGCCTACGGCAGCGCACCGCTCGGCGCCTATGCCGAAGCGCGGCTGATTCCGGCCGATCGTCTCTTAAAACTGCCCGACGGCCTCGATGACAAGACCGCAGCTGCCATGATGCTCAAGGGCCTGACGGTGCAGTATCTCATCCGCCAGACCTATCGCGTCAAGGCCGGCGACACCATTCTGCTCCATGCCGCGGCAGGCGGCGTCGGTCTCATCCTCGGCCAATGGGCGAAGCATCTCGGCGCTACCGTCATCGGCACGGTCGGCAGCGATGAGAAGGCAAAGCTCGCCAAGGCGCATGGCTGCGCCCACACCATCGTTTACACCCGCGAGGATTTTGTGAAGCGGGTAGACGAGATCACCGAAGGCAAGAAGGTGCCTGTCGTCTATGATTCCGTCGGCAAGGATACCTTTCTGAAATCGCTCGACTGCCTGGCGCCGCTCGGGGTCGCCGCGTTGTTCGGCCAGTCCTCCGGCGGCGTGGAGCCGCTTAACCTCGGCCTGCTGGCGCAGAAGGGTTCGCTCTACGTCACCCGCCCGACGCTCAACACCTACGCCGCCAAGCGCGAGAACCTTGTCGCCATGGCGAAGGAGCTTTTCGAGGTCGTTCAGTCGGGTGCGGTCAAGATCGAGGTCAACCAGACCTATCCGCTGAAGGATGCGGCCAAGGCCCACGCCGATCTCGCTGCCCGCAAGACCACGGGATCGACGGTTCTAACGGTGTGAGACTGCGGCACAGCAGGCGGCCGTGCTGTTCGTGCGGCCGCCTCTAGAGCATGATCCGGAAAAGTGGGTACCGGTTTTCCGAGAAGATCATGCTCAAACAAAAAGATAGAGCGGGATGACGATTCGAAGAAAAGTCATCCCGCTCTAGTGTGCGCCGGGACCGCTTGCCTTCACCTTGCGCGTCAGCGCGACAGCGATCGCGGCAAGCACCAGCACTGCGCCGATTACCGCAAACGTGTCGCTGAAGCCCATCACCAGCGCCTGACGTTTCACCGCTTTGCCAAGCGCGATAATGGCCTGCTGATGAGCCGCGGCAGGATCGGGCACGCCATGGCCCATGAAGTAGTCCGTCATTTGCGCGATCCGGTTGCGCACTTCCTCGCGGCCGAGCGTGACCGACTGGCCGATGATGTTGGAGTGAAACTGCTCGCGCTTGGTGATTATGGTGGCAAGCACCGCGGTGCCGATCGCACCGCCGAGGTTGCGGAACATGTTGCTGATGCCCGATGCCGCCGCTGCATCCTGCGGGGCGATGCCGCCCGTCATCACCGAGGTCAGCGGCGTGAGCACCATGGCCTGGCCGATGGCGCGCACGATATTCGGAATCCAGAGCTGATCGCCGGCATAATCGGGCGACATCGCCGTATTCATGAAGCAGCTATAGGCGAAGATCATCAGCCCGGTGAAAGCGATGTAGCGGGTATCGAACCGCTGCATGAGCCGGGGCACCAGCGGAATCAGGATCAGCTGGGGCAGGCCGGTCCACGCCAGCACCGCGCCGATCTGTTCGGCATTGTAGCCCTGCGCCTGACCGAGATAGGCGGGCAGGATGTACACCGATCCGAACAGCGCGAAGCCCACCATCGTCATGGCGAGGGTGCCGAAGCCGAAGTTGCGTTGCGTCAGCAGCCGCAGCCGGATCAGCGGCTTTTCAATGGTCAATTCGATCCAGACGAACAGCGACAGGCTCACCGCCGCGACGATCGCGAGACGCAGGATAAAGGGTGACGAGAACCAGTCGTCCTTGTTGCCTTCCTCGAGTACGGTTTGCAGGGCTGACAGTCCGACCGCCATGGTGAAGATGCCGGCCCAGTCACCTTCTCGCAAAAGCTTGAGCTGCATCGGCTGTCGCTCCAGCGTGAGATAGAGCGCGGTTACCATCACGAGGGTCGGCAGCACGTTGACGAAGAAAATGGTCTGCCAGCCGTAATTTTCGGTCAGATAGCCGCCGATGGTGGGTCCGATCGCGGGCGCAAAGGTGACGGACAACGCAAAGACGGCGAGCCCGATCGGCTGTTGCGGCTTCGGCAATTTGGTCAGCACCAGCGTGAACGCCATCGGGATCAGCACGCCGCCGGCGAATCCCTGTAATCCCCGCATCGCGATCATGGATGGCAGATCGTGGGTGAAGGCGCAGGCGACCGAGAAGACCGCGAACAAGGCAGCGCTCGCGAGCATATAGCGGCGGAACGAGAATACCCGGCTGAGATAGTCGGTGAGCGGGATTACCACGATCTCGCCGATCAGGTACGAGGTGGAGATCCACGAGCCGTTGTCGACGCCGGTGCCGATACCGCCTTCGATGTTGAGCAGCGACGCGTTGGTGATCTGGATATTTAAGATCGCCATGAACGATCCGATCATGGCCGCGAGAACGGCGATCCAAGTCGTGACACTCGCGCGATTCGGGTCGATGGCCGCGCGCTCAGATCGCGCGTGCGAGGTCGGAAGCGCGGATATCGAGGCTGAAAGGATGGGATTTGACATGGCAAGACGCTCCGGAAACCTTGTTTGACACGTTGGATGCGGCGACCGCCTGGCGGTTGCGGGCTTGCGACTTGGTCTCGATGGTCGGAATCACCGACATGCCCGGGCGCAGTTCGACCGGCGAACTGTTGTCCGGGTCGAGCGCGATCTTGACCGGAATGCGCTGCACGACCTTGGTGAAGTTGCCGGTGGCGTTGTCCGGTGGCAGCAGCGCAAATTCCTGGCCGCTGGCGGGCGCGATGCTGTCGACGCGACCGTGCACGACCTGGCCCGGGAACATGTCGACGGCAATATCGACGGCCTGACCGGCACGAACATCGGTAAGCTGCGTTTCCTTGAAATTTGCCACCACATAGGCGCCGGCGACCGGCACCACCGACATCAGTTGCGTGCCGGCCTGCACGAACTGGCCGGCGCGCAGCGTTCGATTGCCGACAACGCCGTCGATCGGCGCGATAATCGAGGTGTAGTCGAGATTGAGTTCGGCCTGGCCTTGCAGCGCTTCAGCACGTGCGAGCGCTGCATTGGCCTGAGCGATCTCGGCCTTGAGCAGGTCGACCTGCTTCAGCGCGGAGGCAAGGTTGGCGGTGTCGCGCGCGATCGCGGCCTGGGCGCCGGCGATGCGCGACTGCGCCTGCTGCGCGTTCTGCACGCTGCCGTAACCACTGGTCGCCAGATCCGTGTAACGCTTGTTCTCCTGCGCGGCAAAGGTCGCCGCCGCCTGATCGACGTCCACGGTCGCCTTTGCGGCATCGATTACCGCCTGCTGAACCTGAAGTTGCGCCTGCTTGCTGGCGATCGCAGCGCGCGCTGCGGCGACGTCGGCCTTGGCCTGATCGAGCGCCACCCTGAAATCGCGTTGGTCGATCCGCGCCAATACCTGCCCGGCCTTCACACGCTCGTTATCGCCGACCAGCACCCCATGGAGGTAGCCCGAGATTTTGGGCGCGACCGTCGTGTTGTCGGCTTTCACGTAAGCATCGTCGGTCGAGACCAGATACTGGCCGACCGTCCAATAGTCCCAGCCATACCACGCCGCGCCGGCAAGCACCGCGACTGCCGCGCCTGCCATCAACGCCTTGCGGAAATTGAACTTTTTGATGACCGCGGGGGCGTGGGTGCCCGGCAGCAGATCCTTGACGGCGTCGCCGGCTGGGACCGGACGCTCGATTTCGAAGGCGGTGGAATGGTGGCTCATGACGGTTACTCCTGACGGCCTAGGCATCGGCCAAATTAGGAAACTTGATATTTTCCAAAATAGGACCTACATAGGGACTGTCAATGGAATGACAGGCATCATGTAAAAGCATGGCTGAGATCGACACCACCCGGGACCGGCGCTGTCGGGGCCGCCCGCAGGTCCGCCCCGACGACGAAACCCGCCGGATCATTTATGAGGCCGCGCGGCACGAGTTCGCTGGCGGCGGCTATGCCGCGACCAGCATGGAGACCGTGGCGCGGCGGGCCGGGGTGTCCACCAAAACGCTGTATCGCCTAATCCCGAACAAGACCGCGTTGTTCGAAGGCATGGTGTCGGACCGCCTCGACCGCTTTGTCACGGAGGTCAACCTTCACGCCGGGGATGACATCGACATCGAAGAGGCACTGTGTGCGGCACTGATCGCCTGTGCAGATCTTGCGCTTGACGAGGAAGTGATCGAGCTTCAGCGCATGGTGCTGCAGGAGGCCGGCAAGTTTTCCGACATCGCCGGAACGTTCTACAGGAACGCTATTCAGCGCACGGTTGTGGCGTTGGCGGACTGGTTGCGAATGCAGCAGAAGCGCGGGCTGATCGAACTCGACGACGTCGACGAAGCCGCGGGCATGCTGCTCGGTATGGTTACCTCCGCGCCGCGGCGCGCCGCTCTCTTTGGCCGCGTGCCGCTGCCGTCGCGCTCGCAGATCGAAGCGCGGGTGCGCAGCTGTGCAGCGATATTTTTGCATGGGTGTCAGGCTAAACGCATTAGCGGCCGATAGCGCGCTGCTTACCAGAATCGCTTCACGCTCAGCGATTGTGCTCCCTGATCCAGGCATCGATCGACGGCAGCGCGCGCGTCTTGAGATCGGCTGCGATCGCGATCGTTTCCAGCGCGCGTGCCGTCATCACGCGGCCACCGGAGGTCGCCTGCGCCGGCGCAAAGCGCTTGAGCTCGGCGGCATGGGCGTCATCGCTGAAGTTGGTCATGAAGTTGGCGACGAAGGCGTCGCGGAACGAAGGTCCCTGCTTCGCGGCGAGCGCATCGAAATTCGCCTTCACGAAGTCCCAGGCAAGATCGGGCTGCTCGCCGGACGAGGCGACCGCGTTGATCACGCCGCCGACGATCGCGCTCGGTAGTTCATCGGTCAAGGTCAGCGCCAGCGTGGCGCGTGCAAGCGTGGCGTCGCGCGCGCTGGCAGCCGCGTAATAATAGCGCAGACGCTCGTTCGTGGCCGTGCTTTTGCGGGCGAGCGCCAGCAGTGTGTCGTAGCTTGCCTTGCCGGCGCTGATGCCGACGAGATGGGTGACTGAATCGCGTAGCGCGTTCGGCAGCGATTGCGGGTCCTGCAGGAAGCCCGCGAACCGACGCCTGGCCTCGGCCACGATGTCCTCGTCGCCTAATTCGCCAAGCGCCCAGATCAAGCTGGAACGCAGCAAGGTGTCGTCGTCGTCGCCTGAGCCACTGCCATCCCAGCCCAACCGATCGAACAGCGGGCGCAATCTTGTGCGTGCATAGCCCTGCAGCGCCGGGCGCTCGGCACGATCGAGCGCCAGACGATTGAGTCTGGTCAGGCTATTGATCACCTGATCCCACACGGCGCGGTGGTCATCGACGCCGATCACGTCGATCAGCGCGAGATAAGACGGCGGCTCGGCGCGGCCGGCTTGCACCAGCGCCCAGCTGTCGGCGACGAAGTTGAGGCGATCACTCGGCGTCATCGGTGCCAGCGATTTCGTCAGGGCTGCCCGGCTGTTGGGACCGTATTCGACCCGATAATAGCCGACGTCGCCGAGATTGGCCTTCACGGCCTCGCCGCAGGATCCAGCCGCGATCTCGGTGTTGCCCTCAGCCAGCAGGATTTCCGCCGATGGCGCTGCGCGCAGCGGCCCGACGGCGATCGGGATTTGCCAGGTTCGCGGTGATCGGACTGTGCCTTCGCTGCTCGCGGGGGCGGATCCAGCCGGCGCGATCACAAATCGATCCTGCCGCAGCGCCATGCGCTGCATATCGCCGCTGCAGCTGGTCTCGGCTGTTATCAGCGGCACGCCGACCTGCTCGGTAAAAGACGCGGCAATGCCCGTCACCGGCTTGCCGGCAGCACTCTCGAGCGCCTGCCAGAGATCGGCTGTGGTGGTGCTGCCATAGGCGTGCGCGGCGATGTATTTGCGGATGCCATCGCGAAACACCTCGTCGCCGAGATAGGTCTCCAGCATGCGGATCAGCGCCTGGCCCTTGTTGTAGGTAATGCCGTCGAATGCGGCCATGGCCTCGCTGTCGTCCGCGACCGGCTGCTGGATCGGATGCGAGGTGCGCCGCGCGTCGAGCGTCATGGCGAACTGTTTTTGGCCGTTGCTGTTGAGCCAGGTCTGCCATTGCGGATAGAAATGCTCCGCGGCCTTCACTTGCATCCAGCTGGCAAACCCCTCATTGAGCCAGAGGTTGTCCCACCAGCCCATGGTGACGAGATCGCCGAACCATTGATGCGCCATTTCATGCGCCAAAAGGGTGAAGATGCCACGCCGCGCGGTATCCGAATTGGTGGCCGGGTCGAAAAGCAGCCGGCTTTCGAAAAAGGTGATGCCGCCCCAGTTCTCCATGGCGCCGCCAAACCCGCCCGGCACCGCGATCAGGTCCAGTTTGGGCAGCGGATACTTCACGCCGAAATAATGGTTGTAGTAGGCCAGCAGCTTGACCGCGTTCTCGAGCGCAAAACGTCCCTTGGCACTTTTGCCCACTGACGTGACCACGCCGACTGTTACGCCATCGGCGTCCGCCGTGAGCCGCTCAAGCTCGCCCGCGGTAAGCACGAACAGGTAGCTCGACATTTTCGGCGTCGGCGCGAAGGCGACCTGCTTCAGGTTCGGCGCGACCAGATCCTCGCGCACCACCGGCATGTTGCCCACCGCCATGAACGTGGACGGCACCGTGGCCGTCAGCGCAAACGTCGCCTTGAAGGCGGGCTCGTCCCAGCACGGAAAGATCCGTCGCGCGTCGGCGGGCTCGAGTTTGCTCGAGAGCATCCGCTTCATGCCGTTGTCGGTCGGGTAATCGACATAGAAGAGGCCGCGGCCGAACGCGTTGATCCGTGCCGTGAAGCCGATGCGCAGCCGGTGCGAGCCCGCTGCGAGCACTTTCGGAAAGGTAAGCGTCGCGGTCTCGGCGGCGGCATCAAGCGCGATGTCGGCGCGCTGCGCGTCGTCGTCGATGCTGGCGGCGCCGAGCGTCATCTCGACCGCATTGAGGACGAGCCGCGCCGTGGGCTCGCGCACCTCGACGTCCACGATCTCGACACCCGCAAGCCTCAGGCTCGTCAGGTCGGGCGTGAGTTCGATCGCATAGTGGAGGGGAATAGCCGCCTTCGGCAGCTTGCCCGGCGTGGAGTCGAAGGAATAGCCAGGCTCGGCCACAGCAATGCCGGACAACGACAAGACAAGTGCGATCGTTGCGGCCAGCATGGCGGCGAGGTCGCGCACCGCGCGCGCCATCCCGAGCGAATCCTTCGTGAAAGCTCGTCTTTGCGGATGTGCGGCGGTCATCTGCTCGGCTCGCATGCATCGTTGCAACGCCGCCGTGAGTTATCCCAGCGGGATGCAAATTGCGAGGAAAAACGCGAAGCTGGCCGGACGTCAGACTTCGGTCGGATGAACCCTCGGAATGCCCACCTCAAACATCAAAACCCTCTCGATCCATTTCGCCACGCGAAGCGTCCGGTAATCCTGGCGATAGGCGCCGACAATCTGGAGACCGAGCGGAAGGTCGTTTTTGCCGAACCCGGCCGGCAGCGACAGTGCGGGCGCGCCGAGCAAGGTCCAAGGCGCACAGTATTCGGCATCGCCGGTATAGCCCAAGCCTTCGGGCGCTTCGCCGAACGCCGGCAGCGTCGGCACGGCGTCGAAGCCCCTTAGTTGCGAGGAGAAGGCTGATCGTAGCTCTTCCTGCAGCGCCTTGGCGGCGAGATAGTCATAAGCGGTGTGGGCTTTCCCGGTTCGAACCAGCGCCTTCAAATGATCGCTGGTACGATCCGGATAGCGTTCCACGAGGTCGCCGAAAATCAATGCGGCTTCGCTGGCAAGGATGGTGTTGATCGTGCTCCAGTTGGAACGGTCGAGTTCCGGTAGCTCCAGTTCCTCCAGCGTTGCACCGGCGTCGCGCGATTTCACGACCGCCGCATCGAACAGCTGTTGCTGTTCGCGTTCGGCCTTCGGCCATTTTGCAAAGCGCACGATGGCGAGGCGCGGCGCTGCCAGCGGCGACAATCCCTGCTCGACGGAAACTTGAAATGCCGGGACTGGCCGGCCGTGGATATCGCCGTCACTGGCGCCGCCAAGCAGGGACAATGCGTAGGCGACGTCATCAACACGGCGCGCGAAAAATCCGACATGATCGAGCGATGGGCTAAGCGGGTGCACGCCGGTGCGAGGGATCGCGCCGAAACTGGGTTTGAAGCCGACGACACCATTGAACGCAGCCGGCCTGATGATAGAGCCCAGCGTTTGCGTGCCCAATGCCAGCGGAACGATTCCGGCCGCGACGGATGCGGCGGAACCGGATGACGAACCGCCTGGCGTGTGCTTTTGATTCCATGGATTGACGGTCGGCCCGGGGTGACGCCAGGCAAATTCCGTCGAAACAGTTTTGCCAAAAATCGTCGCGCCGAGATTGCGCAGCCGTTCGACAATCCACGCATCGGCGTCGGGAACGTGACCCCGGTAGATTGGAGATCCGTTCGTGGTCGGCATGTCGGCGGTTGCGATGATGTCCTTGATTCCCACCGGAATGCCCGACAGCGGCCCCGGCTTGCGCGCAACATCCAAGGGAAGATATTCGAAAGCCTTGAGCACAGGCTCGAGGGCTAAGGCCTTCTCGCGACAGCTGGTTGCGTATTGATCAGCGGCAGCAGCATCGCCCCTGAACAGCCGCAACAATTCGAGAACCCCGGCGCCGGAATTGCCAGCGGTGCGCGCGTTTGCATCAGACATGTCGGAAAGTCCTGACAAGAGTCTCGCGTGAAAAGGTGGCGTGGTGGTCAAACGCGGGCGCCGCGAAGCTTGCGAGCCTATTTCATCGCCAGGGCCGGTTCGATGTATTTCTTCACCACGCAGCGTCACACGCAACTTGCGTGCCATCCGCCGGATCGCAAAAAGCCATTGATTTTCATCGTGTTGCAGGGAGGCGCGAAACGCGCTTGCCCCCGCTTTAAGCGGGCTTGATCGACCGCTGCGAAATTATGCAACGCAGCGCACCGGATTTAAGACCGGCACTTCCGAATTCGATTGCGGGCGGGTCGAATTCGGAGTCGGTGTCCTGACACTTGGATTTGATGACTTGCCGGGCGAAATCGCGGGTAATGAGTAACGATGTCAAACGAGCGTGTAACCGTTAGCCGGCGTGATCTGCTGTCTCTGATCGGAGCGGTTTCCGGCAGCGCCGCCATGTATCATGCGATGACCAGTCTGGGGTTTGCGTCCGACTCCGGATACAAAGGTCCGATCAAGCTCGGCGGCGATCCGAAGGGCGCTTCCGTTCTTATCCTCGGCGCCGGGCTCGCCGGCATGACGGCCGCGCTGGAGTTGCGCAAGGCCGGATACAATGTTCAGATCCTGGAGTTCAACAGCCGGCCAGGGGGCCGCAACTGGACCCTGCGCGGCGGGGATACGTTCACTGAACTCGGTGGCTTCAAGCAAACCTGCGAATTCGAGCAAGGCCTCTATATCAATCCTGGCCCATGGCGGATTCCCTATCACCATCGCGCGCTGCTCGATTACTGCAAACGCCTGGGTGTCACGCTCGAGCCCTTCATCCAGCTCAATCACAATGCCCTTCTGCATGCGACCAGGGCATTCGCAGGCGTTCCGCAGCGCATCCGCGACATCAAGACGGATTTCCAGGGACAGATTTCCGAACTGCTTGCCAAGGCAACGCAGCAAGGCAAGCTGGACGAAGCCGTCTCGAAAGAGGACCGCGAGATCCTGATGCAGGCGCTGAAGTCATGGGGCGCGCTGGACGGCAACTACGCGTACAAGGCCAATCTCATTTCCGCTGACTTTCGCGGTTACGCCAAAGATCCGGGCGGTGGCCTCAATGCAGTGCCGATCCCGGGCGAGCCGATCGATCTGTCGGACATCCTGAAATCGCGCCTCTGGCGCTATCTGCAGAGTTTCGCGCTCCATGCCTTCCAGACCACGATGTTTCAGCCGGTGGGTGGCATGGATATGATCGGTAAGGCGTTTGCCCGGGAAGTCGGCAACGTCATTCGCTACGACGCGAAGGTGACCAGGATACAGCAGGACGACCGTGGCGTCACGGTTACCTATACCGACCTCAAGGCTCCGGCGACGCCGCAGCAGGCCAAGGCGGATTGGTGCGTCTGTACGATCCCACTTTCCATTCTAAGCCAGCTTCCGATCGACGTGGGCGATCGCATGAAGGCAGCCATCGACGCCGTGCCTTACACGCCGTCGGTCAAGATCGGCCTGCAGTTCAGGCGCCGCTTCTGGGAAGAGGACGAGGCGATCTATGGCGGCATCAGTTACACCGACCTGCCGATCCGCCAGATCGCCTACCCCAACACCGGCTTCAACAACAGCGGCAGGGGTGTGCTTCTGGGCGCATATCTTTTCGACGGCCCCAATGCGTATGAATTCACATCGATGCCACCGGCGGAGCGGGTGGCCCGGGCTGTCGAAATCGGCGCCAGCATTCACCCGCAATACCGGGCCGAATACGAGAACGGCATAGCGGTGGCGTGGCATCGCATGCCCTTTGCATTGGGCTGCGCCGGCAATTGGACTGAAAAGGCGAGGGCGGAGCACTATGGCGATCTCTGCCAGATCGACGGCAGGATCGTGCTGGCGGGCGAGCACGCGTCTTACATTCCCGCGTGGCAGGAGGGAGCCATTCTATCGTCCCTCGATGCCATCACCCGGCTGCATGACCGCGTAGTCAAAACATGAAGCAATGTGATCAAGGCCGAAATCCGCAGATGATGTCCAGATGACGCAAGCAAATTGCAAGCTTCGCATGGCCCTCGCCATTGCGATCACGGTAGTGCTTTCGCTATCATCATGCATGGCGTACGCGCAAAGCGCCGGGGTCCCGGCATCAACGCTTGCGCTAAGCACAGGCTTCAAGTTTGTTGAAATGAGCGGTGAGGAATTGTTCGTTAACGTCTGTCGGGGTTGCCACATGTCCGACGGCAAAGGCGCGACAGGCGCCGGAACCTATCCCTCGCTCGCGGGCAACAGGAATCTGGAAGCCAGCGGATATCCCGTCCACGTCGTCGTCAACGGACAACGCGGAATGCCGCCATTCGGGGCGATGATGAGCGACGATCAGGTTGCCGCTGTGGTGAATTACCTGCGGACGCATTTCGACAACAATTATCAGGATGCGGTGACGGCCGAGGACGTGAAAATCGTTCGCCGATAGGAATTCACGCTAACAGCTGGAGAAGCAGATGAAACCGAGAGCAATACCGACCCTTGGAGCGCTCTTCGCCAGTGCCCTCATGGCCAGTCTCGGCGCGGTACATGCCGATGTGATCAGATATCCGATTCCAAACTCGACGTTTCCGATCGCCCAGGCCGTGCAGGTTCCGGGCAACGCCACGACGTATTACGTCAGCGGTCAGGTGCCGCCTGTCGTCAGCAAGGAGGCGGACCCGAGCAGTCCTCAGGCCTTTGGCGACACCAAGACCCAGACGGTCGGGGTCCTCAACAAGATCAAGGCAATCCTCGAAGGCCTTGGGCTTGGCATGGCCGATGTGGTCAAGATGCAGGTGTTTCTCGTGCACGACGCCCGTGCGCCGATGGATTTCAAGGCATTCATGGAGGGTTACACGCAGTTTTTTGGCGGCAGTCAGCCCAATCTGCCGGCACGGTCTGTTGTCGGCGTCGCATCGCTCGCCAATCCCGGATTTCTGGTCGAAATCGAAGTGATCGCTGCAAAGGACAACAAATAGGGATGGCTGAGCGGCAGAAGTGTCTGGACCGATAGCTTGCCAGCGAACGAGTTAGCTGTCTGAATTCATCCCGGTGGTCCGGCATTTGGGAGAGCGACATGTTTGGAGAAATCTGGCCTGGAGGCCGTACATCGCGGAAGCGTTTTTGGCTCGCTCTCTTCCTCGCCTCGATCTCGACGCTGCCCATGATGGCAGGCCCCAGCGCCGCCGAGGGACTAAGCCCGCAACAGCAGCTTGCCTTCGACATCTACAAGGAGCTTGTCGAGATCAACACCGTGACCGCGACCGGCGACACCGCGCGTGCGGCGGAGGCGATGGCGGCGCGTCTCAAGGCTGCCGGTTTTGCGGACGCCGACGTCCACGTATTCCAGCCGGCGCCGCGCAAGGGCAATCTGGTCGCCCGGCTGCGCGGCACCGGCGCGCGCAAGCCGATCCTGCTGGTGGCGCATCTCGACGTCGTGCCGGCCAGCCGCGAGGACTGGTCGGGCGACCCGTTCAAGCTGACCGAGAAGGACGGCTATTTCTATGCGCGCGGCAGCGGCGACGACAAATACATGGCAGCGGCCTTTGTCACCAATCTCATTCGCTACAAGCAGGAAGGCTACAAGCCCGATCGCGACATCATCCTGGCGCTCGAGACCGACGAGGAAATCTTTGACCGTGACGCGCTGGGGATCCAGTGGCTGCTCAAGAACCATCGCGATTTGATCGATGCCGAATTCGCATTGAACGAGGGCGGCGGCGTCGGACTGAAGGACGGCAAGGCGATCAGGAACAGCGTCCAGACCAGCGAGAAAGTCGTGCTGAATTTTCAGCTCGACGTGAAAAACAAGGGCGGCCACAGCTCGGTCCCGTTCAAAGACAATGCGATCTATCATCTGGCGGAAGGACTGGTGCGTCTCTCCAAATTCAGCTTTCCGCTGAAGCTCAACGAGACCACGCGCGCCTACTTCGAGCGCATAGCGCAATTCGAGGGTGAGCAGACCGCGGCCGACATACGTGCGATGCTGTCCGATAAACCGGATCCGGCCGCGATGTCGTTTGTTCGGCTCGCAAGCAATCCGTTCTACAACTCCCAACTGCGCACCACCTGCGTGGCGACGATGCTGGAGGGCGGGCAGGCGATCAACGCGCTGCCGCAACTGGCGAGCGCCAAGGTCAATTGCCGGGTCATGCCCGGCGAGCCCGTCGACGAGGTCAAGGCGACGCTCGAGCAAGTGCTCGCGGACGACCAGATCACGGTGACGCGAATCGATCAGCCGGTGTTGAGTGCGCCGTCAGCACTGAATGAGGAGGTGATGGGGTCGATCGAGAAATTATCGCAGCAGTTTTGGCCCGGCGCCGTCGTGCTTCCAGTCATGAGCTCGGGTGCCACGGATGGAAGCTTTCTGCGAAACGCGGGCATTCCGACCTACGGCCACTCCGGGCTCGCCAGCGACATCAATGACGGCGGCCGGATCCACGGCAAGGACGAACGGGTTCGAGTGAAGTCGTTCTACGAAGGCGAGGATTATCTCTATCGGCTGGTCAAGATGTTGTCCGGCGGCGGCTAGTATTTCGCGTTTTGGAAAGCCTCATGCCGGCAATCCCCGAACCGTAGCTTGACGGCGGCTACTAAGTAAGTCTACTTATGCAAGTAACACGGAGGCTGCGAGACCGGAAGGCTTGCTGCCGCCTATAACGTCGTGCAGGGTTCGTCGTCGCCAACTGCAACATCGGCCGAGGGCAGGAAATGCCGGATATCCTCGTGACCACACGGGATAGCGTTGGAGTTGTCAGCCTCAATCGGCCGGAGGCGCGCAATGCTGTAACACTCGGCATGTGGCGCGAACTCGCCGGCATATTTTCGAGCCTTGCCGACGATGACGCCATTCGCGCGATCGTTCTGATGAGTTCGGGCGTGGATTTCTGCGTCGGCGCCGACGTGTCGGAGTTCGACAAGATAAGAGAAAACAGCGATCAAAGCGCGCAATATGAAGTTTCGGTAGATGACTGCTCGGCCGCGATCGCGAACGTTGCCAAGCCGGTCATCGCAGCCATCTCCGGCTATTGCCTTGGCGGTGGCTGTCACCTGGCGCTCGCTTGCGATTTTCGGCTCGCAGACCCTAAAGCCAAACTTGGAATCCCTTCTGCCAAGCTTTCGATTGTATATGGGGTGAACAGCGTCCGGCGCCTGTTGGCGATTGTCGGAATCGCCAACGCCAAACGTATGCTCTACACCGGCGAGCGCTACGACGCGGCGCGCGCTCTGTCGATGGGTCTGGTAGATGAGATAAGTGATGACGCCGTCTCGGCCGCGCTTGCATTCGCCGGCATGCTTGCCAGTAACGCTCCGCTCTCGATCGCGGGAGCGAAATTCATGCTGAATGGATTATCCATGGGTGAGGGTGGTCTCGACGTTGCCGCCGCCCAACGCCTGATCGACCATGCCGCCGATAGTGAGGACTTCAGGGAAGGCCGGCGCGCTTTCGCCGAGAAACGAGCGCCCCGGTTCCGCGGGCGCTGAATGGTGCGCGTCGATGGGAGAGCGAAATTGGGGTCGAGCGAGCTTTCCGGAGAAGCAGAATGAAGCCTGCCGCCTTCGACTATATCGCTCCGAACAGCCTTGAAGCCGCGGTGGAGGCCATCGCGGCGGCGAACGGTGACGGCAAGGTATTGGCGGGCGGGCAATCTCTGATGCCATTGCTGAATTTCAGGATGACGCGTCCGACCGTTGTTGTCGATCTCATGCATATTCCCGGCATGTCCTTCATCGAGTTGAGGGGCGATGCGGTCGCGATCGGCGCCATGACCCGGCATGCAGATCTTGAATTTTCGGATCTCGTCGCGAGCAAGCTCCCCGTCATGGCTGCCGCGATGCGGCATGTCGCGCATCTTGCGATACGCAATAAGGGTACCATCGGGGGTAGCCTGTCGCACGCCGATCCGGCTGCAGAATTGCCGATGCTGGCCGTCTTCTACGGCGCCACGATCAAGGTGCAAGGTTCAAACGGTCGCCGGGAGATTGCCGCCGAGGACTTTTTTGTATCCGCCCTTACAAATTGTCTCGACCCGGATGAGATCGTCTTCGAGGTCGATTTCCCGGTCCTGGCATCGCATGCCGGCTGGGCATTCGAGGAAGTCGCGCGCCGCTTTGGCGACTTCGCGCTTGCGTGCATCGCGGTATCGTTCGAAGTTCTCGATGACAGGATTGCCGACGCAAGGGTTGCGGTCATGGGGGTCGCGGACACTCCGCGGCGTCTTCGCGAGGCCGAGCAAGCGCTAAAGGGCGCGCGAAGGGGATCTGGAGCGGCAGCCAGATTTGCAGAAGTTGTACGCTCCTGCCTGTCGCCCTCGAGCGACATCCATGTCTCCGCCGAATACCGGAAAAATCTGATCGGCGCGTTGGCCGAGCGGGCATTTACGACGGCGTGGACGCGCGCGGTGGGAGAGCTGCCGTGAAAATGGATATCGCTGTCACCGTCAACGGACGAAGATATCAGGCGAGCATCGAGCCGCGCCTGCTGTTGTCCGATTTTCTACGCGACATCATCGGGCTGACTGGAACGCATGTCGGCTGCGAGCATGGCGTATGCGGGGCTTGCACGATCCTTGTGAATGGCGACAGCGTCCGCTCCTGCCTGACATTGGCTGTCAGGGCTGATGGCATGGACGTTGTGACCGTCGAGGGATTGGGCACGCCAGATCAGCTCAACGTCCTTCAGAGCGAATTTCGAGAAAAGCACGGTCTGCAGTGTGGATTCTGTACGCCGGGAATGTTGATGACAGGGATGGATCTTCTGAACAAATATCCGCTGGCCAGCGATGATGAAATCCGCGAGGGACTATCCGGCAATCTCTGCCGCTGCACCGGTTATCAAAATATCGTCGCTGCGATCCGCTCGGCTGTCGCATTGCGAAACGGGAGCACACCATGAAGCTGCAGTTTCTTTCCGCCGGCCGGCTTCGCTTGAAGAAGAGCGTCTATATCAAGAGCGCCGACCGCAGCGAGACGTTCGAAGCACCCGTCATCAGCGCGCTGATCCGGCACAAACAGGGCAATGTGCTGTTCGACACGGGTTGTCACCCCTCCGTCGTCGAGCACGGCGAAGAACGATGGGGCTCGCTGATGAAAGTCATGACGCCGGTGATGCGCGCGGAGGATACCCTTCTGCCAAATCTTGCGTGTGTCGGCGTTAATCCGAACGATATCGATATCGTCGTATGCTCGCATTTCCATCCTGACCATTGCGGCTGCAATCAGTTTTTCAAGAAGGCGACCATCCTGGCGCATGCCAGGGAGATCGAGGCCGCGAAAGCGACAGGCGCGGAGGCTGCCGGCTATCTGCGGGCCGATTGGGACCATGAACAACCCCTGGATGCCGTGAACGGCGAACGGGATGTGTTCGGTGACGGCCGACTGGTTTTGATTCCGCTGCCTGGCCACACGCCGGGTACGCTCGGGGCCGCCGTTCACCTCGACCGGGATGGCTCCTTTCTTCTCGCGTCCGACGCGGTGAGCCTGCGCGAAAGCCTCGATACCGATACGTCGCCGCGCAATACCTGGAATGCGGAAGCGTTGCTGAACTCCTACGGCGAGATACGCCGGATCGAGAAGTCCGGCGCAACGGTCATCTGCGGCCATGATGACGCTCAATGGCAGAGCCTGCGCAAAGGGGTCGCGGCCTATGAGTAAGGACGACGTCGTCCAGACGTCAGATCTGCTGCGACCGCGTCATGTCGGCATGCCGATCAGGCGGACCGAAGATCCGCGCCTGCTGACGGGCAACGGCGAATATACGGCGGATCGCAAGCCCGATCGCGCGCTCCATGTTGCATTCCGTCGCAGTGAACAACCTCACGCTGACATCGTGCGGGTCGACGCGACCAAGGCGCGGGCCGCGCCTGGTGTCGTGGCAGTCTTTACGGCGGATGATGTGGCCGCGGATTACAAGCCGGTCATCCCGTTTTCCCGCATGCCGAACTACTACGCGACTCCGATTACGGCCCTGGCCTCAAAAAAGGTGCGGTATGTCGGGGAAGCCGTGGTCGCCGTCGTCGCGGAGGATCGGTATCTGGCCGAGGACGCGGTGGAGCTGATCGACATCGAATATGCGCTGTTGGGCGCTGTGTCCGATCCCGAATTCGCCGTCTCGAGGGACGCGCCGCTGCTTCACGAGGAAGCCGCGACCAATGTGCTGATCGCCCGGGAGTTCAGGAAGGGGGATGCAGCCGCGGATCTTGCGGCTGCGCATGTTCGGGTCCGCGATCGCTTTGAGATGACCCGAAAGGCTCCGCTTGCGATCGAGCCCCGCAGCTATTGCGCAGAATTTGAAAGCAGAAGAGATTCAATTACCCTTTACACCTCGTCCAACATCCCCGGCATCGTGCGCGACGCGCTGGCGGAATCGCTCGATCTGCCGGGCAGCCGGCTGCGCGTGGTCGCGCCGGATGTCGGCGGCAGCTTCGGCTCCAAAGGGTCGCTCTATCCTGAAGAGATTCTTCTGTGCGTGGCCGCGAAAAAGTTGCGCCGTTCGCTGAAATGGACGGCGGACCGGCTCGAAGATATCAGCAGCTCCAGTCAGGCATTCGCCGAAATCGTCGATGCCGAAATGGGCTTCGACGAAAACGGGATAGCCGTTGCGCTGGAAGCGGATGTGATTGGCGATGTCGGCGCCTACTCGATCTATCCCTGGACATGCGGGCTTGAACCCGTGCAGGTGGTCAGCTTCCTTCCGGGACCTTACAAGATCAGGTCTTACAGGGGCGCCGTGCGCGGGGTCGCGACCAACAAGCCGCCGACCGGACCCTATCGCGGTGTCGGCCGGCCGGTTTCCACCTTCGTCGCCGAACGTCTGATGGATATGGGAGCCAAGGCGCTCGGCATCGACCCGCTGGAAATACGCCGGCGCAATCTGGTCCGTGCGGACGAATTTCCGTATCGCATTGCGTCCGGAATCATCTGGGACCGCACCGGCTTCGTCGAATGTCTTGAAGCCGCGGTGCAGGCTGGCGAATACGAAAAGCTGCGCAAGCAGCAGAGCGCGGCGCGGGCGGAGGGGCGCTATTTCGGCATCGGCCTCGCCACCTATGCCGAGCTGACGGGGATCGGTTCGCGGATTGCCGTTGCGCCGGGAATGCCGATCAATACCGGCTCGGAAACCGCCAAGATCCGCATCGACTCGACCGGCGCGATCACAGCGGCGTTCGGCGTCGCCTCGCATGGGCAGGGGCTGGAAACGACGCTCGCCCAGATCATCGCGGACGATCTCGGGGCGAGATTTGGGGATATTCGGGTGGTCCAGGGCGACAGCGACGCCGTCCCGATGTCGACCGGAACCTACGCCAGCCGCAGCGC
>Ga0137409_10001571_pt1 | contig 24702 bp, 18 predicted proteins | sample CZODoug1_16funga_FD_122059 | JGI IMG/M metagenome (GOLD analysis project Ga0137409, IMG submission 122059) | Vadose zone soil fungal communities from Angelo Coast Range Reserve, California, USA - CZODoug1_16fungal (Hybrid Assembly) | ecosystem: Environmental > Terrestrial > Soil > Vadose zone...
GCCGCCACGATGGCCGGATCCGTGATCTCCACGCCATGGTGCACTTCGTAGCGCTCCTTCAGGCCGCGCAAGATCGCAATGGTATCTTCGACCGACGGCTCATCGACCAGCACCTTTTGGAAACGCCGCTCGAGCGCCGCGTCTTTTTCGATGTACTTGCGATACTCGTCGAGGGTCGTGGCTCCGACGCAGTGCAGTTCGCCTCGAGCAAGGGCGGGCTTCAACATATTGCCCGCATCCATGGCACCCTCGGCCTTGCCGGCGCCCACCATGGTGTGCAATTCATCGATGAACAGAATCACCTGGCCTTCCTGCTTGGCCAAATCATTCAAGACCGCTTTCAACCGCTCCTCGAACTCGCCGCGAAATTTCGCGCCCGCGATGAGCGCTCCCATGTCCAGCGCGAGAATGCGCTTGTTGCGCAGGCCCTCGGGCACTTCGCCGTTCACGATGCGCTGGGCCAGCCCCTCGACGATGGCAGTCTTGCCCACGCCAGGCTCGCCGATGAGCACCGGATTGTTCTTCGTGCGCCGCTGCAGAACCTGGATGGTGCGGCGGATCTCATCGTCGCGGCCGATCACCGGATCGAGCTTGCCCTGGGTCGCGCGCTCGGTGAGGTCGATGCTGTATTTTTCCAGCGCCTTGCGATTCTCCTCGGCGCCCGCATCCTCCACCTTGGCGCCGCCGCGCACCTCGTCGATGGCCTTCTCTACGCCCGAGCGCGCGGCGCCGTTGGCCTTCAGCAGCCTGCCGAGCTCGCCCCGATCATCGCAGGCCGCGAGCACGAATAGTTCGCTCGAAATGAACTGGTCGCCGCGCTGCTGCGCGAGCTTGTCCGTGACGTTCAGCAGCTTGTTGAGGTCGTTGCCGAGCAGCACCTCGCCGCCCGAACCCTCGACCTTGGGCAGACGATCCAGAGCGCCGGCAAGATCCGAACGCAGCTTGGCCACCTGAGCGCCCGCCTTCTCGAGCAGCGGCCGTGCAGTGCCGCCCTGTTGGTCGAGCAGCGCCGCCATCAGATGCACCGGCTCGATGTATTGATTGTCGCGGCCGACGGCCAGCGATTGGGCATCCGCCAATGCCGCCTGAAATTTGGTCGTCAGCTTATCCATACGCATAGGGATATCCTTGAGATAGCGCTCTGAATGCTCAGTACGTGGGGGCCAAGACCAGGCAATTCAACCATCTCCAGCACTTGCCCGGCGGGGGCAGGAAGCCTCAAGGCAACGAAAGACGCAGTTGCCTTGAGGCTTCCTGCCCCCGCCGGGCGATTGCTCGAACCGGTCGACATGCCGATGCTCAGGGCTCCAGCCAAATGAGCGTGGCTTGTCGGCCGGTCACCCCATCGCGCCGATGCGAGAAGTACCGTTCCCCGTCGGCATAAGTGCAGTGGCCGCCGCCATAGATGCGGCTGACTCCCAGGGCTGCAAGGCGCCGACGCGCCAGAGCGTTCAAATCCGCCATGAACCGCCCGCGTGCATTCGGCACAAAGACCGCCTCTGCTCCCAAATCGCCTTTCACCAATGCCTCGCGAACCTCCGCGCCCACTTCAAAGTGCTCGGGTCCAATGGCAGGCCCCAGCCACGCCACGAGCCGCTCCGGCGCAACCTGCAGCGCCTCCACCGTGGCCTCGATCACCCCGCCGGCTAGTCCCCGCCAGCCGGCATGCGCCGCGGCGATCAGGTCCCCCGAGTCCGCCGCCAACATAATGGGCAAGCAGTCCGCCGTCAGGATCGCGCACACCCGCCCCCGCCGCCGGGTGAACGCCGCATCCGCCGGGCCCAAGGGCTCCGAGGCGCCGAGTTCGGCCGGAAACACAGTTCCCGCCGCTGCGGCATCGTGATCGGCCTGACCCACAGGTCTCGTCCTTGCGGCATCCAGATCGACCACATTCGTGCCATGCACCTGCGTCAGCCACGCAGGCTCCGCCGCCAACCCCGCCGCCGCCTTCAGGCGCCGTCGATTCTCCCCCACCGCCTGAAGCGAATCCCCCACATGATCACCCAAGTTGAGCGACGCATAGCGCGCCGTACTCACCCCGCCGCTCCGAAAAGTCGACAGCGCCCGCACCCCGGGAGGTGCCGGCCATTCCGGCTCGAGCCAAGAAACACTCACCGCGCACGCCCCGATTTGCGCCCTCGGGGAAGCGCGGCAACCTGTGCCGCGTCCCGCGCATCCTCGCGCAACACGCCGAGCAGTTGCGCAAAGTCCGGCGGCACGGGGCTCTGGAGAGTCAAACGCTCCCCCGAGCGCGGGTGCTCGAATCCCAGCGTGGCGGCATGCAAGGCCTGGCGCTTGAACCCGCGCAGGGTGTCGATGAGGCGTAACGTCGCGCCGCGCGGCAGTCCAAATCGACCGCCATACACCGGATCGCCGACGATGGGGTACTTGATGTGCGACAGATGCAGGCGGATCTGGTGAGTACGGCCGGTCTCCAATTTCACACTCAGGTAGGTGTGAGCGCGGAAGCGCTCCAGCACGCGATAGTGCGTGACGGCCGGCCGGCCGGATACGCGAATGGCCATCCGCAACCGGTCGCCGCGATGACGCCCGATGGGCTCGTCGATGGTTCCGCCGCCGGTCATGACGCCCACGCATACGGCAACATATTCGCGCCCCATGGTTCGGGCCTCGAGCTGCCGGCTGAGCGAGGTTTGCGCCTCCGGCGTGCGGGCCACCACCAACAGGCCGCTGGTATCCTTGTCGAGCCGGTGAATCAATCCCGCGCGCGGCAGCGCCGCGAGCGTAGGATCAAGCCCCAGCAAGGCGTTCTGCAAGGTATGCCGCGGATTCCCGGCCCCCGGATGCACCACCAATCCAGCGGGTTTGTCGATCACCAAGACGTCCGCATCTTCGTGGACCAGCCGTAGTGCAATCGCCTCTGGCTGTACTTCGGGTTGCGCTGCCTCGCCCAGCGTCATTTGCACACGGACGCGGGATCCCGCCTCCACGATATCTCGCGGTTTGCAAGCCACCCGGTCTAATTTGACCGCCCCGCCCTCGATCCAACCCTTGATCCGAGTGCGCGAATGCTCCGGCATCAGCCGCGCCAGCGCGCTATCCAGCCGCTGACCGGCCAACTCCGGCGGAATCGTGAGATCGATGACTTGGAACTCTGCATTCATAGGGCACTCGAAGTCAGGAGCCTGTGCGGCTCAGGTTCCCGCGGCGAGGCATCGGGTATACTGCCGCGCTTTCGGGACCCACCCATTGTAAGGAATCGCCTGTGAGACTGCGTGATCTTGTCCGTCCGAGCCGCATACTGCTCTTAGCCGTTGGCTTGAGCGTGCTGGCTGCCGGCTGCCGCAGCCACCGCGCTGAAGATGCCAAATCCGGCCCCGAAGTGATCTACGCGCGTGCGCAGAAAGCCATGAAGAATTCGAGCTACGCAGAGGCGATCAAGCAGCTCGAAGCGCTCCAATCACGCTTTCCGTTCAGCGAGCCCGCACGCCAGTCCCAGCTGGACTTGATCTGGGCCTACTACAAGAATCGCGAAGTCGATCCCGCGGTCGACGCCGCCGACACCTTTATACGCGAGAATCCGACCAATCCCCGGGTCGACTACGCCTACTACATGAAAGGCCTGGTGTATTTCGAGCGCCAATCCAACTGGCTGGAGCGTAAATTCAACGTCGACCTATCGCAGCGCCCGCCCGTCAATGCGCGCAAGTCCTTCGAAGCCTTCCAGCAGCTGATCGAGAAATACCCGCACAGCCAATACGCCGGCGACTCGAAGCAGCGCATGATCTACCTGCGCAACCGCCTGGCCGACTTCGAACTGCATGTCGCCCTCTACTACATGCGGCGCGGCGCCTACGTGGGCGCGATCAATCGCGCCAAATTCTGCGTCGAGAACTACGACGGCGCCCCGGCCGTGAAGGGCTCCCTGAAGGTCCTGGTGGACGCCTACCGCGACCTCCACATGACGGATCTAGCGTCCAACGCCGAGAAGGTATACGCCGCCAACTTCCCCGGCGACACCAAGGACATCCTCCCCAAGAAGCACTGGTGGGCACTCTTTTAGCGAGAACCGGTCTCTACCGCGTCTTGTACCCACTCGTGATCGGATACCGCCAATCGCGCCCGAACGCGCGGCCGCTCACGCGTACGCCGGGGGGCGCCTGACGGCGCTTGTACTCGTTGCGCTTCACCAGATCCAAAATACGCCCCACCGTGGCCCGATCGAAGCCCCGTGCCGCGATCTGATCCACCGATAAGTCCTCTTCGATGAAGGCCTCGAGAATCGGGTCGAGAATTTCATAGGGCGGCAAGCTGTCGGTGTCCTTCTGTTCGAAGCGCAGCTCCGCCGACGGGGGCCTCTCGATGACACGCGCGGGAATTACACGCGACCGAGCATTGCGCCAGGCGCACAGCCGATACACCAATAACTTGCTGCAATCCTTGATGGGCGCAAATCCGCCCGCCATGTCGCCGTAGAGCGTGGCGTAACCCACCGCCATCTCGCTCTTATTGCCCGTGGTGAGCAACATCTTGCCGGTCTTGTTGGATATTCCCATCAACAGCACGCCGCGGCAGCGCGACTGAATATTCTCTTCGGCCGTATCCGGCGCGCGGCCGGCGAATTCATCCTTCAGGGCGGCCAGAGTCGCCTCGAACATGCCCTCGATGGAAATCTCGCTGTGCTTGACGTTGAGCCACTTGGCCTGCAGCGCCGCATCGTCCTTGCTCATTTGCGAGGTATAGCGGGAGGGCATGGCCACGGAATGCACGCGATCCGCACCCAACGCATCAACCGCGATACTCAGGGTCAAAGCCGAATCCACACCTCCGGAAAGCCCCAGTACCACACCGGGAAAGCGATGCTTGTCCACATAGTCGCGCGTGCCCTGCACCAGCGCCCCGTACACACTCTCTTCCTGGCCTTGCAGCGGCACGATGTCGCCGGGCAGAGGCTTGACCGCCCCCGACGGATCCACCACCAGATCCACGACGTACATACCCTCGGTGAACGCCGGCGCCCGCATCGTGACGCTGCCCTGCGCGTCCATCACGAAGGAATTGCCGTCAAACACGAGTTCATCCTGTCCGCCTACGAGATTGACGAATACCAGCGGTATGCGCGCCTCGCCCACGCGGGCATGCGCGACCTCTTGCTCGCGCTGGGTTTGTTTATCGACTTCGTAAGGCGAAGCATTGATGACCAAGAGCACTTGCGCGCCGGCCTCGCGCGCCTGACGCGCAGGCGCCGCATCCCAAACGTCCTCGCACACCAGCACGCCCGCTTTTACGCCGTTGAGGTCGACCAGAGTGGGTTCGGTGCCGGGCGTAAAATAGCGCTTTTCGTCGAACACTCGGTAGTTCGGCAAACAGGCCTTGCGATGATTGGCGAGCACGGCGCCGTCGCGAATCACGATCGCCGAATTGAAGATCTTGGTCCCGACATATTCCGGATACCCGGCGATCAGGGTGATGCCGCGCACTTCCTGCTTCAATCGATCGAGCGAGCGGCCCACCTGCAGACGCATGCCGGAATGGAACAACAAGTCTTCCGGCGGATAGCCCGACACGGCAAGTTCGGGCACCAGAACTACGTCCGCATGATGCTGATCGCGCGCAGCGGCCGCCGCCGCCACGATGCGCGAAGTATTGCCGTCGACGTCGCCGACGACCAAATTGAGCTGCGCCATGACACAACGCAACCGCCGCGGATGAGTCAAACTAGTCCCCTATTTCGGGCGCCGCGGGCTGCGCCTTCCCAGTGGTTTCACAGGTTTCTTGACCGCCTTCTTCAAGATGCTTTTGACTGCCTTCGCGGCGCCAGGTTTCAGCCCCTTCTTGGCGAAGGTCTGGGCGGCTTTCTTCGGCACCCTCCTGGATGTCGCCCTCCCCTTGGACGCCGCGGCCCCCTTGGGTATCACGGTTCCCTTGGATCCCACGCCCGCCTTCGCCGCTGAACCCGAGCCCCTGAGCCGCTTCGCAATGGCCGAGCCCATCTCCGCCGGCGAGCGCACCGTCGTGATCCCCGCCGCTTCCAGCGCCTCGAATTTGGCCGCCGCCGTACCCTTGCCGCCGGCGACGATGGCGCCCGCATGGCCCATACGCTTGCCCGCAGGCGCCGCCACGCCGGCGATGTACGCAACCACGGGCTTGCTCACATTCTCGTGAATGTAGGCCGCCGCGGCTTCCTCGTCGCTGCCGCCGATCTCGCCCACCATGACGATGCCTTCGGTTTGCGGATCCGCCTCGAACAGCTCCAGCACGTCGATGAAGTTCATCCCGCGCACCGGGTCGCCGCCGATGCCGACGCAGGTGCTCTGGCCGAGGCCGATATGGGTGGTTTGAAATACCGCCTCATAGGTCAGTGTACCCGAGCGCGAAACGATGCCCACCCGGCCCTTTTTGTGGATGAACCCCGGCATGATGCCGATCTTGCACCCCCCGGGCGTAATGATGCCCGGACAATTCGGCCCGATCAGGCGGGTCTTGTAGCTCGCGAGCGTCGCCTTGACGCGCACCATGTCGTTGACGGGAATCCCCTCCGTGATGCACACGATGAGTTCCACCCCGGCGTCGGCCGCCTCCAGTATCGCGTCCGCCGCGAACGGCGCCGGCACATAGATCATACTCACCGTCGCGCCGGTGCGGGCAACCGCTTCTTGGGCGGTGTCGAAGACCGGGAGGCCCAAGTGCTTCTCTCCGCCCCGTCCCGGCGTCACCCCGCCGACGAGCTGGGTGCCATAGGCTAACGCTTGCTCCGAATGAAAGGTGCCCTGCTTGCCTGTAAAACCCTGACAAATCACGAGGGTATTCTTGTCGACCAAAATGCTCATGAATGCGCTCCCGCCATGCTCACGGCCTTCTTGGCCGCGTCGGTGAGATTGCTTGCCGGCGTAATGGCAAGCCCGCTCTTGGCCAGAATCTCCCGCGCCAAAGGCGCATTGGTGCCTTCCAGACGCACGATGACCGGAATCCTCACCCCCACCTCTTTGACGGCCGCGATAATCCCTTCCGCAATCATGTCGCAGCGGACGATGCCGCCGAAGATATTGATCAAAATCGCCGTGACCTTGGGGTTGGACAGGATCAGTTTGAACGCCTCGGCGACGCGCTCCTTGGTGGCCCCGCCGCCCACATCCAGGAAATTCGCGGGCTTGCCGCCGTGCAATTGGATGAGGTCCATGGTGGCCATGGCCAGCCCCGCGCCATTCACCATGCAGGCGATATTCCCGTCGAGCGACACATAGTTGAGATCGTGTTCCGCCGCCCGGCGCTCCATCGGATCCTCTTGCGAGTCATCCCGCATGGCCGCGAGGTCCTTGTGCCGGAACAGCGCGTTGTCTTCGATGTTGATCTTGGCGTCCAGCGCCAGGAGATCGCCGTCCCCCGTCACGATCAGTGGATTGACCTCCACCAGGCTCGCATCGCGTTCCAAATACAGCTGGTAGAGCGCATGAGCCATTTTTCCGAATTGCGCAATTTGCGCACCGCTCAATCCCAACCCGAACGCCAATTGCCGCGCCTGAAAGTCCTGCAAGCCCGCCGCTGGATGAATGTTGACGCGAATGATCTTCTCCGGCGAGTGAAACGCCACCTCTTCGATGTCCATGCCCCCGGCCGCCGAAGCCACGAAGGCGATGTGCCCGGCCTCGCGATTCAGCACCAGACTCAAGTAAATCTCACGCGCGATCTTCGACCCCAGCTCCACATAGACCTGATGAACCGGCAGCCCTTCGGGGCCGGTTTGATGAGTCACCAGCACCGTCCCCAGCATCGCCTTGGCGGCGGCGCGCACCGCGTCCAGATCCTTCGCCACCTTGACGCCGCCCGCCTTGCCGCGTCCGCCCGCATGGACCTGAGCCTTCACCACCCACAGCGAGCCGCCCAACTTCAGAGCAGCGGCCACGGCCTCCGCGGGCGAGCCCGCCACCTCGCCTTTCGGGACCGGGATGGCGTATTGGGCAAAAAGCTGCTTGGATTGATACTCGTGCAAATTCATTAATTGTCCTCAATGCCTGGTCTGTCGCATAAGGCGGGCTATTCTGAATTAAGATCTAATATACTAAAGGCTCTAACTCAAAATAGCCGCAGATACAAAACCACAAATTTTAACCTACTAATCGCTCTTGAATCCCTAAGGTTTTGATTCTTCGACTGTCCGAGTTGAACACCGCTTTTGCCCGCATTTTGCGCATCTAAGCGGTTTCACCGCATCTTCAAGATCGTCCAACCGGCACTCATCTCGCGGGCGGCTGGGAGTTTCCCGGCAGCAAACTCGAGCCGGAAGAGGAGCGTGCCGCGGGCCTCGCGCGCGAGCTCCATGAAGAACTCAGGATCAGGCGGCGGGCGCCGGCGCCGATTTTCTGGTCATGCGGTACGAACTTGAGAAAGACGAACTTGCTGGGTTGTGCACATCGGTCCCCCTTCCCGTATATGCCCGCGGAATCGCGCTCGCGGAGGCGTGGAATTGCGGTGCAACCGGGTAAACGAGCTTCGTGCTTGAATTGAACATCGCTATAGCGTGGGCCATTTCAGGACCTGAAACAGATTGCTGAATTGGTCGGTCCATACCGGCAGACCCGCGCGAAAATCGATGGGAGTGGTGTGACCGGCGATTTCCGGCCGCTGGAGAAACGCCGTATCTCTGGTAACAAGCACCCAGTCCGAAGGTGTAGTCAGTTCCGTGATTGCCGGGCGGTCAGCGATTAGCGCCGCCCGGAAGCCGGCGTCATGTGCGATTTGTTCGACAACCTGCGACAGTTTCAAATATTGGTTTGACACGTGAAACGCAATGACTCCGTCGGGCTTGATTGCTCGCGTATAGATCGCGAATGCCTCACGGGTGATCAAATGCACCGGAATGGCGTCCCCGGAAAAGGCGTCAATGGACAAGACATCGAACCGTTGACCCGGTCTGTCGAACGTGCCCCGCGAAATTTCGCGTTCCAAGGAAAGGCGTGCATCACCGAGTACCGGTTCGATCCGAGCCTCACTGTCTTTGAAATAGGCGAATTGATCTCGGGCGATTCCCAGGACGGCTGGATTCAGCTCGTAGACGTGAAACAAGTCTCCAGGTCGTCCGTAAGCAGCCAGAGTACCCGCACCTAGTCCGATCGAGCCAATCCGTATGGGTCCATGTGCGCGGCGGTCTGAAAGAATCGCGCGGCCGATTCCCGAGGTTTCTCCATAGTAGGTGGTCGGAGCCCGCCGCCGCGGCAACTCCATAATCTGCCAACCGTGGACGATGACGCCGTGCTTGAGCTGGCGAATGTGCTCCGCGCCGCGGCGTGATTCGATTACAGTGAGCGTGCCGTAGAAATTTCGAACGGCAAACTCCGTGCCCGCCGACACATTGTGTACATAGTGCCCAAAAAAGACCAGGGTGCAAAGCATCGCAGTGACACCGACCGCGCGAAGCAAGCCGTATTTCTGAAACAGCAGAGCTGACAACAACAACAATGCGGCACAACCCCAACGAGCGTCCCCTTTCACAATCTTTGCCCACGGCAGAGCGTAAGAATCGAGCGCCGGAGGAAATCCTCCGAGAAGGAGCAGGATCAGTCCAGTGGCAATCGATGCTGCGATGAAAATCGTCGTCCAGGACCTTCTGGGGTACGTGCGAGTCTCCTCCGAGCAGCAGTGAATCCCGAATGCCGCCAGTACGCACAGAGCAAGGGGCATTTCCCAGTAGTGATTGAAAACTTGGGGAGCCACGAGTCCAACCAACAAGCCACCCAATGCGCCGCCGGCCGCCACGCTCAGAAAAAAGTGTGTCAGATATCGCGGATTGGGCTTGCTGAGGGCGAGCTCGCCGTGACACACGACGCAACCAAGGAAAATTCCGAGGGCGAATACAGGCAACGCTATGAAGATGGAGGGAACGGACTGATCCGCGAAGAGAGCCCATGCCATGGCGCCAGTGGCCAGCATGGCGGGCGTAATCCATATTCGCCGTTCGTACCATCCGCGCCCAGCGCGCCCCTCGAAGCAGATTACGAAGCTCAAAAGATACAAGCTCAATGGGACGATCCAGAGGAACGGGATGGATGCAACGTTTTGGGTGATCTGGTTGGTCACGGATAGCAGCAGAGTCGACCCAAGGGCGGCACACCCTATCCAGTAAACATAGCGCAGGGGTGAGGGAGGAAGTCCCGGGCTTGGGATCGCGTCCTGACAGATGCCAGACCTTTTCCTCCTCCAGGCGTAAACGACGAAACAAACGACAAAGAGCGCGTAACCGGCGCTCCAAACCCACGCCTGCACGCGCAACGACGCAGACGGCTCTATCACGAAGGGATAGCTCAACAACCCGCCTAATGAGCCCAAGTTTGACAGGCCAAAAAGGCGATAAATTGAGCGTTCGTGCGTTCGAAAATTGGCATCGCCGCTAAGCCAACGCTGCAGCAAAGGCGCCGTCGACGCGAGCACGAAGTACGGTAATCCAACCGTCGCGGCCAAGAGTCCCAGTATTCGCAACGCCGGCACCGTATCCTGGCCGGGCTGCCAGAACGTCGCTGGAATAATGGGCAACGTAAGGCAGCTCACCACCAGCAAGAGGATGTGGAAGGTAACCTGGCGTGGTTCGCGCAGTCGTGTGATCCAGTGTGCATAGGCATAACCGAGCAACAGCACGAGCTGGAAGAACATCAGACAGATCGTCCAGACACCCGCGGAACCGCCGAACCATGGCAGGATCTGTTTGGCCAATATGGGTTGGACCAGAAACAGCAAGAATGACGACAACAGGATTGTCAGGGCGGGTGCAAACATTGATGGAATTTTCCGTTGTTGAGTTTCGCGGTGCCCTGCCGCACCGCGCACAGGGCCCCGATATGTCAAAGATAGCCCGTATCGTTCCAGCGGGATCGTGTCGGTCAGCACGAATAGGTCTGATGGAACGTGAAGCTCGTCACGCGGCCGCACTAATTGGCGGGAGGAGATCCCCAAGCCGTTTCGATGAGTCCAAGTTCGTCAAGGCCGGAGATTGTCGTCGAAGAATCGTTTGATCGTGGCGTAAGCGTGGCGCCCATCATGCTGCCGTGTGAGTCCGTGCTTCGCCCCCGGGTAGACCATGACGTCGAACGGCTTGCCCAGGTCCTGCAGCTTGCTGCTGTTGGTGAAAAGCACGTTGTCATCCGCCATGCCGTGCATCACCAGGAGTTTGCCCTTGAGATTCCGAGCTTGCCATGAATCGGAGCCTGGATGGCCGTCCCTCGGAAAGCGCTGCCGAGGTTGTCGAGTTGAAACACGACGTAGCCCGCGCGCGTCAATATTTGGATGAACGATGCGCCCATCCAGGTATCCAGATAATAGATTAAGCTCGAGGGCAGCGCAAAGACGCCTTGGGGATGCACACCGTTGAACCGCCGAACCGACCGCAGCATAGCCTCCGAGCCCGCACTGAATTGGCGCGTGCTCGGCCTGCTCAATTTGTACCGGGTTTTAGCGTCCCTGGTCCTCCTGGCGCTATATCCTCTGGGCGGCGCGCGCGGCTTCGCTGTCGTATATCCGCAGCTCTTCTTCGGCGTCACTGTCGCTTATCTATGCTTCGGGCTGGGCAGCGTCATTGTGGTGCGCCGGCGTCTCGCCAGCGTTTACGTGCAGACCATCCTGCAGGCGACGGTAGACCTCACGCTCCTCATGCTGCTGTTGCATGCCTGTGGCGGAATCGCCAGCGGTCTCGGTCTATTGCTTCTGCTTCCCGTCGGCGCGCTGGCGTTCCTGCTGCCGCCGCGCAGCGCCCTCTTCCTCGCAGCGGTCGCCGCCATCGCAGTGCTCGCCGACACCATCTGGCAGCAGCTGAGCGGACACGCCGACTTAGTTTCCTATGCGACCGCTGGCCTCTTGGGGACCGTCTTATTCACGATAGCGGCCGCTGCAAGCTTCGTCGCCAGCCGCATGCGCGAGAGCGAAGACCTGGTTCGCCAGAAGGACCTCGATCTCGCAAACCTCGCCGAGCTCTCCCAATACATCGTGCAGCATCTGCGCGAAAGTCTGCTGGTGGTCGACGCCGCCGATAAAATTCGCCTCATCAACGAATCCGCGGCAGAGATACTCGGCGACGACCATGCCGTGCCCGACGCATTGGTGGGCGAGGTGTCGCCGCGCCTGCTGTACTCCCTGACCACGTGGCGCCAAAGCGAGCGCAGCGAGAATTCGCCGTCGACCTTCGTTGCTTCTGACGGCGCGCGCGTGATTCAACCCCACTTCGCTCCCATGGGGGGAAACTCGCCCGGGCCTACCCTGATATTCCTCGAAGACACCAGCCTGATGGCCGAGCGCGTGCAGCAGGGCAAGCTCGCCGCGCTTGGGCGGTTGTCCGCCAGCATTGCGCACGAAATCCGCAACCCCGTCGGCGCCATGAGTCACGCCGGCCAGCTCCTCGCCGAGAGCCCCAGCATCGGACCGGGCGAACGCCGCCTGACCGACATCATCCGCAACAACTCCGAACGCGTCAGCACCATCATCAACAATGTATTGCAACTGTCGCGCCGCGAAGCAACCAAGCCGACCCGCCTCACGCTTGGTGACTGGATCGAGGAATTTTTGGGTGAATTTTGCGAAACCATGCAAGTTCCCAGGGCCCGGATCGGGTTTATCGAAGACGCGGACAATCTGGAGGTCCGCTTCGATCCGAGCCACTTGCATCAAGTGGTCTGGAATCTCTGCGACAACGCCGTCAAATACGGCGAGGTACGTGGCGGGATCAGCGTCGAGATCAAACTGGGTCGTTTGAATCCTAGCAATCGGCCTTTTCTCGAAGTCGCCGATCGCGGGCCGGGAATTGAGCCCCAAGCCGTGGATCGTATTTTCGAGCCGTTTTTTACCGGCCGCAAGGGCGGCACCGGCCTCGGGCTATTCATTGCGCGCGAACTGTGCCAGCTCAACCGCGCTATTTTGCTCTACGAGCCGCGCAGCGGCGATGGCAGCGTCTTTAGGATCGTTTTCAGCGATCCGCAGCGCTGGGAGGAATAAGTGGCGCTCAAATTCGCCATGACGTCTGGGCGCGTGAGGAGCTACTTGGAGTGCTCGAGGTACTGTTGCCAGGCAGTGCGCAATAGTTCCTCGAATTTCGCCGTGAAGCGCTTCTCATCGCGCAGCGACGATTGCTCAAAGCGGGCACGCAGCGATGCACGCAGTTGCTCGAGCCGAGATAGGTCGCTTGCCAGCGCAACCGCAATTCCAACGTACTGCTCCGGTGTAGATGCCGCCAGCTCAGCTAATCCGAGCGTGCCAAGAAGACTCAGGCCGCTGCGCGAGACACCATTGCGGCCATACAGCGAAACGACCGGTACGCCGACATAGAGCGACTCGCAGGTCGTCGTGACACCGTTGTAGGGATAGTTGTCCAATGCGATGTCGACTCCCGCAAATTGCAGCCCATACGGCGGGTCGTTTGCAAAGGGCACACACTCGAGGCGCTCCGGGGCCACCCCCGATCGTCCGAACAGGGAGACAATTTCGGCCGCACGTTGCGCACTGCGAAGGCGAGTCAGGCGCAGGCGTGAGGTCGGTAATTTGACGAGAATCTGAACCCAGCAGCGAAGCAGAGTGTCGCTGGCTTTTGTCAGGTTGTTGAAACTGCCGAATGTGACGAAACCCGCTTCGCATGCGGGCAGCGGACCCGGTACCGCCGGAGTTCCGAACGGCCGAAAGCACCATTGGGAATCGGGCAGACGCAGCAGGCGCTCGGAATGCCAAGCGTCGGCAGATACCGGCGGATCGGTAACGGCATCGGTAATGCGATAGTCCATCGTCGCGAGGCCAGTCGAGGCTGGGTATCCCAGATAGCTGACTTGCACGGGCGCGGCACGTCGCGCGAAAACCGCCAACCGGTTGGATGCCGTGTGTCCCGAGAGGTCGACGAGGATATCGATCCGATCGGTGCGGATCAGCTCGATCAATGCGTCGTCAGTCAGTCGCCAGATATCGCGCCAGTCATCCGCATACGCGCGCAAGCGGTCGGTTACCGCGTCCTGAAGATGAGAATTGCTGTACAGGACATACATAAAGGCGCCGCGGTCGCGCGCGCTCAAGATGGGTTCAAAAAAGTGAGCCACGGAGTGCGTTCGAAAATCAGCGGAGATGAATCCCACGCGCAATCGTTCTGGGTGGTCGGCGCCCGGACGCACGCTGGATGGCGCCGACGCCGGGTGTTCCAGGGAAAAACGCGCCCCCCACTCCCGGATGGTCGCAGCGATCTCTTCGGGACTGATCCGATCCGAACTATGCAGCGCCATGATATGACTGGACTGCGCCTGAAGGTACGAGGGATTGAGGCCGCAGGCCGCGCGCAGCTCGTCAATCGCTGCATCGATGTATCCGCGCGAAAGCTGGTTCAGTCCGAGGTTATAGCGGATTACATGGTCGCTTGGGTGGAGATCACGCGCGTGCTCGTAATGGGCGACGGCCACATCAAGGTCTCCCAACTCGCTGGCGACGTTGCCGAGCATGAACCAGGGCACGTGGGAATTCGGCTCGAGTTGCGCGGCCCTTTCAAAATAAGGCCGCGCCGCCGCCGTGCCGATCCGCTGCCGCTCTCGCAGACCTTCGTTTATCAGTTCGCCCGCACTCGGTGCCGGCGCAGGTGTCCCGGTAGCGCCGGTCGCAGGGACTCTCTTCGACGTCTGCGCAGCATCGATCGTCTTGTTCCTGATAAACGCCGAACGGGCAATTCGCAAAATTTGCCCCAACGGCCCCTCGGGTTTGCCCGACTTACTCACCTAGCGCGCACGTCGCCTGTCGAAGCAAGGGCCCGACGCGGCGTCGGGGTTTGCGCACATCGCTCGACGATAAAGTGATGTCCCACAGTCATAATATGCACAGCTCGAGCCCTTCAAATCAATGTCGGGGCCAGCGATTGTATCGCACCCAACGCCTCCATCGGGACGCGCCCTCTTGGCCATGGTGCAAATACAAAGTTCGCATTGAAAATCCCGGCCGTACCGCTTGGCGCGCTGGTCTGGGGAAATCTGGCACATCAACGGCGAGATTCGTATCGCGAAGAGATTGGCGGACCCACCTAAAATCGCGACTCAGGTCACGCCATCAAGGTTGTGCTTCACGCACCGTGGTTTAGAATCAACTGTCGCCATGACCTGCCCAGGGACCTGATGGCGTCGAAACCAAGGAGTCGCGCGTGGAACCGACTCTCTGAATTCATTTCGCTGACGAGGAAACAGTGGATCCCATAAACGAGTTCCGAAAGGAAGTTGCCGGAAACATCGAAGCGCAGGGTAAGGACCACGACATACAGGACCTGTCGATGCGTTGGTTCCTCGAAGCCCAACGCAACCGCTATTCGTATAACTTCAGTTGGCTGGGCCGGCCGATCATCCAGTATCCGCAGGACATCGTCGCCATGCAGGAGCTGATCTGGTCGGTAAAGCCGGACTTGATCATCGAGACCGGCATCGCCCACGGCGGCTCCCTGATCTTCAGCGCCTCCATGCTGGCGCTCCTAGATCTGTCTGATGCCGCCGCCACCGGCGCCCCGTCATACCCGACGCAGTCGCGTCGCAAGGTTCTCGGTGTGGACATCGACATCCGCGCGCACAACAGGACCGAAATCGAGGCGCATCCCATGGCCTCGAGAATCCAGATGATCCAGGGCTCCAGCATCGCGCCCGATACGGTGAACCAAGTGCGTGCGATCGCCCGTGGGTATTCACGAGTCCTGGTCTGCCTGGACAGCAACCACACCTTCGACCATGTCTTCAAAGAGCTTGAGGCCTACGCGCCCCTGACGACCCCGGGCAGTTACTGCGTGGTGTTCGACACCGTGGTGGAAGACATTCCGAAAGAACTGTCCGGCAATCGCCCATGGGGACCGGGAAACAGCCCCAAGACCGCCGTCCACCGATACCTTGAGGACCATCCGGAATTCGAGATCGACCGGAGCATCTACCACAAGCTGCTGGTGACGGTCGCGCCCGACGGTTATCTCCGTCGTACGGTTTAGCCCAGGCTCTACGGGCAGCTCGGACTGACATTCCGGCGTCTTGACGAGGGACGGGACAACGTGCCAAGCAGAAAATTCACTGTTGTAATTCCCACCCGAGACCGCGCAGATACGCTCCTGTATGCCATCAAGAGTGCGCTGTCACAGGACTATCAGGATTTCACGGTTCTCGTGTCGGACAACGCCAGCGTGGACGACACGCCCGATGTCGTCGCCTCGATTAGAGATGACAGACTCCGCTACGTGCACACCGGCAGGCGCCTGTCCATGTCGCACAACTGGGAATTTGCACTAGGGTTTGTGCCCGATGGGTGGGTGACCGTCATTGGCGACGACGACGCAATTCTGCCCGGAGCTCTCAAGCGGGTCAGCGGGATAGTAGATGAAACCGGCACGCAAGCCATTCGCGCGAATGGTTGCAGATATCAGTGGCCCAGTCTGCGCGGAGGCAAATACGGCGCACTGGCTGTGGATCTGGGCAGGGGGTATCGAAAGGTAGATTCCGGGCGGGCCCTCCAGGCGGTCCTGGATGGCAGGATGGATTACACGAAGCTGCCCGTGCTCTACAACGGCGGATTCATCAGCATGGAACTGATCAAGGAAGCGAAAAGCAGGAGAGGGGATGGCCTGTTTTTCCGCTCTTTGTCGCCGGATGTGTATTCGGCCATGGTCTTCTCGCTCCTTACAGACGAATATGTGTATTCGGACGAGCCTTTGGCCGTCAACGGCGCATCGATACACAGCGGAGGAACCGCGAATTTCGGTATTCGTGTCACGCACCGGAAGTATGATCCGGCGGAGAAGTTCTGGTCCGAGCCGAACATACCCTTCCACAAGAGCCTTCCCCCGGCTTCAAATGGCAGACCAGTGCTGTCATTGCACGCCATGGTCTATGAAGCTTATCTGCAAGCAGAAGACTTCCACGACCGCAAGGAGATTTCGGTCGACGCCGCGGAACAGCTTCAGATCATTATGAAGGAACCCAGAATCCGCGCGTTAGAACTGAGGGAGTGGGCAAAGTCGTTTGCGGAGTTGCACGGAATTGACCGGAGTGGAACTGTGGGTCCGGTGGCCGCAGCGCTGGCTCGAGCCCAGAGTTCCCTTGCCTTGATTCGTACCGTTGCACTGATGTTGATCCGCGGCATCAGGATCTTGGGCACGGAGCGCCAACCGCTGCTGAATGTTCATGAAGCCAGCCTGGTGACCGGCCAGATCCTGATGTCCAGACCGGGCTCTTTCGCACGAGCGGCGAATGCTCTGGGCCGTGTGTGGCATTTCCTGTTCATACGGCCACGCCACGACAACACAATCGTGTAAATGCGGAAGTCCGCTCAATGGCCTTCATGCCTGATGGTACCCACCTTATGGGAGTAATCTAAGCTCATGTGGTGGGTTAGAAAGTTGTTCAAAAAGCGCAATCAGGACGTCGACTCTCCACGATTGAGGACGCAGGATGTGGAGCGATTGGAATCCATGTTCGCGGCCGTGAATTCCGGGGACGGGCGCGCGCGTCCTTCCAAGTATTGGATAGAACTAAATCGGATGAATCTGGCTCAGCTACGGCAGCACGGCTATGAAAACTTCAAGCGCACCATCGCCCTCAACTACTTCACGTTTGTACGCATCTTGCCTTGGGATTCACAAATCATTTTTCTCCTGCGCCACTTACCGCTGCCGGTGAGTCTTGACTGCGCGTGGCGCGCCTTCTCGACTCCGAAGCATGATTATTTCTCCGCGTTCAATTGGATACACACCCTGCTCTACAATTTCTTGACTCTCGCGTCGTGGGAATACTCACGAAAGGTGGTGTGCGACCCAAATCTCCTGGCGCTGCGTGAACCTTCAGAAGGCAATCCGTCCCTGATTACGGACCGATCTGGTGCGCTGATTTCTCAGGACCTGGCAAATTCCATCATCGAAATTTCCGCGATGAATCTCTCCTTGCGCCCGGGTTCGGTCGTGCTCGAGTTGGGCGCGGGATACGGCCGCGACGCCTATGCGATATTGGCCACGAATCCTGGAATAAAATATGTCATTGTCGATATTGCGCCCGCGCTTTGGGTTGCTGAGACATATCTTCGCCATGAGTTTCCGGATCTTCGCATCTTTTGCTACAGGGATTTTGAGCGCTTTGCCGATATCGAAAAGGACTTCTTGGCGTGCGATATCGCCTTTTTTCTTTCGACGCAAATCAGTCAGCTCCCGGATGGACTTGTTGAACTGATCATCAATGTCTCGTCGCTGCACGAGATGCGCCTTGAACAGATTGGTTTTTACCTTACGCAATTCGACAGATTATTGAAGGAAGGGGGCACCTTCTACTTCAAGCAATGGAAACGCGGCGCCGTGCCGTTTGAAGATGTAGTCATTCATCAGCGGGACTATCCGATTCCAAAAAATTGGACCCGCGAATTGTCCCGGGAAGCGCCAATCCAGTCCAAGTTTTTCGAAGAGCGCTACAGAAAATCCGCGAAATAGACCGGTCGCCGCCCAACCTGAGCATCTTGAGCTCATGGCCGAGAGGATGGGTGAAAACCCAGTCTAAAGCGCACGTGCTTGACGGCAGCGAGCATATGCGCGCCGAGAGGGGCACGAACCAGCGGACTGACCAGCGCGGCCGCGATGACGACGCAAGCGGAGGTGAACACCAAGACAAGGATCTCAATCATCGTGCTCGCCCGATTCGGCATGCAATAGCGGCAAGCCAAAGCGGTCGCAAGGGCGGCCGATGTTGGCACAATAACGTCCCGGCCGTACCACCGCCATTTTTCCGACGGCAACATACGCAAGTGCATGAAGTAAATTCCAAATAGCAGGTACCCCGCGTTCAGCCCAACCCACACCCACGCCGCACCGATTCCGCCATATCTCGGAACAACCAAGAACAACATGGGCACCAATAGAGCAACCGCCACGATGTTCATTTTGATCGTCAGTTTGGTCCAGCCGTAGGCCAATTGCATCTGATAAGGAATCCCCATAAACCCGCTAAGGAGGGTGCCGAACGCCAAAATTCTCAGTATGGGCGCCGCATCCTGGGTCAACGTGCGATTGCCGGTCCATGCACTCAAGACCGTATCGGCAAATATGATCAATACGATGGCCGCGCTGCCCATCACGACCGCGGACAACTGCGCAGCCTGATGATATGCAAGACGCAGCGCTGCCTCGTCACGAAGCGTCATGAGTTGCGTAAAGGACGGATAGAATGCCGCGCCGATCGGAGTCGACAGCATGTATAAAGCGCTGCTAAGCACACCGGCGACGGCGTATATGGCAAACACCTTTAACGGCAATAATCGTGAGAGCAGAATCTTGTCGGATTGAGTTAGAAGAAGCGACAATAGCGTAATCGTCATCACTCCCCCCGCAAAACGCCAGATACCCGTCACTGAATCCCAGGAAAACCGGGCCGGCCGCGGACACATCGGAAGTTCTCCATAGACGACAGACGCCAGTATCGGAATGGTGATTATCGAGATCAGGACCTGCCAGATGAAAAACCCCTCCACGGTGGGTGAGATCCAAGCCAGTACGGCGATGGCGCCGAGCGTGCGCGCGGTGATCAGACTGCTGCTCAACACGCCTTGCAGGACTTGACGCTGCAATCCCGCGATGCTGCTCGAATATATGTTCTCCACGAGCCGCAAGGCGCAGAGCACGCCCATTCCGATGAGTGCATGCCTCACTGCGCTTAGCGGGAGACTCTGTACATTCAGCCATTTGGAAGCCACCCAGCTTGCCGACCACAACGCACCCAGCGAAATGATCGTTGCCATCGCAGCGGCGGCGATCTCGACGCTCCGAAGTAAATCCCGAATGGACTGCGCGTCGTGTGCTCCGGCCGTGAATTTGGCCATTTCGCGTCCCAATGCGGGCTTCATTCCCATATCGAGCAACGCCAGACTGCTTTGCAGGATGGTAAATATGGCGATGAGTCCGAACGCCTCGATGCCAAGGTACTTTATGAATACCGGGACGAACACAAAGCCGATGACGGCCACGTATGCCTGGCTGAAGTAGTTTGCGACGACATTTGCTTTGACGCTCACCCAATGGGCTCCTAACGTCCGGACGGCGCGGCCGATGGCGATTGGTGAGCCCCGCCGGCGAACCAGCGGCCATGCCGGCAGCGTCCATAGCGCAGCTCGCTCAGGGACTGCAGGGTCTTGACCAGCACCATGATCGCGGATCGGACGACACCGTGCGTGGGCTGTAGGTGAGCGTAGATCTCGCGCGATCCAAGCCAGACCGCCCGCAGCCCGGCGTTGGCGGCGCCGCCCGCACGCATGAAGGCGACGTCCGTCCGAAGCAGGTGGATCGTGGGGTTGATTCTCCGCTCGAGGTCGTAGAACAGGTTTACGTCGGAGCCAAGCTTCAGACTCGCATCGAAACCGCCGGCATGCTCCAGCACCCGGCGCTTCGCAAACAGACCCTGTTGGATCGGAAACAAACCGGTGCCGCGCACTCGCGCCAGCAGTCGCGGTGCGCGCCGGTGCCGCCACAATCCGTGACCGCCGACGACGCCCATCGACACGTCGCCCGCGATCAAATCCGGATTCCTCTCGCCGCCAGGACGCGCGGCGTCCATCGCTTTCGCCAGAGTGTCGGGCGCGACCAGGAAATCGTCGGCGTTCAAGAAGAGCACGTATTCGCCCTTCGCAGCCTGGAGCCCTTTGTTCATCGCATCGAAAATACCGTGGTCGCGTTCGTAGATGCGCTTGATGTGGCCGGTCCGAAGCGCCCACGCGTCGACAACGTCCCGCGTTCGATCCGTCGAACCACCGTCCACACAGATGTGTTCGATGTCGAAACTGCGTTGTTGCAGCGAGACGGACACGAGCGTGTCCTCGATCGTGGCTTCGGCGTTGAGCGACGCCGTAATGATGGAAATGAGCGGGTTCAAATGGTTCAGCTTTTGGAAAACAGAAAATCGGCCTGAATGGGTCGCATAGAGGCGCCACACGACAGATTTGCGACGCACATCAGGTTGAAGCCACGGCTGAACAGGAATCCGATCACTTCCGTGGCAAGCGCCTGACCTACGTAGAGCTCGATGAAGGATGCTTCTACGTAGACATACCTGAACCGTTCGAGCAGTCGTCCGCACCCCTGAAGCGCCGACAGCTCGAATCCTTGCACATCGAGCTTCAGCAAAGCCGGGTCCCGGATCAGGTGCTCTTCGATGCACGCTTCCAGAGTCGTGGTTTCCACGACTTCCCTGGATGCCTCCTCGGTCAGCGGGAAATTGTCGTGCTGCGCCTGAGCGAAAGGCAAGAGCGATGAAGACACGTCCCAGCGGGACACGTGCATCGTGGCGGGCCCGGACTGTAACGCCACGGCTTTTTTGAACAGCTGCGCCCGCGTGTCGGCGCCGAAATTGCGGGTCCAGGCGCGGCCCGGTTTGCGCAGTGGTTCGAACGAGAATATCTGCGCGTGCGGATACAGGTGGCGGATGCACAGTGCGAATTGGCCGCGGTTGGCACCGATGTCGACGACCGTGTTGAGTTGCAGCCCGGCCAGGATCCGGTCGTGTTCTGTCGATGCGACAACGCGTGCGCGCAATAATGCCCTCCGGTAATCGCGTATCCACATCGCCCGCAGCATTTTCGTAAGGATGTTCACCGGCTATTTCCCTGGTCGCGGCCGCATTCCGCCGCGCCTAGTCTATGCCAACTTCTCGCGCTGGTAGCGCAGCGCCCGTACTTGGACCTCTCAATGGGGGTGGCGGGACTGCCGATCGGTCACCCGCGCCAGGACAGATCGACCATAATGCCGTTCGATCAGCCTTCGCGAGAAGCGGCCTGGTGAGAGGAGTTGAAGAATAGTGCGGAGCAGGTTTCCCGTAGTCCCGTCCGATGGTCCGCGCACCTTGTTCCTGGTCGGCGCAATCGTGACCGCCGGCATACTCCTGTGGACGCATCAATTGCGCCGGAGCGGCGACATGCATGGCCTGGCGACCATCTTCTTTATGCTGTTTGCCGACAACGATTTCCCGGGCACGGTATGTGCGCTGCTCATACTCGTGGGCGCACTCTTCGGATCCCGATACCTTCCTGCGCGACCGTTCGTCCGCTGGGCCGGTGATCAACCCCTTGTCATCGCAATCATCACCGCATCGCTGCTCGCGCTCGGCACTCTGTTCATCTATCACAATCATCCGCTCGCCATGGACGAGTACGCGGCGTACTTCCAGAGCCGCGTATTCGCGGCCGGCCAGCTGCACGGCGGATTTCCAGCCCCGCAGTTGGATTGGCTCATCCCGCGCGGATTCCAGGACTACTTTCTGAACGTGTCACGGACCACCGGCAGCGTGGCCGAGGCTTATTGGCCGGGATTTGCGCTGCTGCTCACACCATTCACCTGGGCGGGAGTCCCGTGGCTGTGCAATCCCGTCATATCCGCGCTGACGCTTCTGGTCATTCATCGGCTTGCGCTCGAGATGTTCGATGATCGCGAAGCGGCCGGTTTTGCGCTGCTGCTGACGATCGCTTCGCCCGTGATCTTCGCCAACGGCATCTCCTATTACTCGATGCCGGCCCACCTGTTGGCCAACTCGGTGTTCGCCCTGCTGCTGATCCGTCCGACTCCGCTTCGCGCCGTCGCAGCCGGTGTCGTAGGTTCACTCGCGCTCACACTGCATAACCCGGTGCCCCACATGCTCTTCGCTGCGCCGTGGCTGGTCTGGGTCGCCACCCGACCGGGCGGCATGCGGCTGTTTGCCTCGCTCATCGCAGGCTACCTGCCGCTCTGCCTGCTGTTGGGACTCGGCTGGTTTCTATTCTCCGGGCAGCTGCTGCGCGAGGGGCTGATGTCCTCCGCCGGGTCGGCTGCACCCTTGCATCGACTGCAGCACATGCTCGAGACCTTCTCGCTGCCCGATGCGACGGTGGTGCTTGCACGCCTCATTGGCATCGCCAAGACCTGGGTGTGGGCCGTCCCCGGACTGATGATTCTTGCCGCCGCCGGCGCAGTGCGGTGGCGCCAGGACGCGTTGTGCCGGTTATTCACCGCTTCAGCGCTCCTGACGCTCCTTGGATATTTCCTCGTGCCGGTCGACCAGGGGCACGGCTGGGGTTACCGATACTTCCATTCTGCCTGGATGGCCTTGCCGCTGCTGGCGACGGGGGCGCTGTTCCGACCCGCGCGAATCCGCAGCGAGGCCGGCTCTCAATCACGGCCATTCGAGGACGGCGAGACCAAAAGCTTCGTTGCAACCTGCATGCTCCTTACCCTGGTCTTCGGAGTAGGCTTCCGTGCGTGGCAAGTGGAGGACTTCATGGCCCGCGACATAAGCCAGGTGCCGCAATATACGGGCACCGAAAAGCGTATCGTCATTCTGGACGGCAGGCACTCCTTTTACGGGGGGGACCTGGTGCAGAATGATCCCTGGCTCCGACTAAGCGAGATCCGGATGTACAGCCACGGCGCGGCCGCAGACGAGCGAATGATGGCGCAGTACTATCCGGAGCTTCACAGGGTGTATGCGGACCGTTACGGTACAGTGTGGTCCCGCGCATCAGGGTCACCCCCACTTTGAGCACAAATGAACCTTGCCGAAGATGTAAAATGTCCTTGGACGCGAATTAAGCGCGTCGAGACTCAAACATGAAGAGTAATACGTGAGCCTCTCCCCAAAAATGGACCCTGGTGCCGCCAATTCATTGCTGGAATCACGGCGCAAAATCGCGGTGATAATTCCGTGCTTCAACGAAGCGCATTCCATTGCGGACGTGGTTCATGGTTTCAAGTCCGTGCTGCCGGGCGCCACGATATATGTGTTCGACAATAATTCGACCGATGAAACCATCGCAATTGCCAGCGCTGCCGGCGCCCTGATACGGCGGGAAACGTTGCAAGGAAAGGGCAACGTCGTGAGACGCATGTTTGCCGACGTGGACGCAGACGCCTATGTCATGGCGGACGGCGACGCGACATACGACCCTAGCTACGCTGCCCAGATGGTAAATCGGTTACTCGAAGAGCGCCTCGATATGGTCGTTGGAACTCGAGTCGCTTCGAACGTTGCTGCGTACCGGCTAGGTCACCAATTCGGCAATCGCTTGCTGACATTCGCTGTCGCGAATCTCTTTGGCAAGCGATTCTCCGACATGCTTTCAGGGTACCGGGTTTTTTCGCGCCGCTTCGTGAAGTCGTTTCCCGCCATGTCGAGCGGCTTTGAGATTGAGACCGAGCTCACCATTCACGCGTTGGAGCTGCAGCTGCCGGTCGCCGAGGTTGTCACGCCCTACCGGATTCGGGTAACCGGATCTACCAGCAAGCTTCGCACCTATGTAGACGGCTTGAAAATAGTTCGTTTGATTGTGGTTCTCTACAAAAACGAACGCCCGATTCGATTCTTTTCCGCAATAGGGGTCGCTCTCATGGCGGTAGCGCTCGCCCTCGGCATTCCGCTGATCATAACTTTCATCAAGACCGGCCTCGTGCCGCGCCAGCCAACCGCCATTCTGGCGACGGGCCTGGTACTTCTGTCCGCCCTCAGCTTCATCGCAGGAATGATCCTCGACACCGTGACGAGAGGGCGCCTGGAGATGCGCCGTCTCGCCTATCTGGCTGTGCCGCCACCCGACCCCTGAGCAACTTCGACCTCCAATGCGCTCGTCGAACCTAGGATTTCCCGCGAAATTCGCCACCCTATCCCTTGTTCTGATGCTGGTGACGATTTGGTTGGTTCTGCGTGGCTATCACGGCCTCACGGGCGACGGGCAGATCTATGCGTTCCAGGCGTTCGCGAGGCTTCATCCACAGCTCACGGCCGATCT
>Ga0137409_10001572_pt1 | contig 24701 bp, 21 predicted proteins | sample CZODoug1_16funga_FD_122059 | JGI IMG/M metagenome (GOLD analysis project Ga0137409, IMG submission 122059) | Vadose zone soil fungal communities from Angelo Coast Range Reserve, California, USA - CZODoug1_16fungal (Hybrid Assembly) | ecosystem: Environmental > Terrestrial > Soil > Vadose zone...
TGTTCGCGCATGGCCTATAACAAGAGCAAAAACGTTGAAGCCGCACAAAAGCTGCTGAACCAGGGCAAAGTCGCCCAGGCCATAGCCGAATACCAGAATATTCTGAAGTACGAACCTCGCGATCAGGTCACGCTAATGACCATCGGCGAGCTGTACATCCGCCAGGGCGAGACGTTTCAGGCCATCGACTATTTCGAGCGCCTTGCGCAGATTTTCGTGGGCGACGGTTTCCTGACAAAAGCAATCGCAGTCTACAAGCGCATCGCCAAGCTCGCTCCCGAAGAGATTCGCCCCCTCGAAAAGCTTGCCGACCTTTACGTTCAACAAGGGGTGATGAGCGAGGCCCGGCCCCTTTTCCTCCAACTGGCGGAGATGCACCTCAAGAACAATCGCCAGCCGGAAGCCGTCAGCCTCTTGAAAAAACTTCTGCAGGCGGAACCCGATAATCTCCGCATCCAAACCCGTCTAGCCGATTTGTACCAGGCCATGGGCCAGACTCGAGAGGCCATTGAGGCTTACGTCTCCGCTTCGCAGCGGGCCTTGGCACGCGGTGACCATGGCGAAAGTGAAAAGCTCGCGGATAAGGCGATCAAGCTCGAGCCCAACAATCTGGCCGCAGTGATCATCAAAGCGCGGTCCTATTCTTTACAGGGCAATCTCGCCAAGGCTGCGCAGCTCCTGGAACAGGTGGCCGATCTCGATAAAGGTGGCGAGCAGACCGAACTGCTCCTCGATCTCTATCTCAAGAATTCCGATTGGGACCAAGCCACGGCGCTTGCGCATCGCGTATTTGAAGCAGACCAGAAAAATTTTGGTCCGATGCAAAAGGTCGTCGAATCGCTGTTGCAGTCCGGCAATGGCGAAAAAGCCATGGGAATCCTGGAGAAGTCGCGGCTGCCCATGATCGATGCCGGGGAGCATGAGGTTGTCGGGAAACTACTCAACGAGCTTGCGGCCAGCATGCCCGGCAGTATCGAGCCGCTGGAATGGCTCGTGGAATTGTACGGCCGCACCAGCGATTCCTTCCGTTTGCCCGATGCCCTGGCGCATCTGGGCGACGCCCTGGCGGCCGATAGCCAGTGGGAAGGAGCGAAGAAAACCTTCGAACAGCTGGTCGACCGCGAACCTGAAAGCGATTCGGCAAAGCACAAACTCAACGGCGTGCTTCGTAAGATGGGACTCCTGGCTCCGGGAGAAGCGGAGGAGCATCCCCAGGAGCACTTGCAGGTAGATATTCCGAAGCCGGCGGCTCCCAAACTGCGCCCCGACGAGGGAGAATTCGCTCCTGAAGTGCAAGCCAAGCCGTCAGTAGCGTCCGGCGAACCGGCGCTCGACGAAGAGACGCAAAAATTCATTGCCCAGTCGCTCACCGACGTCGATTTGTTTGCCAGCTACGGCCTCACGCAGAAAGCAATTGGTTTGCTGGAGGCTATCCTGCGCCGCGCACCGCGCCACACACCGACGCTCGAAAAACTGCTCGACTTCGTCCTTGGCGCGGGCGATGACCGGCGCACTGCCGAACTTGCCGCGCAGTTGCAACAGATCCACAGTGAAACAGGCGACAAGCGCAGTTCTGAACGATTCGGGGAATTGCGCCGCCGCTTCCAACGTGCTGCTGGTTTGACGGACGAGGAATTGGCGAGTGCCGTTCCTGTGGCACGACCCGCATCGACAGAGGCTGCTGAACCAGGGTCGGCAGATGTTTCGATACCCGAGATTACCGCCGAGCCCGCTCCGGTAGAACCTGCGTCTTCCACGGCCGCTCCCGTGGAAGAAGCGCGTCCCGAGCCAGTCGGAGTGAACTCCGCTCCCGTGCAGGCGGACGTGCAGGAAGTCGATTTGTCCGACGAATGGGACACCCTTCTCGAGGAGTCACGTCACAGCGAGGCGACGGTTGAGGCTCCCGCCCCAGTGCAAGCCAAGCCCACGTCCGGAACCACGCGTCGCCAAGAGCCGGCAGACGCAGAAGAGTTTCAGATTTCCGAGGAACCTGCGATCGCCTCGCCGGATGATGTACCCGCCCCGGCCGGGTTCGATGTTGCCGGTGACGCTCCCGCGATTCCCCTCGAGCCGGAAGCCATCGCCGAAAAATCGGCGGAGACACGCGAGGCGGCCAAGCCTAAAGGGGTACCTGCGGCTAAAGCTCCACAGAAACCTCCCCAGACAAGCGAGCCCGAATTTGAGCTGGAACAGGAGTACGAGCTCGTACTGGATGCGGAGCCCTTAGTCCCCGCGTATGACCAGAAGCCGCCGGAGACACCCATCGCTCCACCCAAGCCGGAGCCGGTCACCCAAAACGCCTCTCCCTCGCCGCCCTCGGGTAGCGGTTTTGCTTCCGATCAATTCCTTGCCGATCTTGCCAACGAAATTGATCAGCTCGGCCTTGATGAACTCGCCCCAGGATTTTCGGGAGCGATGCCTAATGCCCAGCCGGCGTCCGTCGCGAAGCCAGAAGCAGCGCCCCCGCAGTCTGGCGAGTCCGGCCCGCTTAAGGAAGTGTTCGACGAGTTCCGCGCCGAACTCGGTGAGATGGGCGCGGAGGATGAGGACCTCGAAACGCATTATAACTTGGGTATCGCGTTTCGTGAGATGGGGCTCCTCGAGGAGGCCATCAGCGAGTTCCAAAAAGTTGCCAAAGCCAACGAGCGCGGGCGCGCCTTCCGCTACACCATGCAATGCTGCACGCTTCTCGGTCTGGCCTTCATGGAAAAGGGCCAGCCGGCCATCGCCGCGATCTGGTACGAGCGCGCTCTGCAGACCCCCGGCAATGATCCGGAAAGTACGCTCGCCTTGCGGTATGATCTGGGCGTGGCTCAGGAATCGGCGGGCGAGCCTGAAGCGGCGCTGAAAAGCTTCTCCCAGGTCTACGCGATGAACATCGACTATCGCGGCGTGGCCGAACGCATCGCCGCGCTTCAGAAGCCCATCCGTCGATCCTGAATCTTTCCTGACAGGGCAGGATTCCGCTCATCCATGAACCGGGTTTATCGCGCACTATTGGTCGTTCTTGCGTTCGAGATGGGCGCGATGCTCCTTTATCTGCCGTGGTCCGGCTATTGGGAGCAAAACTATTTTCTCAGTCACTATCCTTCGCTCATGCGCTTCGTGCTTCATCCGTCGTTTCGCGGCGTGGTGAGCGGCGTCGGGGTTTTGGATATCCTCCTGGCAATCGGCTGGATCGGTTCGCGTCCGGGGCCTGATCGTGTCCCGCCTCAATAACTCATCTTGTGGCTTCCGCCTTTGCTACGTGACGGACCGGAACGGCCTTTCCGGAGTCGAAGCTCGGGAGGCCCAGGAAACTTTCTTGTTGAGAATTGAAACCGCCGCGGCCGCGGGTGTCGATTGGGTTCAGATTCGCGAGAAAGATCTTCCGGGGAGAGACTGCGGCTTGCTCACGCGCGAAGCTTTGCAACGGGCCGCAAAATCGCCTGCAAGCAACGTTGCTTCAACACGCATTCTGGTGAATGATCGGCTAGATGTTGCGCTCTCGGAGGGTGCCGGCGGCGTGCACCTCGGTGAGAACAGCTTGCCTCTGCCCGAGGCGAAGCGACTCGTGAAGGCCCAAGCCCTAAGCCAGGATTTCTTGATTGGCGTTTCCTGTCACTCCTTGGATGCTGCGAGATCGGCAGCGAGTGGCGGTGCGGATTATCTTTTTTTTGGCCCCCTCTTCTCCACGCCTTTGAAAGCGGCATTCGGCGCTCCGCAGGGGCTTGAGCGTCTCGCCGAAGTTTGCCGCGCGGTCCCTATCCCGGTGCTGGCCATTGGGGGGATTACGTTGGCGAACGCCTCCGCGTGTCTCGCGGCTGGCGCGTCGGGGATCGCGGCAATTCGCCTTTTTCAGGACGCGCGAGACTTAACCTCTCTTGTTCAGTCACTGCGACAACTGACACGCTAATTAGCGCTCCATCAGCCGGCGAAGCAGGCGTATCTGTCCGGCATGATAAATATCGTGAAACGCAACGCCGTAGAGTTGAGGCAATAGTTTCGCAGCCCGCGCGGTGCGCAATACTTTGGCCACCGTCATATGCAAGGCCCGGTGTTCTCGCTCAAGCAACTTCTTATCGGCGCTCCACGCCGCCTCGTTCAACTTGCCCTTTTCGGGTCTTGAGAAGAAATTGCTTCCTTTGAGCACGAACGAGCCACGCTTCCCGCCATCGATTCTTCGCCGCACGGCATACTTCCAGTACGCGGCATGCAGTGTCACTTCCCAGATGTTGTGCCGGCCCAGTGCGGGACGCCACGCGGCTTGCTTGGCGGTTATTCCCTTGATGGACTGCTTGAGATTCGGTCCATGCCAGGTTTTTTTCTCGTAGGCTTCATCAAGCAGCGCGAGCACGAGCTTTGCGGAATCCACGGAGCCTCCTCATGGGGGGCAGTGAGAAAATGAATCCCGCAAAGGATGGCGCGCCTGCTCTATGGTGTCAACGCCCGGCTCTCTTGCTGTGAAGAATTCGTCCCGCGGCCGGAAAAGCCCGTCTATTCTCCGCTCTCTTGCTCTTGTACAGTCGCCGGTCCGCCGCTTCGATCAGTTTAGCAACCGTCCTGCGGTCATACGGGTAGATACCTATACCGATGCTTACGCTGAGAGGCGGCAGGGAAAGGTAACTTCCAGATGACAGTGCTTTGCAAAAGATATCGGACTAAGTTAGTCTGGATTCATTGTTGCAATTCATTTGCAAGGAGATTCCGTGGCTTTATTTTGCCGGCTCGTTTTGCTTGGCTTTTTCTCCTTTTCCTTATCCTGGGTTTTCTCTCCGCCTCCTGCCCTTGCCCAGGAGAGGCCTTACTTTGTCGCCTATGATCACTATCTCGAAGAACCCGGCAACCTCGAGATCGAGTATTTCTCCACCTATGGCACGCAGCGAGGCGGCAACAACTTCCACGCCTTCTGGACGGAGTTCGAATATGGCGCAACCGCCTGGTGGACCACGGAGTTCTACTTGGACGGCCAGACTACTTTCCACGACAGCACGCTGTTCACGGGCTTCCGCTGGGAGAATCGCTTCCGTCTTCTGAAGCGCGAACACTTCATCAATCCGGTCCTCTATGTTGAGTATGAAAACAAGAACGGCGCGGACAAGATCCTCAAAGAAGGCGAAGGTCTCGACGTAGAATCGGGCTTCCTCGTTTCGAATGCGGAAGCTCGTAAGGAGCACATCCATGAAGTGGAGCTAAAGCTCATCCTCTCCAGCACATTCAAGGGCTGGAACTTCACGGAAAACACCCTCGCTGCCAAGAATCTTTCGAATTCACCCTGGGAATTCGGCTATGCTCTCGGTGCCAGCCGTCCGCTCGCTCTCAAGGCCTCCGCGAAGCGCTGCGCTTTCTGTCCGCAAAACTTCATTGGCGGGGTCGAGATGTATGGCGGCCTCGGCGATCGGCACAATTTTGGCCTTCACGATACTTCACATTACCTTGCGCCCGTTCTCGCCTGGAATTTACCTTCCGGCTGGACGTTGCGGATTTCGCCCGGCTTTGGTCTGAACGACAATAGCCATCGATTCCTCATGCGCTGGGGCGTCTCGCGGGAAATAACCGGCTTCGGTTCGATGGTCAGCCGGCTCTTTGGAGGCCAAAAGTGAAAGCCGTTCCCGCCGCACTCGCCGTTTCCATTTCATTACTCACGTTGTCTGTTGCCCTCGCGCAAAGCCGGAGCTCCGGCAAACCACCCGCCGGCGCAGTGCCCAAATACGATCCGGCCATCTACGCAGAGTTGCAAAAGGCTCCCGAAAAGGCCCGGAAGCGCACAAATCCGCTGCAAAACGATGCGGACGCCGTTGCTGCCGGCGCCATTCTTTTCGAACAACACTGCGCGGAATGCCACGGCAACTCCGCCGAAGGCTCGCGCAAAGCCCCGAGTCTCCAAGTTCCAGAAGTCCAAACCGCAACGCCCGGAGCCCTATTCTGGCTGTTGACCAATGGAGTGGTTCGAAAGAAGATGCCGGTTTGGTCGAAGCTCCCGGAACCCCAGCGCTGGCAACTGGTGCGGTACATCAAATCGCTTGGCGGACCTGCTCCTGCGGGGGACTCTCCCGTGCCTAAACCTTGACCGAAGGGTCCTAGTTCGCAGCCTTGGCCGCATCGTTCAGAATCATCGCCAGACGCACGCCGGCTTCCGCAAGGGCCGTTTCCGCGGCCTTGGCGGCGTTGCTTTGATAGGTCTCTCCGACGGCTAGATGCTTGTCGAACATTCGCTTTCCCATATGATTGTTGTCGGCGCAGCTTTTCAGTTTCATGCCCGGTTCGATGCCGATTTTTTCCGGGAAGGCATCGTAGACCGCGGTCTCCGCTCGCTCGTGGCTCTCCCAGGCCCAGTTGTCCACGTGGATGCCCGCAGCTTCCCAAGCAGCACTCTCCGCATGAAACTTCTCGTCCAGCTCGTCGGCGTACCGGAGCGGATTGGAGATTTCCATATCGCGTTCGACAATCTCGGTGTCCCAGATCTGATGTAGATTCGGCGAATAATCTTCGCGCTCCGGATGGAGAGCGTTGGGGAGCGGTTCGTGGCGAAAATATTTCACCGCCGCACAATTTCCCCCATTGTCGGCGTTGGTGATGGCATGCAGCGGCTGATGCATATCGCCGACAAAATGGATGAGGTAGCGTATCGCTTCGGCGCGCTTCAGGGGATCGGCGGACTTGTCTTTCAGGATGGCGCGCTGCTCTTCGATCGCGCGGGTGACGCATCCATCAGTGCCACAGAATTGGTCCAACTCCCCCTTGTGTTTCCCCCGCGGAATATCGATGTAATGCCACGGTCCGTTCTTGCGCTCGTTGCGTACATCATCCGGCCATGTCGAGGCATCCACCATCAGGTCCGTCGTGGCGTTCCCGCACCAGCGTCGCAGCTTCGGATCCATCGGGTTGTCGCCAAGAAGCTTCTGAACGAACTGCCGCCCATCGAGGGTCAAATGCTTCTCCGCAATCAGGGCCACGGTCTGATGACCTTTGCAACCCCACGCTTGGGCTGACGGCGCCCCGAGCGAGCCCACCAGCACGCACACAGTAAGCCATGGACCAAGCGTTGCAGTCTTGGCAAGTTTCCACCAGTCACGAGTCACCTTTAGCTCCTCAAGCGCTGAGCCAGCGCCCGATCGGTTTCCACGATTCGGTGTGATCGCAGATCACGCGCAGGGCCGCGGTAATGGGAATGGCCAAAACCAATCCCATGCCTCCCCATACCCAGCCCCAGAAGAGCAGCGCAATGGTGATCGCCACGGCGTTCAAGCGCACACGGCGGCCCACCAGTTGTGGCGCCACAAGATTGATAGCCAAAACGTGGATGGTGGTCAGCGTTGCGGCAATCAACATGAACTGCCCGAGCGTTTTCCACTTCGCCAGCGCAATAACAAAGGCCGGCAGCCAGGCCATCACTGCCCCGATGTACGGCACCATGTTCAGGAGTCCTGACGCGATTCCCGTAAGGATCGGATACTCCATCCCGATTATCCAGAAAAACAGGCTGCTCGCCGCGATTACCACCAGCGTTACGATGGTCATTCCCGCAAGGTAATCGCGCAGGACGTCGCGCAAATCTTCCAGCGTTTCTTTCACTTGCGTCCGGCGCGAGGCGGGAAAAAGTTGCAACGTCCCGTGCCAAAGCTCGCGCTTCTCCGCGAGCATAAAAAAAACCAGGAAGGGCATGAAGGTAATTTCCAGGAACAGCGCGTACAGGGAGCCAACGCCGCGAAAGATCAGCGTGCGCACGATACCGGGTTCCGTCCGTACCGTCGCCGAGGATGACGCGCCCTGCTCCGGCGCAATCTGCGAAACCTGCCCCTCGATTCCCCTGATTTTGCCTTCCACGGCCCCGGCAGCCTGCTGCAGAACACTGCTATATTTCGGCCAGTTCTCGGCGAAATCCGCGGTCCGCGTCCATAGCCCGTAGCCGACGGCGGCCAGCACCGAGATCAAGATCAGCACCATGACCATCGCGCCCAGCGTTCGAGGCAGCCCGAATCTTTCCAGGAATTCCACCGCCGGATCCAGAAAGTAGGCCAGCAAAATCGAAAGCAGCAGCGTGATCACCACGCCCGCGGCGTAATAGAAGAACAGCAGAATGATGGCCGCCGCGATCACGCGCATGCTGAAGTTTGAACTGGTAAAGCGAACGACCGATGGTGGCGTTTGCGTAGCGGACAAGAGCGGCTCCGTGGCTCCACGTTAACACACTCTCGCAAACCATTTAGGACGTCGTGTGCCGCTGTTTCGAGCCGGCATATTTGGAGATTTATTTGATTGGTTTTTCCATTTTTCCCAGTTATGTAACCGGCATAAGTGGGAGCGGACCGTATAGTCACCGATTTTACGTATGTTAAGCTTTGCTGAGGTCATCCACACGGAAGTTGGCCCCAAGGGGCCTGTATCACACTTTGGAGAAACAGGCTTCTTCACATGGCCAAAGAGTTTTTTGGAACCGACGGGATTCGCGGCATCCCGGGCACGCCGCCGCTGGATGACGCCACTCTTTACGCCACGGGACGCGCTCTTGCTGCGTATCTCCATCGCGAACATGGGGCAGCGCATGTCCTCATCGGCATGGACACTCGCGAATCCGGCCCGCACATCGCCTCATTGCTTGCCGCGGGTCTCGCGCGGGCTGGCGCCACGGTTGCGTTTGCCGGCGTAATTACCACTCCCGGCGTGGCTTGTCTTGTTCGCCAGAACGATTTTCAAGCCGGCGTGGTTATCTCCGCCTCGCACAATCCCTTTCAAGACAACGGCGTGAAGTTGTTTTCGCACGCCGGGATGAAATTCCCCGACGCCGTCGAAGAAGAGCTGGAAGCCGGCATCCTGAAGCACCGAAGCGAAGCCGTGCCAAAGAATCTGCCGCCGCTGGCTGCCGATGAATCCCTCGATGCTGAATATCTCGCCTTTCTCCGGAAGCGGTTCATTCCCGGCGCGAAGCTCGCCGGTTTCCGGATCGTTCTCGATTGCGCCAATGGCGCAGCCTTCAAGCTCGGCCCGGAGCTGTTCCGGTCTCTCGGCGCTGAAGTTATCGCCATGGGCGTTTCACCCGACGGCCGCAACATCAACGCCGGCTGCGGTTCGCTGCACCTCGAGGGCTTGCAGAAACGCGTCGTCGCTGAAAAAGCGCGTCTCGGCGTGGCCTTTGATGGTGACGCCGACCGCGCGCTGTTCGCCTGCGAAACCGGAAAAATCGTGAATGGAGACGGCGTTCTTCTTGCCGCCGCGCGCTTCCTCAAATCTCAGAACAAGCTGACAGGGGACCGCGTCGTCGCTACCTCCATGTCCAACCTCGGGCTGGAGCGCGTTCTTGCCCGCGAAAATATCGCGCTTGCCCGCGCCGCTGTTGGCGATCGCTATGTTCTCGAAGAAATGCTTCGCAGCGGCAACGTGCTCGGAGGCGAACAGTCCGGCCACATCATTTTTCTCGAGGACAGCCCTGCCGGTGACGGACTGCTCACGGCCTCAAAAATTGCCTCTCTGGTTTCCCTGCACGGCAAAATCGAATCGCTCGTCGAAGGCCTCAAGGATTATCCGCAAGTCATCGTCAACGTGAAGGTGCGCTCAAAACCGCCTCTGGAAACGCTCCCGGAAGTCTCCCGCGCCTTAGCCGAAGCCCAATCCGCACTTGGCGACAATGGCCGCGTCGTCCTTCGCTACTCCGGCACCGAGCAGCTCGCCCGCGTCATGGTCGAAGCCGAACACGAATCCGACGTCCAGCGCTTCAGCCAATCCCTCGCCAACGCCCTCCGCTCCACCATCGGCACGTAATTTCGCCTCCCCAGAGGGGTTCCCTTCAGCCAGGCATACCTAACACGTTTTCTTGGTACGATGCGTTGCAAGAATTCGCGCCCTCCCCGTTCTAACCGTGACGTAAGAGGAGGCATTCCCATGGAAAACTATCTGAAATCCATCGTCGTTCGTTTCCGCGCAATCTTTCCGGCGCAGCGCCGCTTGGTATTTGCGGGCTGTCTATTGGCGGTTGTCTTTCTTCTTTTCTTCACGGCGGCCAATCGCGTCGTCCGGCCTGGACAACATGCATCTCCCTGGTCGCCAAACGGTGGCAGCCTGACTGGCGAAGTCCTGCCCCCAGACGGCGTTCGATCAACGGGTGGTGACGCAAAGGAAGTGGGTGCGCTAGCGCCTCTGCGCATGCTCAACGAACGCTATAGCGCGGCGCCCGTGGACTCAGCGAATGCATTCCGGGAGCCGCGGATTGCCTATTCCGCGGAACTTTCTGTGGTAACAAGGGAGTTTGCTCATTCACGGTCCCGCCTGGAAGAAATCCTCGATCGTCACCGCGGCTATGTGGCAAAACTCCGCATGGTCGGCCAGCCGTCGGGGAGCGTTATGTCCGCCACTTTGCGAGTCCCTTCCTCGGAATATCGTTCCGCGCTCTCGGAATTAAAGGCCGTTGGCCTCATTGAACACGAAGAAGAAGCCGCCGACGAAATTACCCAGCAGCACAGCGAACTCGAAGCGCGCCTGGTGAACGCGCAGAACGAAGAGCAGCGTCTCCAGAAAGTGCTCCAGAATCGGCCGGACAAATCTTACGATTCTGCATCTCTCGCGCGCCAGGTTGCCCTGCTCCGCAGTGAAATCGAGCGAATCGAAACCGAACGTTCTGCTTCCGGAAGCCGCGTCTCCTTCGCCAACGTTTTCTTTTCTCTGCGGGAAGAACGCACCTCGCCAGCCGAGACCATCGGAGCCAAGCTCCGCAATGCCGCCGTCGGCGGACTGTCGGACGCTTTTGAGAGTGTCTCCACCATCCTGCTGTTTTTGGCTAGTCGGGGACCGCTTCTTGCTTTCTGGGCGGCACTGCTCTACTTTCCGGCGCGATTCTTCTGGCGCCGCCGCTCCCCGTTGGCTTTCTCCGAAGCCGAAGTTCCCAAGAATCCATAACGAGTCGATATGGGCTGAAAGACAGAAAATCAACATGGCCAGGGAACTTTTAGCCGCCTCGCGACATTACACTTAGTGAAGGAGCCAGGCGGACTACCATGCATGAGGCGCTACGCGCGCTTGTTCTAGACTCGAAGGCGCTTTCCCGGACCGTCATGAACGAGACGCCCACAAACCAAGCGAGCTCCGCGGGCAATTCCGGGGCTGCCCCATCCACGAGCGACGAGCAGCTTATGTTAGCGTTTTCAAAGGGTTCCTCCCACGCTTTCGAGGAACTGTTCTCGCGTTACAAGCAGCCGATTTTTGGTTTCTTTCGACGGCGCGTCACCGAGCCCGCTCAGGCGGAGGAGTTGACGCAGGAGACTTTCGTTGCCCTGCTCCGCGCCGGTGCCCGCTACGAACCCCGGGCGCTCTTCCGCACATATCTTTACGCGATAGGTTTCAAGATTCTCCGCGCACATCGTCGCAAAGCCGCTTTTCGCGCCACTTTTTTCGGCCAACAAAACTCCGCACACGATCCTTCCAGGCGCGACGCGACGGAGTCCGGTCTGTGGGTTCGCCGCGCCGTCGAAAAGCTCGAAGCAATGGACCGCGAAATCCTCCTTTTGCGCGAATTTGAACAGTTGAGCTACGCGGAAATCGCCGACCTCTTGCAGCTTCCGCTGAACACCGTTCGCTCCCGCCTCTTCCGTGCTCGCACCGCGCTCCGTAATTTGCTTGAGCCGCCCGTCGAACCTACGACCAAGGACGCTCTGCCAAAAGCCGTCCAGAAAGGGAAACAGGCATGAACACCACGACGCATCCCTTCACCAAGGAAGAAGTAATGGCTTTCCTCGACGGCGAACTCTCCGCCGACCACGCCCAATCGCTTTCCGCACACCTCGACCAATGCCCCGAGTGCTCTTCACTTGCAACTGAGCAGCGAGGTTTGTCTCGCCAACTTACTGGTTGGCAGGTCGAGCCACTTCCTGAGCGCCTAAACGAGCGTCTTACGGCAGCCACGATGAAGAATTGCACAAGCGCTAAGCCTATGCCGGACAGCGCCGTGAAGCGCCGCCGTCCAACTCTTAGATTTGCTGTTGAAGTTGCCTCCGCCATTGCAGCGGTGCTTCTTGTTCTGGCTATTGCAACCCCCAATCTGATGCGCTCAAGAATGGCCGCGAACGAAGCCAGTGCCGTCGGGTCGCTTCGCACCCTCAACACCGCTGCCGTCAGCTATTCAGATACATACGGGCACTATCCGCCTTCGCTCAAGAGCTTCGGGCCTTCCCCAAGCGGCATAGCCAGCGAAGACGGGGCTGGCCTAATCGACGATACGCTCGCAAGAGGAGGCCCAAAATCAGGTTACCTGTTCACCTATCAGAGGACGTTGGCGGAGGGCCGAAATGCTCGAGGGGGCTATACGATCAATGCCGATCCACTCGAACCTGGCAAAGGTGGCCAGCGGCATTTTTCTACGAATCAAAGCGGCGCAATTCTCGCTGACGGGGTCGATCTAGGTGGCCCTAGCCTGCCGGAGAAATCGAACGAACATGACGTGGGCGCGAACGGCGAACGGGAGGCTGTTGGACGCGCCGCCGAGACTTCTCCCATGATCGCTCGCACGGCAGCGCTAAAGCTCGTGGTCGAAAAACTCGACGAAGCGCGCGAGAGCATGGATCGAATCCTTCTGCAACACAAGGGCTATGTCGCACACCTCTCGGCGAGTGCCGAAAGTGGTTCGGCAGACATGGTTGTTGCCTCTTTGCGCGTTCCCGTTGACCAATTTGACGTGTGCCTTGCCGAGTTGAAAAAGCTCGGTCATGTCGCGCAGGAATCACAAGCAGGCGAAGAAGTTACGCAGCAGCACATGGACTTACTTGCACGACTGAAGAACTCACGCAATACGGAAGTGCGTCTTACTGAAGTGCTCCGGCAACACAATGGCCCAATCAAGGAAATCCTCGACGTGGAAAAAGAATCCGCGCGCGTGCGCGGCGAAATCGAGCAGCTGGAAGCCGAACAGCAAACTTTGGAACATCGCGTGAATTTCGCTACCATCGAGTTGAAGCTCGCCGAAGAATACAGAGCCCAGCTCAGCACGCCGGCCCCCTCCGTTGCGATGCAGCTTCGCAACGCGATCGTCGATGGCTTCCGCAGTGCTTTCCAGAGCCTCCTCGCACTGGTCTTGTTTCTCGCCGAATCCGGTCCCACCCTGCTGCTCTGGCTGATGATCCTGTCGTTTCCGGCCTGGCTGCTCTGGCGGCGCTATCAGCGCTCCCTCGCGATGGGTTCAGCCTCGGGAGTTTGAGACTCCGCAATTCACCACAACAAATTCTCTCGCTTCTTCGTAACCGTTACATCGGCTTGATAATGATAGTTTTCACCTGAAATCCACAATAACGATATTCCCTCTATAGCTCCAACTACAGACCCTTACGTCGTGGTCGCCAATGCGATCGACCGCAGTTCCAACAAGAAGAAACGACGAGGAACGCTCCCAAAGAATGGAGAGTTCCGGCGCCATTCTGTGGGATTTTGTAGACTGGCACTACGTAACATTGCGCCCTTTTGGCCGATCCTGAAGTTAACCGCCGTGGTTTCAATCAAGTCCGTAGTTTCCCGCGGAACCCCCATCGCTGGCATGCGGTTTGCTCTCTGATTGGTAACTTATAAGATTGGCTTCCCGGGGTGGCCGGAACCGAACCTCGACTCGGTTGCCGGTTTTGGGGTGTCAATTACAAAAGGGGGCTTGCACCAGCCCCCTTTTTCATTTCTATCGCTCTCCCGTTCTCTTCGGTCTGGAGTCGTGCTTAGCTTCCCCAAGGGCCTACCCCCTGGTGGGCCTGCGACGGCCGCGGTTCCTACGCCGGAAATCAGACAGGCCATGCCAAAGGTCCAGCCTTCGACGGAACCGTACCGGCTCCAGCTTCCGCGTCTCTGACTAAGAACGGTTCAACTGTGGACTGCGCACCAAAAAAATGAGCGGCCGGTGGGGGCACCGGCCGCTCGGGCGTGGGGATGGAGGGAATAGTAATCTGAAGTCAGTTTGATTTTTCTGGCCGTTCTACTGCGCTCGCGAGCAGCAGGACGACACACAGGAGCAGACAAGTCACTCCAGAAAGCCCAAACAACTTCCGACTACATGCGTAGTTTGTTCTTCACTGGATTCTCCGTCGATAGCCCGCTGGGTTCATTCTTTCCAGTACTTCCCGCTCCCGCCGATCTCACCTTTATTGGTACGGAAGTACTCCCACCCCAGACGCGTTCCACGATCATCTGCTTCATTTTTCTTATCCTCGTTTCGTCGCGCTTGTGGAACGTCCATAGTTTGATGCGCTTGGCCCGCACGAGCCCGGCAAGCAAACAATGCGGGTCGTTTGCAAAGCAGCTCAGGACTCACGCGCAAAAATCTCTAGAGATTCCGAATAACCTGCTGGAGGAGGTCCGTGAGCTCTCCCAGTTGCTGCTGCTCTTGCTCGGAAAATGCCGAGACTGCGTGCGCCAGCGATTCCACCCGGCGCCGGCGGCCCTCCTGCAGGATCTTCGTCCCTTTGGCCGTGGCCTCGAGGCGCACCCGCCGCCCGTCTTCTGTCTTTCCCCGGCGCACCAGGCCCGCCCGCACGAGGCCCGCGACGATGCGACTCATGGTCGGGGGGCGGACTTGCTCAACTTCGGCGAGTTCGCCCAGCGATCGGGGACCCCCGCCAAGGACCAGTACAGATAGCGCCGAAAGTTGCGCCGGACCCACCCCGCTTTCGCGGTCGCGCACGCGCAACCGCCGCAGCAGATGGATGGCCGCCGAGTGGAGCCGGTCGGCCGTCTCGAAAGCCGGCCCGCCCGGGAGACGTTTGGACTTGACATCCGTCATACAATTTAGTTAGCTATGCTAACAATTCTGCTCCCGGAGGTAAATCAGCAATGAGCGGCACAACGTCAAACCTTGGAATCACTAGCATCGGCCAGATTTCCATCATTGTTCACGACCTCGGGCGCGCCACCGCATTTTACCGTGACGCCCTGGGTCTGCCACTGCTCTTCACGGCCGGCAACCTGGCTTTCTTTGACTGCGGCGGAGTGCGCTTGATGCTGGGCCCGGCGGAAACGCCGGAGTTCGATCATCCGAGCTCCATACTCTACTTCCGGGTCCAGGATATCAACGCCGCGCACCAGCTTCTTCTCGAGAGGAGTGTGCAGATTGTGGCGCCGCCGCGTCTGATCGCCCCGATGCCAGCCTACGATCTGTGGATGATGGGATTCCGCGATACGGAAGGGAATATCATGGAATTGATGAGCGAGGTCCCGCGTCCTTCGTAAGAATATTCGGTGGACGTCCACGCTCTCGAACCCCGCGCTACAAGCGTCCTGCGGATTGCGGTATCCTTCGAAGGTCATGCATGACCTGAACTATTTTAGAGACCACCTGGATGTCTTCGCCGAGATGGCGAAAAAGCGCGGCACCGTGCTCGACCTGGACGCTTTTCGCAAGCTCGACAAGGAGCGCCGCGAACTCATCACCGCGACCGAGCAGCTCAAAGCGCAGCGCAACAAGGCCAGCGAGGAAATCGCCCGCCTCAAGAAAGAAAAGCAGAACGCCGATGCGCTGATCGCCGAGATGAAACAAGTCTCCGAACGCATCAAGCAAGCCGATGAGCGCATCTCCGAACTGGACGCCAAACAGCGCGACCTCCTGCTAACCATTCCCAACGTTCCGCACTCCTCCGTGCCCGTCGGCGCGAGCGCGGCTGACAATGCCGAAATCCGCCGCTGGGGTGCGCCGCCGAAATTCGATTTCGCGCCAAAGCCGCACTGGGATGTCGGAGAACGCGCAGGCATCCTCGATCTTCCCGCCGCCACGAAAATCACCGGCGCGCGCTTCGCCGTTTACAAGGGCTGGGGAGCCCGCCTCGAGCGCGCCCTCGCAAATTTCTTTCTCGATATCCACACCCGCGAGCACGGCTACACGGAAATTCTGCCGCCCTTCCTTGTGAACACCGCGTCGCTCACCGGCGCGGCCCAATTGCCGAAGTTCGCTGCCGATCTCTTCAAAGTAGAGAACACCGATTTCTGGCTTACACCGACTTCTGAAGTAGAACTTCACAATCTCTATCGGGACGAAACGATTCCCGAAGAAAAACTTCCCATCCACGTCACCGCGTGGACGGCCTGCTTCCGCTCCGAAGCCGGCGCCGCCGGAAAAGACACCCGCGGGATTCTCCGCCAACATCAATTCCAGAAGGTCGAGCTTTTCAAGTTCACTCATCCGCAAAAAAGCTATGAAGAGCACGAAGCGCTGCTACGAAATGCCGAAACCATTCTTCAAAAGCTTGGCTTGCACTATCGCACTGTGCTGCTTTGCACCGGCGACATGGGCTTTGCTTCTGCAAAAACCTACGACATCGAAGTCTGGCTGCCTTCGGGCGACGAATTTCGAGAAATCTCTTCCTGCTCGAACTGCGAAGCCTTCCAATCACGGCGCGCCGGTATACGCTATAAGCCAAAGGGCGGCGGCAAGAGCGACTTTGTTCACACGCTCAACGGCTCTGGCCTCGCCGTCGGCCGCACTTGGATCGCTGTCGTGGAGAATTATCAGCAAGCAGATGGCTCGATCCTGATCCCCGAAGTTTTGCGCCCGTACATGGGGATTGACCGGATTCCGGCGGCGGCGTAAGCGTGTGCCCTGCCCGGAGCGCATGAATTTGTACTTTTAAGGCAATCCCAGCTGCAATTCCCGTCGACTTCGTGTAACTTGTTGTTACTAAACGGGTTAACTTGTATTTGAAGCGCTTTGTCCAAAAAAGAAGGGCACAATTCGCCTCGCAACCTCTTGAAATCACACCTTTTCGTTTGACGGGCCCTTTTCGCCTTGCATACACTGCCCTCACGGCTCCCTGAGGGGTTATTGCGTAAACGGGTCGCTTAGTAAACACTTAATGATGAACCTTTTCACTCGCGTTGCACGTTTTCTACTCTGGTTGATCTTTGTCTCCTGGAGTGTTTTGCTCCTGCGCCGCCTCATTGGCTGGATGCTCCGTGATGCGGCGGCGGCATCGGCCTCTTCCGCCGATGCTTCTCCCGCGACGCAGCCCACAACCACGGCACGCCGGCTGGTGCGCGATCCGGTGTGCGGCATGCACGTGGACGAGACGCTTTCCATTCCGTGGCGGGAAGGTGACCAGCTTTTCCATTTCTGCTCCCCCGCCTGCCGCGATGCGTACGCCATCAATACCAGAAAGTTTGCGACAAACGGATGAACAGAATTTCTCTTAAAACGAATTTTGAACTTGGGCCCAGTGAAACAGAATTTCTCAGACAAATCGAGTAGAGGAAAGGACCGACGCCGATGGCCACGGTCGCAAAGCCCACAGCCCCGACAAGACAGATTGGCGCACCTCCCATGGTGCCCCGCATCGCTCCGCGCGAAGACCTGAATCCCTTCCGCATCGCGCAGATTCAGTTCGACATGGCGGCCGAATTCTTGAAGCTCGATCTCGGCCTGCGGCAGATTTTGCGCACTCCCAAGCGCGTGCTGGAAGTCTCCTTGCCGACGAAGATGGACAACGGCCAGGTGAAGGTGTTCACCGGCTACCGCGTGCAGCACAACGTGTCGCGCGGGCCTGGCAAGGGCGGCATCCGCTTCCATCCCAACGTCACGCTGGACGAAGTGAAGGCGCTGGCGGCATGGATGACCTGGAAGACCGCCACCGTGAACGTTCCGTTTGGCGGAGCCAAGGGCGGCGTGATCTGCGACCCGAAGCGCATGTCCAAGAGCGAACTCGAACGCATGACGCGGCGCTATGCCAGTGAGATCCTGCCCATCATCGGCCCCTCTCAGGACATTCCCGCGCCGGATGTCTACACCGATGCTCAGACCATGGCCTGGATCATGGATACCTACGCTATGACCGTGGGCCATTCCGCGCATGGAGTCGTCACCGGCAAACCGGTTTCCATCGGCGGTTCCGAGGGACGCCTCGAAGCCACCGCGCGCGGGCTGCTCTACGTGGTTGAAGAGGCTTGCAAGCTGAAGAAGATCTCGCTTCGCGGCGCGACCGTCGCGATTCAGGGCTTCGGGAACGCCGGCGCGACTGCGGCACGCCTGTTCGCGGAAAAGAAAGCAAAAATCGTCGCGCTCAGCGATACGCGCGGCGGCGTGACCAATTCCCGCGGCATCGATCCCATGAAAGCGATTCGCTACAAGGAGCGTTCCGGCACCGTTGTCGGCATGCCCGGCGCGTCGCGCATCAGCAACGACGACCTGCTAACCATGAAGTGCGACATCCTGGTGCCTGCCGCGCTCGAAAATGTCATCACCCTCCACAATGCCGAGGCCGTGAAGGCCCGCATCGTCGCGGAAGCCGCCAACGGTCCCACCACGCCGCACGCCGATGAAATTCTCGCGCGCCGCGGGGTCATCGTGCTGCCGGATATTCTCGCCAACGCCGGCGGCGTCACCGTGAGCTACTTCGAATGGGTGCAGAACCAGGAAGGGCTCATGTGGGACGTCGAGGAAGTGAATGCGCGCCTGCAGAAGATCATGGTGCGCGCCTTCCACGAAATGGTGGACACCATGCGCAAGCATCACGTTCCGCCCCGCGCCGGCGCCATGATCCTCGCCGTCGGCCGCGTCTCCGAAGCCACCCTCATCCGTGGCCTCTTCCCCTGATCGGTTATTCCTGGGCAGAGGCATGCCAGTAGGCTCTCGAAGCCGGGCCGATTGGAGTGACACTACTGAGTTTGATGGCATTTGCTGTTTCCCCGGTCTTTGTCGTTCTACTAGGGATTTTTTTCTACAACATTTTCATAGCGAGCATAACGCCATCGTTTACGGATGACCCGCGTGCGTTCTATTGGCTCTGATTCTGGCTGAGGGTTGCCTCAGCTTGTTTTTCTCGCGCTGGCCTGGATTACGTTTACCTGTCGGGTCGTAAAGCCCCGTCCTTTAGGGTGGGGATATAAGACCCGTTAAAGACTATACTGACGGGGTAGCACGTTCGTGATACGCTGTACCGATGGTTAAGAAACTCCGTGCTGTTCGCATCAAAGAGCGGGACTTGGAAGAGCTAGCAAAGCTCGCCAAGAAAGAAGACGAAACCGTGAGTTCTTTAATCCAGAAAGCTGTGCGAGAATTCCTCGACAAAAAGAAAGTGCAACGCTAAGGACGCCAACAACGTGTTGAGATTGCAAGCCTTCAAATTCGAACTTCAGCCCAACGGCGAACAACTCCGCAACCTGCGGCAGTTCGCTGGTTCGTGCCGCTTCGTCTACAACAAGGGTTTGGCTCTCAACCTCGAACGCTACGAGAAAAAGGAACAGCGACTGGGCTACGCTGGCCTGTGCGCGCTCCTGCCAAACTGGAAGATGGAGCACCAGTTCCTCTCCGAGGTACCAGCGCAAGCGTTGCAGCAAGCGTTGCAGAACCTGGAACGAGCGTACACCAACTTCTTTCAAAAACGAGCTGACTTTCCGAAGTTCAAGAAGAAAGGTCAGCGAGAGAGTTTCCGAGTTCCGCAAGGCTTCGAGGTAGACAACCAGAACGGACGTGTCAAAGTCCCGAAGATGGGCTGGATGCGCTACCGCAAGTCGCAGGAGGTGCTTGGTGAAGCGAAGAACATCACTATCAGCGAATCCGGTGGCAAGTGGTTCGTGTCCATCCAAACCGAGCGGGAGGTCCCCACGCCGCAGCACCCATCGACATCCGCGGTCGGTATGGATTGGGGCGTAGTCAACTTCGTAACCCTATCCAACGGCGAAGTCGTAGGCCAGTGCCAACCATTGAAAAAGCTCCTACCAAAACTTGCGAAGCTGCAGCGCCGCATGGCTCGCAAGAACAAATTTAGTAAGAACTGGCGCAAGGCGAAAGCACGAATCACCAAGTTGCACTGGAAGATTGGCAACCTCAGGAAAGATTTTCTACACAAGTCCTCGAAGGACATCAGCAAAAACCACGCCGTGGTGTTTGTCGAAGACTTGCAAGTCAAGAACATGAGTGCATCGAGCCAAGGTACGAAAGCAAGACCGGGGAGGCGAGTGGCCCAGAAGTCCGGGCTGAATCGCGCCATCCTGGATGCCAGTCCGTTCGAGTTGCGTCGGCAGTTGGAGTACAAGACGCAATGGAGCGGCGGCCTGCTAGTGTCCGTGCCACCACAGAACACCAGCCGTAAGTGTCCTGAGTGCCAGCACGCCGCATCAGAGAACCGCAAGACGCAAGCGAAGTTTGTTTGTGTGGAGTGCGGATACTCAGCCCCTGCAGATTATGTTGGCGCTGTGAATATAAAAGAGGCGGGACTCGCCTTGTTAGCCTGTTCGCAACCTTCGCCTGAGGCAAGGGCGTCGTGGCAGGAACCCACCGAAGCGACTCGGGTGCAATCGTGCGCCTGAGAGCCGTAGGAATCTCCTCCGTTCACGGAGGGGAGGAGCTCAATGCTGGTTTCGACCTTTGGAGATTGAAGAATAGGGTCAGGAAGTTAGCCTATATCTCGATGATTCCCTTCCTACCGCTCGGGATTGGTTTTCTTCTCTCCTCTGACATTTGGCGCAAGAGGCTTGGAGCAGGATTCTGCACGTTTGGGGGATTTTTTCTAGTGTATCTACAGAGACCCGCAATCCTACAAACCTTTGCACCGCCTCCGCCAGACTTGCCACGCTGAATTTTTCTGAAGTTTTCTGTTGCGCTGAACAATTGACGCGCGTACATTCGCAGTTGCCGGTGCGTTTCTCTGACGCGACCGGCCATTTTCATTCTTCGAGTAAGAAAAGACGATGAGTACGAACGGACATAGTCATTCAGCGCCGCCGATTCTGCTGACGATCTCGGGTTTCGATCCATCCTGCGGCGCGGGCACCGCCGCCGACTTGAAAACTTTCGCCGCGCACGGCTGCTACGGCGTTGCGGCGATCACCTCGCTGACGGTGCAGAACACCCAGGGCGTCGAAACGGTCCACAACACGCCGAGCGCGGAGTTGCGCGAGCAGCTTGAAGTGCTGGCGAAGGATTGCGAGATCGCTGCGGTGAAAATCGGAATGCTCGGCAACCGCGGCAACGCCGTTGTGGTGGCGGAATTCCTCGACGCGCACAAATTTGCGCACCTCGTGCATGACCCGGTGATGAAGTCCTCGAGCGGAGCGGAGCTCCTCGATGCCGGTGGAATCAAGTTTGTCGCCACCGAGCTGCTGAAGCGCGCCAGCGTAATCACCCCCAATGTGCCGGAAGCCGAAGTTCTAACCGTGCTAACCATCAAAGACGTCGCGGACATGGAAACGGCAGCGCGTAAGCTCGTCGAGATGGGCGCTCACTCGGTGATCGTCAAGGGCGGCCACATGGAGCGCGCGGTTGACGTTCTATTTGATGGCAATGAAATGGTTCAACTTGGCGGCGATCGTGTGAAGACCGAGAACACTCACGGTACCGGATGCACTTTTGCCTCTGCCATTGCCGCACAGCTTGCCGCCGGGCGCTCCCTATTCGAAGCCGCTACTCTCGCGAAGGCCTACGTCACCAAAGCCATCGAAAAAGGTTACGCCATCGGCAAAGGCCGCGTGCCCCTCGATCATTTTTATCGTCAGAAAATCGAGCCCCTTGCCCGTGGAACACACGAAGTGCCCCAGCACGGCATGCACCCCGCCGCCGAACCCACCGCCCACTAAAAACCATGCGGCCGATGCTTTCGAGTCGTTCTTCCATTTGGGCCTTTTTGACCCTGGCGGCTGCCGTGGGAATTGCGACGCTGTTCGTTCCGCGAACTCCACAGCCGCTCTCCTACCATCACTTTGCCGATCGGCGCAGCTGGCTTGGCATCCCAAACTTCGGCGATGTTGCTTCCAATATCCTTTTTCTGGTGGCCGGGTTTTGGGGTTTGACATTTTTGTGCCGGAAGTCCAGCCAGGAACGATTCATCGATGCACGCGAGCGATGGCCGTACGTTTTCATCTTTCTCGGTCTGCTGCTGACGGCGTGCGGGTCCGCGTACTATCACCTGGCTCCGGACAACGCGCGGCTCGTGTGGGATCGGCTTCCGATGACGGTTGTTTTCATGCCGCTAGTTGCGGCCATGATCGCGGAGCGCGTCAGCGTAAAGCTTGGCCTATGTTTGGTACCGGTTCTGATCGCCGTAGGTATCGGAAGCGTGCTTCAGTGGCATTTGTCGGAACAACAAGGTGCCGGCGACCTGCGCTTCTACGCGGCCGTACAACTCTACGCCTTGCTCGCGCTGCTCGCCGCGTTGCTATTGCCACCACGCTACACGCGGGGATCGGACCTGCTAGTCGTGGCTGGCCTTTACGTGCTCGCAAAAATATGTGAAGAAGCAGATCACCAGATTTTTTCATTGGGAAGCTTCTTGAGCGGACACACCCTCAAACATTTGGCTGCGGGTGCGGCGGGATTGGGGATCCTGCGAATGCTGCAGAAAAGGCAACCAATCCCGCAACACGGCATGCGCACCACCGCCGAACCCGCCGCCCATTGAGAATTGACTTCGGTCGTCAGTACTCCGCAATGCATTTCTCTGCGGTCTCCGTGTCTCTGCGTTTCGTTTCTTATCCTTTACAGACGATGCGGCCAGCAACGATGGTGGCCATCGGTCCGCCCTTAAAGTTCCGGCCGTCGAAGGGAGAATTGCGCGACCTGCTCGGCGATTCCTTCACGTTGTAGGTCCAAGCGCGCTCGGTCGAGAAAATGGTCAAATCGGCGGGCTGGCCCGCAGTGATCTTTCGTTCGATGCCGAGTACGCGCGCCGGACCCGTCGTAAAAAGCTCCACCATCCGTATCAGCGAAATTCGTCCGCTCTGCACCAATTGTTCCAGCGCCAGCGCCAGCGCCGTTTCGAAACCAAGAATCCCGAAGGGCGCGCGATCAAACTCCACATCTTTGATCGCCGGCTCATGCGGCGCGTGGTCGGTGGCGATGGCGTCGACCGTGCCGTCGGCGAGCCCGGCCAGCAGCGCCTCACGGTCCTCCCGCGCCGCCAGCGGCGGATTCATCTTGAACCGCGAATCGTACTGCACGTCTTCGTCGATCAGCGTGAAATGATGCGGGGTGACTTCGCAAGTGACGCGCAGCCCGCGCGATTTGGCCCAGCGAACCTGCTCGAGCGATGCTTTCGCGGAAAGATGCGCGATGTGCAGACGCGCGCCGCTAAGCTCGGCGAGCTGCACGTCGCGCGCCACACAAACCGATTCCGTGGCCGCCGGCATCCCGCGCAAACCAAGACGCGTTGAAGTGACGCCCTCGCGCATCACCGCGCTCGCAGCCAGCGAAACATCTTCGGCATGTTCGATCACCGGAAGATCGAGCGACCGGCAATAATCCATCACCTGCCGCGCGAGCTTTGCCGTGGCAATCGGTTTTCCATCGTCAGAAACGCCGACGATCCCCGCTTCCTTCATCCCGGCGATTTCGGCGATGGCCTCACCTTTGCTTCCCAGCGAGGCCGCGCCAATCGGCCACACACGAACGCTGCCGGCAACCTTCGCTCGATCGAGGATGAAACGCGTAACGGAAGCATTGTCGTTCACCGGCTTCGTATTCGGCATGCAGCAAACCGCGGTGAACCCGCCGCGCGCCGCCGCCCGCGTGCCTGTTTCGATGGTTTCGGAAGATTCTTGTCCCGGTTCGCGCAGGTGCACGTGAATGTCGATGAAACCGGGTGCAACGATCAATCCTTTGGCGTCGAAAACTTGCGCGTCTTGCGGTGCGGAGACTTTCCCAGCCGCCCCAACTTCCTTTATCTTCTCTCCGTCCAGCAGAACGTCTAGAGCTGCGTCCCTCTTCGATGCCGGGTCGACCACGCGCCCGTTCTTAATCAGAAGCATTGGCGGATTCCTTAGATTTCACTTCGAGCGCCGGATGCGTGTCCGTTTCCGTAGCGCCGCTGGTCAGCAGATAGAGAATAGCCATGCGAACCGCCACCCCGTTGGTGACCTGTTCCAGTACGCAGGACTGCGGCCCGTCGGCGACCTCCGGCGTGATCTCGATGCCGCGATTGATGGGGCCAGGATGCAGAACGATGGCGTCCCGGTTCGCAAGCCGGAGTCGGCTGGCGTTCAGCTGGTACAGAAGAATGTAATCGGCCGCCGAAAGCGGCGGATCATCCAGCCGCTCCGTCTGCACGCGCAGCATCATGATTACGTCTGCGCCTTCCAGCGCCTCTTCGATCGGGAGTTGCGCGATGAACTCGCGACTGATTGATTCAAGTTTCACCAGATCGAAGATCGGACCAGCTACTCCGCAATCACTTAAACCAAGAGCAGAGGAAGCAGATTCTTCAAACGTCATTTCAGCGAACCTGCTGTTGGCCAGACCTCTTAAGTAATGCAGCACTGCACCTGCTGGATAACCCGAGTCAATGTAGTGCGCGACGTCAGCTTCGTTATCTTTTCGCTTGCTCAATTTGCGCCGGCTCGCTCCGTCGAATTTCATCAGCGGAGCGATATGGGCATACGGTATTGGTTTGAAACCAAGTGCGTTGAATAGTTGCAGATGTACCGGCACTGAAGAGATCCACTCTTCACCTCGCAGTACCACCGTGACTCTCATCAACGTGTCGTCAACCACGTGAGCAAAGTGATAGGTAGGAAGTCTCGGAGATTGATCGCTACCTTTTAACAACACGATGTCGTTCACATTGTCCTGATGTTCGATTCGACCGCGGATCAGATCAACGTACTCGACCCGCTTAGGTGGACCGTCGGGCGAACGAAACCGAATCGTATAAGACTTTCCGGCTTGGAGACGGCTCATGACTTCAGTCTGCGAAAGATTTCGGCAACGCGCCCATAGTTCGCTTCGGCCTCGTCATGGGCCGCCTTCGCCGAGGCGAGCGTCGCCTTCGCGCGGCTGCGGCCGGCGCCCT
>Ga0137409_10001573_pt1 | contig 24696 bp, 26 predicted proteins | sample CZODoug1_16funga_FD_122059 | JGI IMG/M metagenome (GOLD analysis project Ga0137409, IMG submission 122059) | Vadose zone soil fungal communities from Angelo Coast Range Reserve, California, USA - CZODoug1_16fungal (Hybrid Assembly) | ecosystem: Environmental > Terrestrial > Soil > Vadose zone...
CGCCGAAGACGGTGGCTTGGGGCCATTACGATGAGGGGTTTTGGAGGGCATTGAAGTGAGGCCGCGAAATCAGCTACGCAAGCGGGTTGGTCCAGCGCAAACCGGGGAAACGAGCGAAGTCCCGGTCGGTGGTGTGCAGGATGCCGCCGTACTCGACGGTCAGCGCAGCCAAGTCCGCGTCACTGATCAACGGACCGCGAGCTTGGCCATCCAGCAACATTTGCCGGAGCAAGCTCCAGTGCTGATCTCCGGCTGGCAAGAGCCGCACGTTGGGCTGCTCCAGCCATTGATCCACAATCTGGGCGGCTTCCTCCGGCGTGAACCGCTTTCCGGAGAGTCTTGGGTTGGTCACAATTCTGAGGAAAGCCGTCACCGTTTGCCATGGTAAACCAACCGGCGTCCCATTCGAGAACGCCTGTTCGACCCATGCGCGAGCCTTGGCATGCGGTTGCGAGTCGGAATCGTAGGCGTACAACAACAGGTTGGCGTCGAGAACGATCACCGGTGGAGCGGGCCCTCCAGCGCCTCGATCAAGTCCTCCACATTGTCATAACTAAGGCCGGGAGGCAGTCCCAAGGGCCGGGGGTGAACCGAGAAAGGTCTTGCGGCGGGTTTCGCGGAAACCATCAACCCCAAGCGAAGAAAGTGGTTCACGGCGGCTTTCAGCGAAGCGCCGGAACGGCGGAGTTCCCGGCGCAGGAGCTTGGCGACGTCGTCGTCGAGGGAAAGTGTGGTGCGCATATCATGATGCTTACAGAATAGGCATCATGATGTCAAGCCGTTATGATTTCTTTGTAGCCACTCTGGAGGGGAAAAAGAAAATGCTGAGTCCTTCGCGGATCGCAGATGCTTGCAGCCATTCAATTCAAGGAGGCCCAGTGACTGGCCGATTCCCGTTCTTCGTCTTCCTCGCACTCTCGTCGGGACTGTTATGCGCGGGACAGAGCAATGCTCAAGAGAAATATTCCCTCAAGCCGACGCCGAAGACGGTGGCTTGGGGCTATTACGATGCGAAGGCGGCGCCGGTGCTGCACGTCAAGTCGGGCGACACGGTGGAGATTCAGACGCTGATCACCAACAGCCCGAAGCGGCTGGAGGATGCGGGCTTGCCGCCGGACCAGGTCGAGCAATCGCTGCGCGATATCACCGATCAGGTGAAGGACAAGGGACCGGGCGGGCACATTCTCACTGGACCGGTCTACATTGAGGATGCGCAGCCCGGCGACGTGCTCGAAGTCAAAATTCTCGCCATCAAACTCGCCATTCCTTACGCCTACAACGCTTTCGGGCCCGGCCGCGGCTATCTGCCGGACGATTATCCTTACGCGAAAATAAAAATCATTCCGCTGGATGAAAAGCGCATGGTGGCGAAATTCGCGCCGGGCATCGAGATTCCGTTGCATCCCTTTTTCGGCAGCATGGGCGACGCGCCGCCGGAAAGCGCGGGCCGCTTCAACAGCGCTCCGCCATGGATTATGGCCGGCAATCTCGATAACAAGGATCTCGTCGCCGGCACCACGCTCTACATTCCCGTGCACGCGCCCGGCGCGCTCTTTGAAGTCGGCGACGGCCACGCCGGACAGGGCGACGGCGAAGTGGACATCACCGCTCTCGAAACTTCGCTCATCGGCACGTTTCAATTCATCGTGCGCAAGGACCTGCACCTGAAGTGGCCGCGCGCCGAAACCCCCACGCACTACATCACCATGGGCCTCAACGATGACCTGAACGCCTGCGCCACGCTCGCCGTCCGCGAGATGATCGATTTCCTCGTCACCGAGAAACATCTCTCCCGCGACGACGCCTACATGCTTTCGAGCGTCGCCGCCGACCTCCACATCACCGAACTCGTCGACGGCAACAAGGGCGTCCACATGATGATTCCGAAATCCATCTTCGTTTCATCGCAGAAATGAAGGAGGTTTAACCAAGGGCTGAAAGAACTGGCGGAGGAAAGCTAGTAATCGTAAATATGCTCGATCTTGATTCCAGCGCTTGTAAAATGGCGGATCAGCGTGGCCAAGGCTCGCACGCGGCATTCCAGCGCGATACGCTTCACGCCAGGCTGCGTGAGAACGTTTTCCGTAAAGAGCAACGTTCCGTCGCCTGCCGGCAGATCGTAAGTCCAGCCTCTCGGCACGACCACCGTGACCATGATTTCGTCGTTGCCGGCGACTTGCACAAAATGAACGTCGCGCTCGGCCAGTTTGACGGCCAGGTCCGTGAACTCTTGGTAGCGCGGAATGATCGCCACGTACGATTGCCGGCTGACTTCCTGCGCTTTTTCTTGATCCACTTTGAATCGCGGAAAATCGGGGAACAGAGTCTCAGGCACGTTCTCGACCCACGTGTAAGTCTCGACGCTTTCCGTCCCGTACGCCAAGTGGCTGGCAAACAGCATGGCGTGCGCGTAGACCGCTTCGATGCCAAAGTCCACGCTGAGGATGAATTTACGTTCCCACTTGCGGACCGGATGCTTGCCCCACAGCGGCGTCTCTTTCCAAAGCTGCGCGAGCGCGTGGCCAAAATGAAATTCGTAAAACGGGCGAATGTAAACGAAGTCGGCGTATTCGCGCGCCACGCGCGCGGCGTACGCGTCTTCTTCCACCAGTTCATGCGAACTGGTCCACTCGCTGAGGCGGCCAATGGTTTGTTCGTAAGCGCCTCGAATCGAATATTCCAGCGCAAAACTTCCGCCCAGCACCATCGAGCTCAAATGGTCGCCAAAATTAAATTGGTGCCGGCTCTGCGTCAGCCCGCAAATAAAACAGTAGGATTTCCAGTACTGGCCAATCGAAGCGAAATACGGAAATCCGCTGGGCAGATTTTTCGGCAGGTACTGCGCGCGTTCCTCGTAACTCCACACGATGTACCACTCGGGATAAGAGAAATAGGAATCCTCCAACGGCCGCCGGTTTTTCGCGCCAATGTCCGGAACGAACGTTCCCTGCTCTCTCGCGATCGTCGTCGGAAGCGGCCCGGCGCTGGGCTTCATAAACGCGCACTTCAGCCAGAATACGGCGATGAACAAAATGATGGCGCCAAAGCAAATCAGGAAAAACGGCAGGACTCTTCGTTTCAGGAAGCGCTTCAAGCCTTGCAGCATCCGGCGCTCACGCTGCCGCGGTGTTGCGGCTCACTTTGGCGGCGATCCAGAAGGCAGCGATAAAAATCAGGATGTGCGGACCGTTCACAAGAATATTGGTTTTCAGGGAAATGTGACCGAGGTGAGAGAGGAAATAGACCGCGACGTCGATCAAATACCAGACCCCGAGAACGTAAAAATAAACTCGCGCGCCTTTCGCTCCGGAGAGCGCCCCAATGATGCCAAGCGCACCGGCGCCGAGATGCCCGAGGTCGACGATCATCGTCATGTGGAAGAGGCCAAACATCAGGCCGTTCGCGTCCATGATTCCGGGAACGTAGTCGAGGAGGTAGACGCCGAGAAACAGCGCCGCAAATCCCCAGGCACACTTTTGGATCGTCGTTATTGGTTTGGGCATAGCAGACTCCCGGGAAGCTGAAACCGAGCATAGTTACTCTATACTTGCCGGGAAAGCAATACTTTCGGCGCGATGATGCAAAAAACAACCTCCCCGCATCGCAGACGGCGCTGGCTAATCGTTCTTTTGCTCGTGGCGTCGCTGGTGATGGTGGCCGCGAAAAAGTTTTTTGATTACTCCGCCGCGCCCGCCAAGGAAAAAGAATCCGACTTTGTTTATCCGCCGAACGCGGATCAGACCAAGCCCACAAGGCTGGTCTTGCAGGTTCCGCCTTCGCGGCGACTGCCCTTCGAACAAGTCGGCGGCTACATCAATGACGCGAGTCACCTGAACAAAACCGCGGTCTACGGCATCGTTAGAATTACCACCGTCCAGGATATTCAGAATGCGCTGCAATTCGCGCGCGACCACCAACTGAAAGTCACCGCCGCCGGTTCCCGCCACAGCATGGGAGGGCACACCTTCGTCAAGGACGGCCTGGTTCTCGACATGCGCGGATTCAACCAGGTGCGCCTCGACAAGGAACATAAGATTTTGAACGTGCAAACCGGCGCGACCTGGAAGCAACTGCAATTGTTCCTCGACGCGCAGGGACTCTCAGTAAAAGCCATGCAATCCATCAACATTTTCACGGTGGGCGGCACGCTCAGCGTGAATGCGCACGGAATTGCGCACGATCCGGGGCAGGTGGCGCCGACGGTGCGATCGTTTCGGATTTTGCTGAGCAGCGGCGAAATTAAGAATTGCGGCGCGACGGAAAATGCCGAATTGTTTCACAACGCGCTCGGCGGGTACGGATTGATGGGCATCATTCTCGACGTGGACCTCGACGTCGTCGAGAACGAGATGTACGTCTGGAAAACGCATTACATGGACTACCAGGATTTCGCCGACTACTACAAGAAAAATGTCGATGGGAACCCCGTGTTCGGGCTGGCTTACGGACGGCTGTCGATGTCGCCATCAACTTTCCTGAAGGAGACGGCGATTCACACTTACGAAAAAACACACACAGCGGTTCCGCTTGTTCCCCTGAAGCCGCCGGGATACGTTTGGCTGGACCGCTTCATTATCAATTTTTCGAAGACTGGAGATTTTGGGCGGCGCGTGCGCTGGACAGTGGAAAAGTACGGAGAGCCGCGAATTCACAATTGTCTTTCGCGCAATGAGGCGATGAGCCACGAAGAGGGTTGTTTCGTCTCGCGGAACCAGGAAATGTACGATTCGATGGACTACCTGGAAAACCGGCTGCGAGACACGGACATCTTGCAGGAATATTTCATCCCGCAGGAGAAAATGCCGCAGTTCGTGGATGGCCTGCGCACGGTGGTGCAAACCAACGGAGCTAATTTGATCAATGTGACGATCCGCATCGTACACAAAGACGACATCACCACGCTGAATTACGCGAAGCAGGACATGTTCGCGTACGTACTGTACTTCAATCAGAAGTTCGACGAACACGATGGGCAGATCCTGCAAAAAACGACGACAGATTTGATCGATCTCGCACTGGGACTGGACGGAACGTACTACCTGCCCTACCAGCTCTTTTACTCGAAGGAGCAGTTGCGCCGGGCGTACCCGCGAATCGATGAATTCTTTGCGGTAAAAAAGACCTACGACCCCGAAGAACTGTTCGTCAACAAATTTTACGAAAAATACAGCAAGTAGTTTTCTTTCCGGAAACAGTTTGTACAGGAATGTTTGCCGGCCGCAATTTACAGGCTAAGATTGGCGAGAAAGCCCCGCCCCAACTTGAGAACCGGAGGAATTGTGCGTTTGAGAAGCGCGTTGGCTATGCTGGCATTGGTTTGTTGCGCGGGGATCGCAGGGGCGCTGTCCAAGGAGATACCGGAGTGGTGCAAGCCGCTGCCCCGGCCGGAATACAATGCGCTGCAGCGCGTTCTTCCGGACGATCCCTGGTTCGAGATCTACAAGGTTGCGCCGGGAGTTTTTGCGATCTACGAACCGCATCAAGCGGAAGAAACGATTGCGTACCTGATTGTCGGGCACAAGCAGGCAGTGCTCTTCGACACCGGTATGGGCATCAGCGATATTCACCGAGTGACGACGCGACTGACCTCGCGTCCGGTAGTGGTTCTGAATTCGCATACCCATGACGATCACGTTGGCGGAAACTGGCAATTCATGTTTGTCTTTGGAATGGACACCGAATTCACTAGAACGAATGCGAAGGGTTCGCGCGAAGACGCGCAAGCAGAGATTACTCCGGACCAGCTTTGCGGGGATTTGCCGAAGGGATTCAATCCAAAAACATACTCAACAAAGCCATGGAAAATCTCGCACTTTATCCACGACGGGTTCAAAGTCAATCTCGGCGGACGCACGCTGGAGGTTTTATCCACGCCGGGACACACGCCGGATGCGATTTCGCTGATTGACCGCGAGAATGGATTGCTCTTTACAGGTGACACGTATTATCCCGCGCCGATTTGGCTGTTTCGCCCGGAGACCGATTTCGATGCGTACGATGCATCGATAAAACGGCTCGCTGCACTGGCGCCGCAAGTAAAACTCGTATTAGGAGCGCACAACATTCCGGTGGCTGAACCGGCCGTGCTTCCGAGACTGGTCGCCGCGTTTGAAGCCGTGCGCTCCGGGAAAGTGCCGCCGCAAAAAAGCGGGGACGGAAAAACCCTGTACGTCAGCGACGGCATCTCATTTCTCATGAAGACCGGTGCCGTAGGAGCAAACTAAACTTTATTGAAAGCTGGGGATGGGCCGCTTCTTTCCAAGACTTTTGTCCGTCACGCTTGCTTCGTTGCTCTTGCTGATTCCGTCTTTGCGCGGTAGCCAGCAGCAACAGAAACCGGGCAAAAAAGAAAAGCCTTTAAAGAAGCAGGTGCAGAATTTTGACGGCGGCATTGTTTTTGCAACGGAAGGAAGCCTCTCCGAGCTGACGTGTTTCCGGCTGGATGGCCGTGTTGCCGCATCCGGCTTCTTCGATGATTTCAAGCGCATTGACGATGAGAACGGGACAGCGTATCGAAGCGGAAAGGAAACGGTGACCGAGTTTCCCGAGGAATTGCGCGTTTCGTTCGTGATGTTCGATACTCCTTGCAAAAGCCGGGAGCTGCAGCCGGGGCCGCGCCGTTACCTGACGCAGGAGATGATGAAGTCGCTACGCTTTTCGTTTTACTGGAAACGCGGCATCGAGCTGCGGCACATCGAAAATCTCAAACCCCCAGTGGCGACTGCCGAACCCATCGAGCCATTCAATACGGAAAGCAAAGAAGAACTGCCCAAACGCTACCGGTGGATTCTGGAGTTCCATATCCCCAGCGCAGGTGTCCCATTGACGGACCGCCTGGTGCTGATTATCCGCACGGCGGATGGACGGAGGGCCGCGCGAGTCGCCGCACGCTTGTAGCAGGAGAGCGGCCCGCCGCGGAAGAGGGGCCCTGCAATGCACGAGGAGGTGATAGATTTTCGTGGGAAGCGTCTAGCCCATTGAGTTGACTTTTTCGGGGTCGATTTTGTAGGTTACGCGGACTTCGCCGGGCTGGCGGAAGGGATAGACAGGATTGCCGAGATATTTTTGCGAGAGCTTGTTGATGTGGTCGTCGGCGCCGGTTTCAGTGATTTCCACGACCTTGCCGCGGATTTCGAGGTAGCGGTAGGGATTCGCGGGATCCTGAAGCGAAATAGAAACGCGAGGATCGCGGCGGATATTTTTGTCTTTCACGCGGCCCTTGGCGGAATTAATGCGGACGAACTTGCCGTCGTAGTCCACCCATACGGGAGTGACTTGCGGGCTGCCGTCTTTCATCAGCGTTCCTAGATTTCCAAACGCCGGCTTTTGAAGCAAATCAACATATTTTTCTGGGATTTCCTGGGACATTTTGGCCTCCTTTTCGAATCAAGCGAGAATCATTTCCGGAATTCGTTGCCGGGCGATCAATGGCGCCCCGGTCAGGGCTTGCACTTCTTCTAGAGTCCAACCGCGAGCTACCTCACGGAGGATCAAGCCTTCGGGCTTGACGTTGATGACGGCGAGATCGGTAACGATGGTATCCACGCACGCCAAACCGGTCAGCGGATAAGTGCACTGCTTCATGATTTTCGGGGCGCCGTCTTTGGCGGTGTGCTCCATACACACGATCAGGGTCTTCGCGCCAGCAGCGATGTCCATCGCTCCGCCGATGCCGCCGGAAGCTTGGGCGCCGGGAATTTTCCAATTTGCCAGATCGCCCTTTTCGGAGACTTGAAACCCGCCAAGAACTGCGACATCCAGATGCCCGCCGCGCGACATCAAATGGGCGTCTGCCTGATGAAAGAAAGAAGCTCCGGGAATCAAAGTGACGGGGACTTTCATGGCGTCTACTTGATCGAAATCTTCCTCGCCGGGTTTGGCGCGGCGCCCCATTCCCAGGATTCCATTTTCGCTGTGGAAATAGACGGTGATTTCTTTCGGGAGATAGTCGGCGACGAGATTGGGAATTCCCCAGCCGAGATTCACGTAGGAGCCGTCGGGGAGTTCGAGCGCGGCGCGTTGCGCGATTTGTTCTCGCGTTAGACAAGGCTTAGCCCGCATGGTTTTTCCCGGAATGCCGTTACCCGGCATAGCGGAGCCCTTTCGCTTGCACGATGCGATGAACGAAGATGGCCGGGGTTATGACATTTTCCGGATCGATGGCACCAACTGGCACGATTTCTTCCACTTCTGCGATGGTTATCTTTGCGGCCATGGCCATGAGGGGATTGAAATTTCTGGCGGCCAGCCGGTAGGTCAAATTCCCCAGCTCATCGGCTTGCTGCGCTTTGATGAAGGCATAGTCGGCCTGGATTGGCAATTCGAGGATGCAGCGCTGGCCCTGCAGCACGCGCTCTTCTTTTCCATCGGCGATTTCGGTGCCAACGCCCACGGTGGTGTAGAAACCTTGCAGGCCAGCGGCGGCGGCACGCATGCGCTCGCACAAAATCCCCTGAGGGACGAGTTCGAGAGTCACTTCTTTTGCGGCGAAGCGATCCTGGAAATAGTTGGCGTGCGGCCCGGGAAAGGAGGCGATCACGTGCTTGATCTGATTGTTTTTGAACATGAGGCCGAGCTCGCCTTCGCGTGTGCCGCAATTGTTGCTGATGGCGGTGATGTTTTTGGCGCCTTTCCGGGCGAGCGCCTGAATCAAATTATTCGGAAAGCCTGCGCCGCCGAATCCGCCGAACATGATTCGCGCGCCGTCGGGAATGTCGGCGACAACTTCGTCGAGAGCGGCGTAGAGTTTCTTTTTCATCGAGCGCTCACCGCTCCAGCTCTCAGTGCTGGAGAGAACTTCGCTGCTATGCCGCTTGCGTGCAGCCAGCGCCCAGTTTCCGTCCCGGTAAGATCATGCTCCAGCAGGGTGCGCAAATCCGATTCGTCGTCTACATCGATCTCGATACGCGGGTTGCGGCGAATCACCACTTGGGCGCGGGCGCTTTCGGCTTCGGCGAGATGCTTGGCAAAGCTGCCGCTGCCAAAGTGCGAGGGAAAGAGGGTGGGCGGAGTCCGCAGAATGGCGTTGGTGCCAGTTCCGTCGCGCGAGGGGACTATTAGCAAACCCGGAGACTGGCAATCCGCGGCGAGGAGTTCATCGATGTCGCTGGATTGGATGAGAGGCAGATCCAGCGGGAGGCGCAGCAGTCCGGTAACGCCCCATTGTTCGCAGATCTTGGACGCGGCATCCACGGAATGGCTTTCGGAGATCTGCTGTTCTTCGCGCAGAATCTCCCAGCGATTCTCTTCAGCCAAATGCATGGCGGGCTCATAGTTGGTGACGACAAAAACCTTCTCCGCGCAGCGAATATCTTTGACGGCGCGGATCGTATCCTTCAACATGGCCTGTGCCAACCCAAAGCGCTCTTCCGGAGACAGCGCCCCGATCAATCGCTTCTTCGCGTTGTGCAGGTCCTTGACCGGTAAGAGGAGTGCTCTCATGGAAATCGCTCAGTAGGCACCTTCGGAATAGGTGACGTGGCTATCGGTTCGAATAACCGGGAGTTGCGCGGCCGCCGGAGGGTCTTGTTGTGGATCTTCGAATAGGCGGCGAATTTTGTAGGTGGTGGTGCGTTCCGCAGGGAGTCGTCCGATGGAGCGAATTCGAGAGCGAAATTCTTCCGGGGAGACGTATTCGCCGAAAGTTGCGCCGGCGGCCTTGGAGATACTTTCTTCCATAAGCGTGCCGCTAAAATCATTTGCGCCAGCCTGCAAACACGCTAGGGAAGTCTCGAAACCAAGCTTTACCCAGGAGACCTGCAAGTTCTTGATCGCTCCGTGAAGCAGCACTCGTGCCAGGGCGTGGACGCGCAAATGCTCTTCGCGCTTCGCTCCCGGCCTTGCTCCACCGTGACGGTAAAGCCGGGTGTTCTCGTGGATGAATCCCAGCGGCACAAACTCCGTAAATCCGCCGGTGCGTTTTTGGATGGCGCGAAGCAGGAGCATGTGGCGCACCCAATGCGCAGGCTCTTCCACATGTCCGTACATCATGGTTGAAGTTGTCGGGATACCAAGCTCGTGCGCGGTGGTGATGATCTCGACCCATCGCGCGGCCGGCAATTTGTTGGGGCTCAATTCTTGCCGTACGCGATCATCGAGGATTTCCGCGGCGGTGCCAGGAATGCTGCCCAGCCCTTCGTCCTTCATCATTTGCAGGTAGTCTCGCAGGGGCATACCTGTTTTCAAGACGCCGTAATCGATTTCCATGGGCGAGAATGCATGCACATGCATGCCGGGAATGGCGTGCTTGACAGCGCGAAGGAGGTCGCGGTAGAAAAATCCGTCGAGGTCTCGCGGCAATCCGCCTTGAACGCAGACTTCGGTGGCGCCGCGATCCCAAGCCTCGCGGGCACGGCGCACTACTTCTTCGAAAGAGAGGGAGTACGCGTCGGAGGCGCCCGGGCCGCGTCCGAAGCCGCAAAAACTGCAGCCGACGAAACAAACGTTAGTGAAATTGATGTTGCGATTCACGACATAGGTGACGGCGTCGCCGACAGTCTCCCGACGCAGGCGGTCCGCGGCGGCCACGAGTGCTTCAAGTTCTGCGCCTTCCGCGGTCGCGAGGACAAGTCCTTGTTCGAAGGTCAGCTCTGCGCCCGAGGCTGCAGAACAAAGAATTTCAGAGACTTCGGCGGCCAAGAATGTTCCGTGGATGGTTGGTGGGCCCATTTCCTGAGTATCCTACCAGAGGTACGCGTCTGGGGTGATAATTCGAAGGAGTGAATTTAGTCTTAGTGGAGAGTAGGGCGGAAACGCACGATATTCGTACAGAGGTCGATTCTGACTGCCGAAGATGGCAACCTGAATTTGGCAGACATCCCGAGAGGCCGCTGCGCATATCGGGAATAGCGGAAGGCCTAAACCAGTCTATGCTTCGCGGTGCACGACGGAGGATTCGACGCTGGCCGCTGCGGCGAGCATCCATTACCATATGCGAGGGTCATGAAAAGCAAAACTTTGATGATTGTGGTGATCCTGGTGGCGCTCTTCGGCGCCGCAATCGCCGTGGTCGCCTCGCTCCTTCATGATGGCGTGAGCGCCCGCGCCCGGCCCACTCGATTGGAAACCATGGTGGCGCGAAAGGTGCGTCACTTCGCGATTCCTGCAAACGCCCAGGCGACTCCGAATCCCGTGCTCGCCTCCGCGGAGGAGCTGCGCGATGCGCGGATTCATTTCGCGGATCATTGCGCCATTTGCCACGCTAACGATGGCGGCGGAAAAACCACGCTGGGCGAAGGCCTATTCCCTAAACCGCCGGACCTCCGGCTACCGCAAACGCAAAATCTAAGTGACGGCGAATTGTTTTGGATCATTGAGAATGGCGTGCGATTTACGGGAATGCCGGCATTTTCCAATGGCGGCGAGCATGGAGGAACGGAGGACAGCTGGAAGCTGGTTCACTTTATCCGCCACCTACCTCGTCTTACGGCCGCGGAGCGCATCGAAATGGAGCGGTATAATCCCAAAGGGCCGGAGGAGCGCGCGGAAGAACAACGGGAGAATGAATTTTTGAATGGAGCAACTTCGCCGGCAAAGCCGGAATCACAAAATCATCGCCAGGAATGAAGCGGTAGCGGGATCGACTTTCATTTCAGTGGGAGGCTTTCATGAAGATTCGCTTGTTCTCAACGGCTCTATTGTTCGTGCTAGCGACGGGCATGGTGTTCGCTCACGGCAATAAAGTGCACGTGAGTGGAACGGTGGAAAAGATCAGCGCGGAGTCCGTGGTGATCAAGACGCGGGACGGAAAGTCCGTCGAAGTGAAACTCGTTGCTGCGACGACGTACCTTTCTCACGTTACGGACAAGACCGCCAAACCTACTGACCTCAATGAAGACAAACCGGCCAAGCAATCAGACGTTGCCGTCGGCGACCTGGTGGTGATCCACGCCACGCCCAAGGACAACGCTTTGGTGGCCGACGAAGTGAAATTCTCCGTCCCTTCGGCGGCTAAGCCGGCGACAGCTGCCGCCGCGAAGCCAAAATCTTGAAGAAATGCCGGCGCTAAGACTTTTCCCCTAATCCACCAGATGACAGGAATGGGTTTTCAGGACGAGCCACACTCTGCGGCCGGCAGTTAGCTCCAGTGCTCGGAGTGCGCCAGGGGTGATGTGCACGACGAAGGTGATGCCGCAATCCACGCGTGCGATGACCATCGTCCCGAGCTGCTCCAGGGAAACTATGCGGCCTTCCAACACGTTTCGCGCGCTCAGTCCGTGCGGCGGCTCCGTCGCCAAAAGAATGTCTCCCGCGCGAACGGCCACCTGCACGCGGCTGCCGGCAGTGGCGTAGCCGAGCGGCACTTCGATCTCGCAGGCGCTCTCCTGCAGGCGAACGCGCATGACGCCATCGGTTTCGCGGAGATCGAGTACAGTGGCGTTCAGGAGGTTTTCGAAGCCCGCCGCCTGGGCCAGTTTTTTGCGGCGCGGCGCGTTAAGGACGTCCATGGGGACACCGGCACTTACGACACGCCCGTCGTCGAGCGCGATGACGCGCTCGGCCAGAGCGTCAACTTCATCACGGCTGTGCGTCACGTACAAAATGGGGATTCTTTTCGCGGCGTTCCACGCGCGCAGATCGTCTACAATCGAGGATTTCAATTCGGCGTCCAAGCCTGTTAACGGTTCATCGAGCAGCAAGACGCGGGGTTCGGTTACCAGCGATCTCGCCAGTGCGATACGCTGCTTCTCGCCTCCTGAAATCTGGCCGGGTTTTTGTTTACGCAATTCCTCGACGCGGAAGAGCTTGAGAATCGCTGTTACACGCTCACGGATTTCTTCCTCAGGCAAGACGCTCAAACCATATGCAATGTTTTCTTCCGCGGACAGATGCGGAAAGAGGGCGAGAGTTTGAAAAACGTAGGCGATGCGCCGCTTTCGAGCGGGGAGATTGATTCCGCGTGCGGAATCGAACAGCACATCGTGGCCAAGCGCGATTTGCCCATCGTCAGGGCGCACCAGTCCTGCGATGCAATCCAGCAGGGTGGACTTCCCGGCTCCGGAAGCTCCAAATAAGATCGTGATGCCCGGTGGAACTTCAATGGAGACATTCAGCAAAAAGGAGTGTTCTGGCTCGCCGCGCCGCTCTTTGCGGATTCGCGCGGTGAGCATGGGAATGTTTACTTCGCCGTCCATGGCGTCCAGACACGGCGATTGAGCGCATAAACCACGGACAACACCGCAAAGGAGATTACGAGGAGCACCAGCGCCATGCGGTTAGCGGCACTGTACTCCAAGGACTGCACGCGGTCGTAAATGTCGATTGAGACTGTCCGCGTGACGCCCGCCAAATTTCCGCCCACCATCAGGACGACGCCGAATTCTCCCAAAGTGTGCGCGAAACTCAGCACCGCCGCGGTGACTACTCCCGGCAGCGATAGAGGAAGAATTACTTTCAGAAATGTGCGCGCGCGGCCCGCGCCCAGCACTGCGGAGGCGTCGAGCAGTCTTCGGTCGACTCCCTCGAACGAAGCGACAAGCGGCTGCACGGCAAATGGGAAGCTGTAGAGCACGGACGCAAGAATTAGTCCGCCAAAGGTGAAGGCCAGTCCGTGGCCGAAGAGTGCTATCCAGAGTTTTCCGAGCGGTCCGCGCGGCCCCATGGCGAGCAAAGCGTAAAATCCGAGAACGGTCGGCGGTAGCACGAGCGGCAGCGCAACTACTGATTCGAGCAGGAATTTCCAGCGCCAGGTTGAAAAGGCCAGCCAATAGGCCACGGGCATGCCGACCGCGAGCAAGATCGCGGCCACACACGCTGCCAGTTTGATCGACAACCACAAGGATTCCATGCGCTTTCCTGTTCAACTCCTCTCGGCGTTTCTTCCGCGCGTTCAACTTCGCAGAGTCACCTTTTTACTTCACTCTCGCCTTATCTGAAACTTCAAAACTGTATTTCGACAGTATGGCGCGCCCCGACGGACTTTTCACAAATTCCAGAAATGCCCGAGCGGCGTCCTTATTCTTAGCGTCTTTCAAAATGACCGCTCCCTGTTCGAGCGCTGGGTGCATATCGGCGGGAATCTCCCATCGTTTCCCATCGTGCATGGCGGGCGAAACCGCCAGCGACTTCGCCACGATTCCTGCTTGTGCATTTCCGGACTGCACAAACTGCGCGGCTTGCGAAATATTTTCTCCGTATACCAGCTTGGCTTTGACGGATTCGTAGATTCCTGCTTTTTGCAATGCCGCTACCGCCGCGCGTCCATAGGGAGCGTGCTCCGGATTGGCGATGGCAATCTTTGCGACGCTCGCATCGAGCAGAGATTTCCAGCCTTCCTTGGTAACGTCCACTTTCGCATCCGCAGGCGTCCAAATCACAATGCGCCCGATCGCGTATTCATAAAGTGTTTGCGGTTCCGCGAGGCCCGCGGATTCCAGCTTTTTTGGGTACTCCATGTCCGCCGAAAAGAACAAATCAAAAGGCGCGCCATTCTGCAATTGCGAGAAGAAGTTTCCGCTCGATCCGTAAGTCACGCTTACTTTCATGCCGGTCTGCTTCTCAAACTTTTCGGATAGCTCATCCATGGCGAACTTCAAATCTGCCGCGGCCGCGACGCGGATTTCCATGCCCTGAGCTTGCAGTTCACCGTGGGCAAGAAAGATGGAAACTATGAGCGGGAACACAAGAAACCAATCGGGCCGCGTTGTTGTTCCACGCGTCACGAATCAGACTCTCAGAATCATTACTTCGGTGGATTTGACCAGCGCTGCGGCCCGCTCTCCTGGTTTCAGCCTCATCTCCTTGGCGGCATCAGCGGTGATGATCGCTGTGATTTGCTGTTCGCCAATTTCCAGTCTTACTTGTGCCAGCAGACCGCTGTACTTTATCTCCAGCACGCGCCCGATCAATTGGTTGCGGCCGCTAATCTTGCGGAAGTTTCCGCGGCGCGTCTCGATGTCCCCATGGCTCAGCTTTCTTGGAAACAGACGGTCGATTTCACTTTCCGGCACGCGGTGGTGGCCGCCGGGGGTTTTCACCGACTTGATTTTCCCGTGGTAGATCCACTGCTTCAAGGTGGGATAACTGATGCCCAAAATATTGGCCGCTTCCCGCGGCGCCAAGAGTTTCTGCACGAACGGCCTCCTGCGAATCGGCAGAATACCGCATAGCTAATCATCATAGCAATACGTTTCTATACGATTTGTGAAGCTGGACTGGCTAGTTCCGCAGAGGCTTGCCGGTTTTCAGGGTGTGCGCGATGCGTTCCTGGGTTCTCTTTTCTCCGCAGAGGGAGACGAAAGCTTCGCGTTCGAGATCGAGAACGTATTGCTCGCTGACCATTTGCGGCGAAGTCAGCGGGCCCCCGGCAAGGATGCTGGCGAGCTTTCGACCGACGTGCGCGTCGTATTCGGAGGCATAGCCGCCGCGGAGCATCATGTGAATGGCAAGCTTCGCGCCGGCGAGAAATTGTTCGCCGAGCACTCTAATTTGCGTGGTTTGTGCGCCTTCCTGCCAAGTTGCCGCCAGCGGCTTGTAGCCGCCGCGGACCAGCGCCAGCGCGGCTTCTTTGGCATCCGCAACCAGGCGATCGCGATTCATGGAAACGCCATCTTCCCGGCGCAAGTATCCCAAGTCGCGGCATTCCTCCGCGCTCGTGCCAACTTTGGCCATCGCGATGGCTTCAAACACCGGCTTTAGGGCGTGGAACAAATCCAAATCTTCGCCTCCGGCAGCATGTTCGTTCGCGCGAATCATCATTTCCTTGGTGCCGCCGCCGCCGGGGATCAGCCCGACACCTGCTTCCACCAAGCCGATGTAGGCCTCCGCCGCCGCCTGAATTCTTGCGGCGTGGAGACTCACCTCGCAGCCGCCGCCGAGCGCCAATCCCTGAGGCGCTGCCACGACCGGTTTCGGAGCGTATTTGATCGCCAGGTTGATGTTTTGAAACTGTTTTACGGCCATGTGCAGCTCGTCCCACTCCTGCTCCTGGGCTCCAACCAGAACGAGCATCAGATTTGCGCCAACGGAGAAGTTCACCGCCTGGTTGGCGATGACCATGGCGTCGAAGTCCGTCTCAAGCCGCTTCAAGCCTTTGTGAAGCATGGCGATCAGGTCGGCACCAATGGCGTTCATCTTGGCGTGAAACTCGCAGCAAACCACGCCGTCGCCGAGATCGATAAGGCTTGCACCGGAATTGCGTTCGACTTCGCGCCCTGCATCCTTGAGCGACTTGAGGATGATGACGCCTTTGGGCTCTTCGACTTTTTTCGATGTGCCGCTGCCAATATCGAAAACGGTGGTCGTTCCCTTTTCTGATTCGTAGAATCCCTTGCGGCCGCTAGCCAAAATTCTTTCGATAACCGGCGGCAAAGTGCGGCCTTCCTTCTGCACTTGGCCGGCAAACGCCTTCACGCCGATGGCATCCATGATCTCGAAGGGCCCAAGTTCCCATGCAAAACCCCAACGCAGAGCGCGATCCACGTCCACAACGTTGTCGGAAATTTCCGGCACGCGGCGCGCCGCATACAAACACATTTCGGAAAGCGAGCCCCACAAAAACTGCTGGGCTTTGTCGCCTTTCTGCCCTTCCAGTACAGAACTTACTAGCGCGCGCAAGCGGTCGCGCGTGTCTTCAATCGCCTTGCCCATTTCGAGGGAAGCAAATCTCGCTTTCTGCCGCGCGCGGTACTCCAGGGTGTTTACATCGAGCGTCAGAATTTCCTTTTCCCCTTCACCTTTCACCTTCTTGTAAAAACCCTGGCCGGTCTTGTCGCCGAGCCAGCCGCGCTTGACCATCTCTTCGACGAGGGCGGGAACTTTGTAACTCTCCCGCGATTCATCGTTGGGCGCCGTTTCGTATATGTTTTTCACGACGTGCACGAGTACATCGAGACCCACAATATCCGCGGTGCGAAATGTCGCCGACTTCGGCCATCCCACCGCCGGTCCCGTACAGGCGTCCACTTCTTCAACAGTCATTCCCAGCGAACCCATCAGGCGCAGCGCATTGAGCATGGAAAAAGTTCCGATGCGATTGGCGATAAAATTCGGCGTGTCTTTAGCTACCACCACGCCTTTGCCCAGCCGCCGGTCGCAGAACTCGCTCAATGAATCGACCACTTCCTTCGAGGTCTTCGGTCCGGGAATGACTTCCACCAGCTTCAAATAGCGCGGCGGATTGAAGAAATGGGTCCCGGCCCAGTGCTGCTGGAATTCTTCGGGCATACCCTCGGCGATGAGGTGCACGGGCAGGCCGGAGGTGTTGGTAGTTACGATGGCGCCGGGTTTGCGAAATTGAGCCACGCGGGCCAGCAATTTGCGCTTGATTTCCAGGTTTTCGGCAACGACTTCAATGATCCAGTCGGCTTCCGCGCAACGCGCCAGGTCATCATCGAAGTTACCGACGGCAATTTTTTCCGCAAGGGCAGCGGTAAAAAATGCGGCTGGCTTGGACTTCTTCGCGGCATCCAAACCGGCGCGAACGATCTTATTGCGCTCCCCGGCCGGCGCATCCGCGGGCAAATTTGGCGGCACGATGTCCAGCAAAATGCAAGGCAGCCCGGCGTTCGCGAAATGCGCGGCGATCCGCGAGCCCATGGTTCCTGCTCCGAGCACCACTGCCTTTTCGATGCGACGATTCATAGCACGCCTTTTGATTGGATTTACAATGCTAGGTTTGTTCGAAGGGACAGGTTACAGAACCGGCAAGCGCGGGTCAAACGGCAGTCTGGCGCATGGTGATAGTAATAGAATAGAGAAATGGCAGAAGAGAGCAAAGTCGGCGGCACTCTCGGCTGGCTGCGAACGGCCAAGGACAAGTTTCGCGCCTTCGCCTATGGCGAGCAGGGCGAACCGAAGGAGCGTCCACGTGTAGGCTTAGCCCTGGCGGGCGGATTCGCACGCGGGATCGCGCACATCGGAGTGCTGCGCGTTTTGCGCGAAGCCAATATTCCCATCGACTGCGTCGCAGGCACGAGCGTTGGCGCCCTGATCGGCGCGGGCTACTGTGCCGGGGCGTCTCTCGAAGAGATGCAAAAAATTGGGGCACTGACGAGCTTCGCCGATTTCGGCCGTTGGACTCCGTCATGGCTTGGCCTGGCTACCAACCAGCGCATGGAAAAATATCTAGCACGTTTTAGTCCCGTAACGACGTTCGAAGAACTGAGCACACCTCTGGCAGTCGCGACGACGGACATCAACGCCGGTGTCTCCGTGTATTACTCCCATGGCCCGATTGCGCCGGTGGTACGCGCTTCGTGCGCTTACCCCGGGTTATTTGTGCCCATCCAATACGACGGGAGGACGCTGGTCGACGGATTTCTCACTGCTCCGGTACCAGTGGAAGGCACGCTGCTCCTTGGTGCGGACATCGTCATCGCCGTGTATCTGGAGGCCGGCAACGTCGAGGAGCCGCGCACGTTCACGGATATTCTCAGCCGCTCGTTCAACATTCTTCAGCGCCACACGGATCTGACCTGGCGCACGCAGGCGGATGTGGTCATCGAGCCGGACGTGAAGCCTTTTGTTTGGGACGATTTTACGAAGACTCCAGAAATGGTTGCAGCGGGTGAAACCGCTGCGCTCGCCGCTCTGCCGCAGATTCGCGCCGTTCTCCGCGGGGAGAAACGAGATTCTGCTGCTTAGCAGAGGTTGTATTCCGCCAACCAGTCCGCGACAAGCCTGATACGGTTCACTCGGGAAAAACTAGGAGCGCGTGACGTGTACCGTTACGGGCTGGCCTTCGCCCTTGCCACGCTGCGTCAGCCAGGCGGCAAGGCCTTCGGCGAACCGTTCGGGAGTCAGGCGGAAACTGGCTTCGATGCGGCCATCGGCGACGGGAAGCGTGTCGTCAAAGTCGGCGGAGTTGGTGAAATTGCGCATGCAGAATTGATCGAGCCAATCCAGCGGGCAGGCGCGAGATTCTCCGCGAACGACTACATTGACGTTGAATTTCTGGGCGTACATCGGTCCCGTCGCGCGAGCCAAAGCTCGCCACTACAACTAGTCTAATTTAGACTAGTGTCGACTAGTCTAAATTAGACTAGTTGAGATGAGGCGTTTCCGTGGCCAGTTACGAAGCGCGGGGGCGCTTGACGGAATGGGCCAGGCCAACGGCTTCGAGCATCCAGATGAAATACCAGCCGATATCGGTCTGATACCAGCGGAGGCCCAGGCGCGCGGAACCAGCGTGCGAGTGGTGGTTCTCGTGCCAGTTCTCGCCCCAGGCGGTCAATTGGAACGGGCCAAGCCACCAGACGTTCATGCTGGAATCGCCTTCTTCGACTTTCTTGAGATGCGTCAGGCTATTTACCAGGCATTGCATGTGGAGCGAGTAGACGAGGCGGATCGCGCCCATCCAAAAGAAGCCCATCCAGCCGAAACCGAGAATCAGGCCAACGCAGATTGAGAAGACAATGACCGGCGTTTCTGCCCAGCCCCAGATTTTGTAGATGCCGCCGGTAAGCTCGGGAGCCCAGCGCTTCTTGTCGGCAGGCTGCGTTTGATAGAGCCAACGAAGATGCGCCCACCAGAAGCCGCCCTGCTTCGGACTGGAAATGTCTTCGGGCGTGTCCGTGACAGCGTGATGCAGGCGATGATACGCAACCCAGCTTGCTGGGTGGCCGGACCCATTGAAGACGGCCCAGAAGATCAAGAATTGCTCGACGAAGCGGTTGGTCTTGAGAGTCTTGTGAGAGAGCATCCGGTGATAGCAAACCGTGGTGCCGAGCCCGCCGAGGGCGATGCTGAGCAGAGTCATGCCGACAACCTTGAGGCTTGGCACGGGGAAAAGAATCAAGCCGACGACGGCAAGAGTGTGAATGAGGACGATATAAGCGAAGACGCCTTCCTTGCCATGAACTGGTTTCCAGAAGGGCCGATCCCAGGGGCGCTCTTGTTGCGTTACGGTCAATTCCATATTCTCTCCGGCGGTCTGCTTAGTTTGATGCGCGAGTGCCTGGTGTGCAGAACGTGATAGGCACCTATTACAGTACCATTTTCCGGGACTGGGCGCTGGGAAACTGTTCAAAAGTGGACACAAAAAGTGAACAGCAAAAGCCGGTGAGGTACGTCACAAATATGCCACGATTCAGGCGCAAGATCGGCAAATTGCCGGCGAGAAAATTGGCCTTAGCGGCCATTTGAATGGGCCATGGGTCCAGGTTTCGAAAGCGACTTGACCAGCTCGTAAAGAAAAGCGTGGCCCTCGTAAAAGGACTGGACGCCCACGCGCTCATCGCGGCCGTGGAATCGAATGTCATCCCGATCAAAGAAAATTCCCTGGATTCCATAGGTGGGAATCCCGGCGATGCGCAGAGCCTTCCCGTCTGTCGCACCCATCACCATGATGGGTACGACAGGGACACCCGGCCAGAGGGATTCTGTAGCGTGGCTGACGGCTGCCAAGACGTCTGGTCTGAGCGCAGAGGCGGGCCCCGGGGCCGGCTCGCCGAGAATTTTTGCGCTGACTTCGTCGTCCGCAACGACCTTCTGCAAGGTGGTGTGCACGAACTCGACGGAATCCTCGGGGAGGACGCGGCAGTTTACGGTGGCGGCGGCGAGCTGTGGCAATGCGTTCACGGCGTGCCCGCCCTCCAAAAGTGTTGCCACGCAGGTGGTGCGGAGAGTGGCGTTCCACGCCGGCGAAGCCGCGGCCAGCCGTTGCATGGCTTCCTGAGAACCTTTACTAGCGTTCGCGAGGTCTTCTTTTCTAGAACCAGTTTCGATTTTTGCCATTGCCTGGAAGTACGCAGCGGTTACTTCGTTGGTCTTGAGAGGAAATCCGAAATTGGAAAGCCGCTGCAACGCAGCCGCCAGGCGATAGATGGCGTTGTCAGCGACAGGCATCGAACTGTGGCCGCCTTTGTTGCGCACCTCGAGGCGAAAATTGACGACGTATTTTTCACTGATCTGCAGATCGTTGGAAATTTTCTTGCCCTTGGATTCCTCGCCCCATCCGCCTTCGTTGAGAGCAAACTCAGAATCGATAAGTTCGCGGTGATTCTTGAGGAGCCAGCCCACGCCATTGTATGGTCCGCCACCCTCTTCGTCCGCGGTGAGAGCCACAATGATGTCGCGGTCGGGCGTAAAGCCCTCCTTCTTGTATTGAATCAAGTTGGCGATCCAGATCGCGGCCTGAGCTTTATCGTCGCCGGTGCCGCGGCCATAAAAGAAACCATCCTGCTCGAGGAATTGAAACGGGTCCATGCTCCAGTCCTCGCGTTTGGCTTCGACGACGTCAATGTGCGCGAGAAGGAGAATCGGTTTGAGGGCTCCCGTCCCGTGATAGCGAACGACGAGATTGGCTTTCTTTGGACTCGCGCCGCCCACGAAGACATCAAATTCCGAAAAGCCAGCTGCACGCAAGCGAGCTGCGGCAGCCTCGGCAACGGGGGTAGTGGCGCCCGTGGTGAAACCGGATTGGATTTCGACAAATTCTTTGTAGATGTCGTGCGCCAACTTTCGCTCCGTCTCAGGCCGCGTGGTCTGGGCACTGACGAAAACGGAGCTGAGGAGCAGCATGAGTGTCAACTGGAGCGGGTACGGTTTTTTCATCGCGGACATGCGGGCATTCTTCCACGGGGGAGTGGGTTTACGCAACCTGTCAGCAGGCGGCCTTCTTAGGAAGGTTTATTGTCTTTCTGAGACTTCCAGAGGATTTGGCGAAGAATCCCGAGAGTCAGTTCCGCATCGCTCGCAGTGAGCTGCAGTCGGTGGACGAGGCGGCGAATTTTCTCGTCGGGTGGGGCGGCGGAGCGCCGCTTCTGGAGGCCACTGGGATTCGATTTCAGGTAACCGCTGGAGCGGAGGCCCTCGAGCAGGAGCGTGGTGAGGCGCTCGAGGTCGGCGGCGGAGGCGGCGGATTGTTTTTCCGGTTTCGAGGCGGCTTGCGGACCGCGGGCTAGTTCGTAAAGGCAGACGGCGACGGCTTGGCCGAGGTTCATGGAGCGATGCTCTTCGCGCGTGGGGATGCGCAGGAGCCAATGGCAATGGCTGAGGTCTTCATTGGAGAGGCCACGCTTCTCCGAGCCGAAAAGCAAGGCAACAAGGCTGCCGGCAGGATGCTTGCGCAGATGACGCGCGGCCTGGTCGAGCCGGCGGACAGGGTGCTGCAATTGCCGAAGTCCTACGGCGGTGGTCCCAACAACAAGCGTGCAATCCTCGACGGCTTCAGCGACGGTCTTGAACTCTTCGGCTTTGGCGAGCAGAGGCGCGGCGCCGACGGCGGAACGGGCCTCGCGAAAAGCCAGATCGTAGGGGTTCACGACGCGAAGATGGAAAAAGCCAAAGTTGCTCATGGCGCGCGCGGCGGCGCCGATGTTGAGAGGGTTGCGCGGGGCCACAAGCACCACCCGCAGCCGGTCGGATTCGGAATTAGCTGCCAAGGCAGTTGAGTTTACAGCAGTGAACAGTGGGCGGGCAGCCAACTTGCGTGGGCGGCGAGCGGTAACATAGACTGTGGTCGGGTAGAATTCAAGAAAAGCCTGCCAGCCTGGCCGTAATTTCCCGCCTTTGCTTGGGCCAGTTGGCGTGGCGGAGTCCAATCGCTACGCGACCCTCGATGGTCTGGGTCCTCCTCAGAGTGTATCCGGCGGCGCAAGCAACCGGGGCGTTTCACTCTGGTCAGTGGCGGCGAACTATTGGGCTTGCAGGGGGATCAGGGTGGCAACTCCACTGGAAACCTGGGTCGACGAAGCGGCGAAGCTGACCAAGCCGAGCCGTGTGGTGTATTGCGACGGTTCGGAGGCCGAGTACCAGGGAATGATCGCGGAGATGCTGCGATCTGGGGATACCTATTCTCTGAATGAGAAAACCTACCCGAATTGCCATTTGCATCGCAGCAGTCCGAATGACGTAGCCCGCACGGAGCATCTGACCTACATCTGCTCGCCTGAAATGGAAGAAGCCGGGCCCACGAACAATTGGATGGACCCCGGGGCCGCGAAGCAGAAGGTGGGCGCGTTGCTGGATGGAGCCATGCGTGGGCGGACGATGTATGTAGTGCCGTACGTGATGGGACCAGTGGGCTCACCAATCAGCAAAGTAGGCGTGGAAGTGACCGACAGCCCGTACGTGGTAGCAAGCATGCGCATCATGTCGCGCATGGGCAAGCCGGCGGTGGAGCGGCTGGGAGCCTCGAGCGAGTTCGTTCCGGGCCTGCATTCGTTGGGTGACCTGGACCCCACGCGGCGCTACATCATGCACTTTCCGCAGGAGAAATTGATCTGGAGCGTGGGTTCGGGCTACGGTGGAAACGCGCTGCTCGGGAAAAAATGTTTCGCGCTGCGGATTGCCAGCGTCATGGCGCGCGAACAGGGCTGGATGGCCGAGCATATGTTGATCCTGGGGCTGGAATCGCCCGGCGGCAAAGTGACCTACATGGGCGCGGCATTCCCCAGCGCTTGCGGGAAGACTAACCTGGCGATGATGGTGTCCGCGCTGGAGAGCCAGGGCTATCGCGTGTGGACGGTGGGCGACGACATTTCCTGGATGAAGATCGGCGAGGACGGCTATTTGCACGCCATCAATCCGGAAGCAGGATTCTTTGGCGTAGCCCCCGGCACCGGCATGAAGACCAATCAAAACGTGATGGGAGCGTTGCGCAAGAACACGCTATTTACAAACGTCGCGATGAGCGCGGATCGCGAACCATGGTGGGAAGGCATCGGCAGTGACGCGCCGGCGGGATTGATCAACTGGAAAGGCGAAGCCTGGGATCCATCCAAAGGAACGGCAGCTCACCCGAATGCGCGATATACCGTGCCCGCGCAGCAATCGCCAAGCATCTCGCCAAAATGGGAGTCTCCGGAGGGCGTGCCGATTTCCGCGTTTATCTTTGGAGGGCGAAGGGCCCGAGTGGCGCCACTAGTTTACGAATCCTTCGACTGGCAGCATGGAGTATTCGTGGGCGCAACCATGGCTTCGGAAACAACGGCGGCGGCGACCGGCGAGGTGGGCGTCACGCGGCGCGATCCAATGGCCATGCTGCCGTTCTGCGGCTACAACATGGCGGATTATTTTGGGCACTGGCTGGAGATGGGTAAGAAAATCCCAAAACCGCCCAGGATTTTTCACGTGAACTGGTTCCGCAAGGGTGCGGATGGAAAGTTTCTGTGGCCGGGATACGGCGAAAACGTGCGCGTATTGAAATGGATACTGGAACGCGTGGAAGGCCGTGGGGCGGCGCAGGAAACACCCATCGGCTATGTCCCGGCAAAGAATGGACTCACGATGGATGGAATGAAAATTTCAGACGAAGCTGTCAACGAGATGCTGCGCGTGAATCCGGAAGATTGGGAACTGGAGATGGAAGATTCCAAGCAATTCCTTGCGAAATTCGGGGCGCGCCTGCCGCGGCAAATCAGCGAAGAACAAGAAAAACTAGCGCGAAGATTCCAGCGCGTGGTCAGCGCGTAAATTTTCTCTCAGGAAACTAGTTCAGCCGGCCTGCGCGGCGCGCAGTCGAGTTGATAGGCGGCATGTCCTCGGCATCCATCGCTCCGAGCGCCCGCTCGAAGTGAAAATCGTCCCGGCTTTCCAACAATCGGACGCAGCGATTCCAGCGAAGAATGCTGTCGTCATTGCCCGCCGGCCGAATCTTTTCCGCTTCCTCAAAGCAGCGCATGGCTTCTTCCACGAAAGGCCGCAGAGTGTGCGGGGGATAGCCGACGAGAAGCTGCGTCCTGGCGCGGCGCTCGTACAATATTCCCGTGTAGTAGAGCTGCCCGTAAGGATCGCGCAACCCCTGGAACAGGGACT
>Ga0137409_10001574_pt1 | contig 24694 bp, 20 predicted proteins | sample CZODoug1_16funga_FD_122059 | JGI IMG/M metagenome (GOLD analysis project Ga0137409, IMG submission 122059) | Vadose zone soil fungal communities from Angelo Coast Range Reserve, California, USA - CZODoug1_16fungal (Hybrid Assembly) | ecosystem: Environmental > Terrestrial > Soil > Vadose zone...
CTGGGCGAGATGGTGTGTGTCTGGGGCATGAAAGATGAAGCCCTCGAACTGAAGTTCGCGGACACCCCAAAATTGAGGGCGAGTCTTGAAAGTTGCATCTGCAAAATCGCAGATGCAGTCGGCGCGCTCAAGAAACCCAACTTGCGGGTTGAAGTTGGGACCGATCTTCCTGTGCTCCGCTTCAAAGTCAAGCCAGTTGGAGCGGAAGCTCAATCCGGCACCTAGGTTGGATTGCCCACTGGAGTAGCCAGGTGTGCGGGTCGCAGCGGCGTAACCGTTCAGGATGAGGTTCTTGAATAGAACAAAGCGGCCGTCGACCCCCGAGGTCTGATTGAAGCTGGCCATCACATTCCCGGATCGCTTGTCGATTCCCATCACCCCGATGTACGAACCGCTGCCCCACAACGACCGCTTCGCACGCAACACCGCGTAGTTTGCCCATGGGTTGGGTCCAGAAGATCTGGTATCGACATCCATTATTCCCAGTTCGAATCCACTGAGGGAGCCAGTGATTTTGGCTCCTCCGTTGATCGGAACCTGCTCTCCAGTAATGGGGTCAATTCCAATCTGCCGACTGAAAAAGAGTTGATCCGCGCTGCCGCCGATGCCCATAGGAAAATCAAATACGCCCGCGTTCTCCAGAAAGAACTGCCTTTTCTCGGGAAAGAACAATTTGTAGGGAGTGAGGTTGAACTGCTGAACATCTACATCGCTGTCGGCGAAGTCAGTATTCCCGGTGAGATTGGCCACGAGATTGGAACGGAGCCCTACCTTGATATCGACACCGCCCGTGTGCAGCGCTGTAGTGCCCGGTGTCAGACCGCTTGTAATGGCATCCGCGGGAAGATGGCTGAAGCCGACCAGGACGTAAGGCTTGACGATAAACAAACGGCCACCGCCGATTTCATTGATCCCGTGCAACTCTCCGGCTTGGCTGATCTTCGTTGCCCCAAACGTTCTACGCCAACCGCTCCATAGGTCCTCTTCGTTCTTGCGGCGAATAAACCTCTTGAAGTTCACTCCCCATACAACATCGCGGGATCGCATGAAATTCAGCGTGGGAAACGGTATGGCAATCGTCGCCGTCCATCCATCCGGTGTCATCTTTGCTTCGGAAGTCCAGATCCCATCCCAACCGGGGTCTCCGTCCTGAGTGTCCCCAGCCTGCTCGTCGGTAACGAGAGCGTCTCTCTGTGTGCCCAGGGGATTGATCTGAAAGACGTAAGCATTGCGGCGATCACGGCGGGAGTCGATCACGATCTCAAAGTAGTCATCCAATTCCTGAGTCACATCCCGGCGGAGCTGGGTCGCGATCGGACCGCCTACGGCGGAATCGTGGCACGTAACTCCAAAGTAAACTTCATGCTTGGTGTAGAGGATACGGACTTCCGTCTGTTCACTCGGTGTCTGTCCCTCGTAGGGTTCTCGTTGCAGAAAGTTTGTAATCGGTGTGGCCTGCTGCCAGCGAGGATCGTCCAGCGTGCCATCCATCTTCGGATCTCGGTCGACAAGGCTTGCCTGCGCGGTGTGGAGCGGCTCTTGAACAGCCGGTCGATGTTCGTTGGCCTGCGGACCAGCTTGTGACTGGGCATAGAGCCCTCCAGCAGAAAGGGAAACCAGCGCGAGAAGGCGCAGACGTGTGCCGAGTTTCACCAATCCGGTGGGATAGGTTCTCATCCGCTCGTTCTCGAGCTATTACTTGCTACCCTTGCCCAACTCGTCGAGAGCCGCTTTGAAACCGGTGGCCAGCTTTTCCGCTGAGCCCCTGCCCCAATAGTGGAGGAAGATCACCAGAGGTCTCGAATTGGTCATGTGGTGGTGGATGGCCACCACTTCCAGTCCGTGCCCGCGTAGCGCCTTGAGGGTTGGTGTAACTTCGGTCTCCAGCATCGCCACATCGCCAGCTACCGCCGCATCTTCATCAGTACCGACGAATGCAGCCCAAGTGTTGAGCCCCATGCGGGCGTTGATGGTCGCGCCCATCTCTTTTACATCGAGGTCGGCGCGTCCTACGGTAATTTTGTAAACCGCTCCGTTCTGCTCGCCTTCGTGCCCTACGATTTTCGCGATGCGTGCCGTATCTAGCGTAGTTTTCGCCGGAGCGCTTGCGGGGGCGCTAGTCGTCGCTGGGGTGGCCGCCGCATGTCCAATGAGGTCCAGAGCTGGCTTGATCTGATTCGCCAAGTCCACAGCTTTGCCGTGACCGTGAATGTGCATGAAGAAGACCTCCGGCTGAGCCCAGAAGAAGTGATTGTGCAGGGCTGTGACTTCCAATCCGTGCTCAAGCAGCGCCGACATGACGGGATTGACTTCCTCCTGCAGCAGCACGAGATCGCCCATCATGACGTCGTCCCCGCCGTCACCCTTGGTCAGAGCAAACCATCCCCCGAAACCAAAAGGCGTCGGCACCGGGTAGTCCGCGATGGTGACATGCAGATCGTTGCGCGGGATGTTGACCTTGAGCACGTTCGCTTTGTAGTCGCCTGACTTGCCCACAAGTTTGAGAACCTGCTGGTAGTCGCTGGGCACGTCCTGCGCATGTGCCACCGATCCGTAAGCCGCGAAACCAACGGCCAACAGAAATGTACTAAGAGTCCTGATTGCTTTTCTCATGTAATCCTCCAATTCGGTGATGTTGTGGTTCAAGTCCGTTCCCCCTTGATAGCTGTGGATGGGAGGGCGACCCTGAACGTACTCCCTTGGCCTTCCACACTCTGAACTGTGATCTGCCCACCATGGATTTCGACAGCCCATCGTGCGATGGCGAGTCCTAGTCCTGCGCCGCCCCACTCGCGGGAGCGCGCGCTGTCCACTCGGTAGAAGCGATCAAATATTCGTGACCGATGCTCGCGCGGTACACCTGGACCTCGATCCACTACCTCCACAATCAACTGGCTGTCTTTCCCTGCGCCGACTCGAACGAGAATTTCCGCTTCGCCCGGAGAGTATTTGATTGCGTTATCAATCAGGTTTACTAGCGCTTGTCGAAGAATCACCCGATCTCCTGAGACGATCAGTGTCGGGTCACCTTCGACCGAAATCCGCTGTCGCTTTTCTTCAGCCAGCACCTCGACCAAGGAACTTGCTTCCTGCGCGAGACCGAGCAAAGAAATATCCGTTCGCTGCACCTGAATGTGGCCCGCGTCGGCGCGTGACAGCGTAAGCAGACTGTCCACCAAGCGTGTCAGCCGGTCGGTCTCCTCCAGCATGCTGCCAATTACGTCTCGGTACTCAGTCGCAGATTTCGGAACTTGGAGGGCAACTTCGCCAACACTTCGAATTGCCGTGAGTGGGGTCCGCAATTCGTGGGAGGCATCTGCTGTGAACCGCCGTAACTGGTCGAAAGCTGCTTCAAGACGGGCAAGCGTGGCGTTGAAGGCTCGCGCCAGATGTCCCAATTCGTCTTCGGGATTCTCAATCGGCAAACGTTCGCTCAATCGCTCAGCTGAAATTCTCTCCGCCTGATGGGCCATGGCATCAATCGGAGCGAGAGCTTTACGGGCTAGTGCGAAACCCCCGAAGCCTGCCAATACGAGGGCTAGCGGCAACGCAACCAACAAGACTGAACTAAATTCTTCAAGTTCCTGCCAAAGCCCTTGTTCGCTGTGAGCCACCCGCAGAAACACGCGACGACCGTCGACGGTGTGGATGCTGGTTGCCATGCGAACCCGCGTGCCATCCGCCAGTCGCACTGTAGAAGAGGACCGCTGAGTATTGCTTTCCGCGCTGGACCGAGGTTGTCCACCTAGCGCCCCTCCTTCTAGCGTGGGACTACGATAGAGAAGAGCGCCTTCGGCTGACCAGACTTCGACGAAGCGCTGCGTGTTGGCCTCGTCTTCTCCATGATGAACAGAGTCGAGAGCAACCATCCCATCGGGGGTGCTTTCGAGCAACCCTTCCACCCTCTCCACATCTTCCGACAAGTCGTTGTCGAGTTGCTCGCGCAGGCTGTAGAACAGGTACAACGACGCGCCCCCCGCATAAGCCAACAGCAGAAATCCCAATACCAGCACGTACCAGAGGGTCATGCGTGAGCGCACGTGCCGTGGCCAGAGCCGCCTCATTGCTCCTCCCGCAACACGTATCCAACTCCTCGGATCGTGTGAAGCAGCTTACGATCGAAGGGCTCATCAATTTTGTGACGTAGGCGGGCCATGTGAACGTCAATGACATTGTCGAGTGGTGTGGCCCTTGACGTTTCCCTCCATACGTCGCGGGCCAGCATCTCGCGCGAAACAACCTGCTCCTTGTGTCGAAGAAGATATTCGAGCAGTTCGAACTCTCGGGGTGTGAATTCCACGTCCTTCCCGCCTCTCCTGACCCTCCTTGCCACCAGATCCATTTCCAGGTCGGCGAGTTGCAGCCTGGTAACCTGCTGAGTTCGTCCGCGCCTTAGAAGGGCTCGAATGCGCGCCGATAGCTCAGGAAACGCGAAGGGCTTTACAAGATAATCGTCTCCACCTTTGTCCAGACCCTGCACTCTGTCTTCGATAGCATCACGGGCCGTCAGATGAGGACAGGAGTTACGAGCCCGCGTTTCCGGAGCGTCGACAACACCTCAAGGCCGTCACGACCGGGGAGCATGAGATCCAAGATTACGAGGTCGAATTCTTCCGCGCTGACCAGATAGAAGCCTTCTTCTCCGGTGCGCGCAACGACAACCGTGTATTCCTCGCGTTCTAACCCTTCCTGCAAGGCGCGAGCGACTTTTGCTTCATCCTCTACGACGAGAATACGCAAGGATTCACCTCCGAAATAGTATCGGCCAGACTCGTGACTCACACTGAAGTTTTGCTGAATAAATCTTCAGGTTGCAACCAGCAGAGATGCGTTAGTGTTATCCGGATCAAGTTGGAGCGAACATGAAAGACCTTGTGACCCTTTGTCTTGCAGTATTGATTTCCGCATCCCTCGCAGTGTCACAGGACCAGCCCAGCGTGGCCGAAAAGTCGCCGTTGCTCTTGGTGCAAGAAATTCCGTTACCCAATGTCGGCGGGCGGATCGACCATTTCACCTTCGACGCCAAACGCAAGCGCGTCATCGGCGCTGCCCTTGGCAACAATACCGTCGAAGTCGTAGATACATTTGCTGGTCGGGACGTACACAGCATCACAGGCGCTGCCGCACCGCAAGGTGTGGTCTACGTAGCCGACCTCGATAAGCTCTTCGTCGCAAACGGCACAGACGGAGAGCTCAGGATCTACGATGGAGATTCATTCAAACTGCTGAATACGGTGGACATTGGGGAAGATGCTGACAATGTCCGGTATGACCCGGTGGAGAAGAAAGTCTATGTCGCTTTTGGCGGAGACGAGGGCGGTGGCATTGCCGTTGTTGATGCAGCGAGCGGCAAACGCCTGGAGGATGCGGCCAAGCTTGACGCACACCCCGAATCGTTTCAAATTGCTATGTCAAAATCGGCAATCTACGCCAATATCGCTACCAAGGCGAAGATCGTGGTGATTGATCGAGCGACGCACAAAGTTACGGAGTGGCCTTTGAAGACTGGCAAGGCAAATTACCCAATGGCCTTCAATGAAGCGGATCACAGGGTGTTCGTAGTAACCCGAAAGCCCGCCCAACTTGTAGTGCTCGACTCAGATAGCGGTGCGATGGTTGGGAGCGTTCCCTGTGTGAGCGACGCTGACGATCTGTACTATGACGCCGGCCGAAAACGCATCTATGTTCCCGGAGGCGAGGGCTTCATCAGTGTCATCCAACAAATCGATGCAGACCATTATCGACCCCTAGCGAAGATCCCGACGACGGTGGGAGCACGCACGGGCCTGTGGTATGAAAAACGGGATCGATTCTATTTGGCTGTGCCTGCTAGTTCAAAACAGGGTGCTGCATTGTGGGTATATGCCCCCGAGGACTGAGTGAATGCCATGAAAAGATTCCCTGTGGTTTGGTTGGTGGTAATCGGTTTCGCGATTGGGTACGCCCAGATCGGAAGCTCTCAAGAGTCGGCAAAGCAACCCCTTCGACTGGTACAGACGATTTCCATCCCGAATGTTAAAGGCCGCCTTGACCATATGGATGTGGATGTCAAAGGCAAGCGTCTGTTCGTTGCAGGGCTGGAAAATGGCACGTTTGAAGTGGTGGATCTGGAGGCCGGCAAGTGGGTACGTAGCATTCCTGGATTCAAGAAACCGCAGGGTGCCTTGGTCGTTCCGGAATTCAAAAAGCTGTTTGTAGCAAGCGGCGATGACGGGATGGTCAGGGTCTTTCAAGCTGACACGCTCGAACTTCTCGATTCGATTCACCTTGAGCCCGGACCGAATCGAGTGGTTTACGAACCACAGTCGAAGCTGGTTTACGTCGGCTATGGCGGTAAGGACGCGGGAAAGGACTACGGAGAAGTCGGAATCATCGACGCGCGGAACAACAAGCTCGTCGGTGACATAAGAGTCGTCGCCCATCCCTCTGAACTTCTGCTGGACAGAACTGGAACGACACTATTTGTTTTCATATCCATCGCCAATCAATTTCAGGTGATCGACACCAAGAAACGGCAAGTTCTTTCTACCTGGCCCGTAACAAGCCAACACCCAGGCGATGCTGCGTTTGACGAGTCCGGCTCGCGGCTATTTATTGGCACGCATACGCCGCCTGAAATGATTGCCATGGACTCGAAGTCGGGCAAGGAAGTCGCTCATCTCCCGACTGCTGAAGGCATGGACGGTGTCTACTTTGATGCAGGACGTAAGCGGGTTTACGTTTCAGGGGGAAGGGACTTGCCCGCTGGTTTTGTGTACGTCTATCAACAGCTGAATGCTGACCACTACGAGATCACTGGCAAGATTCCTACGCGGGGAGGGGCCGGCACATCCTTCTGGTCACCCGACCTTAACCGCTATTACGTTGCCGCTCCAGCGATCGACAAGGAAGATGCAGCGATTCTGGTATATGAACCGCAAGATTGAAGCGTGCGAGTTCAATTCAAAGTATGGTGGGAAATTTAGCCGGACAACTCTGAGGAATAATGATGAAACCTCAAAATTTGTATTCGATACGATATTTGTCCATTGCTGCGGTGCTCATTTTGGCGTTGGGAGTTGCCCGCTCGCTTCTCGCACCGTCTGAAGCTGCCGGCTCAGGAAGTCCACCTCTACGTACTGTTGCGGACATTCCCATGCCGGGGCCGGCTGTACGTTTCGATTATCAAAGCCTGGATCAAGACCAGGGGCGTCTCTACATCTCCCACATGAATGCGGATCAACTCGTGGTCTTCGACACCACGACGCGTCAGGTCGTGGCGAATCTAGATGGGTTCAAGCGCGTTCACGGAGTTTGGGCCGTTCCAAGTCTGGGACGCGTGTATGCTTCCTCAACCGGGGAGCACCAGGTGGCGGTGCTAGACATGAAGACCCTGAAGACTGTCGCCAGAGCGGGGCCCATCAATTACCCAGATGGGATAGCCTACGCTCCCGGTGCGAACCGCGTGTTCGTCTCCGATGAACACGGCAACGCAGATGCTGTGATCGACGCGCAAACGAACAAACTCATTGCAACCATCCCGCTTGGCGGTGGCGCTGGGAATACTGTTTTCGATTCGGTGTCAGGGCGCATGCTGGTTGCGGTCCACGAGACCAACGAATTGGTTGCCATTGATCCGGCAACAGCCAAGATTGTTGGCCGCTATTCGACGACAGGAGCGAGAGGACCGCACGGCGTTTCCCTCGACGTAGCTAACCGTCTGGCGTTTGTAGCAGGGGAAGGGAACAATATGTTAGTTGTCGTTGATCTCGACACCATGAAGATTCTGGCCAGCCACCCGGTGGGCGAGGATCCTGACGTGCTTGCCTTTGATCCGGGCTTGAAGAGGCTGTATGTGTCCGCCGAATCTGGCAAGGTCACGGTCTTCCGAGAGAACGGCCGGGATTTGATGTCCGAGGGCACGCTGTCTATTCCCCATGCCCACACGGTTTGTGTTGACCCGAAAACGCATCTGGTCTACTTCCCACTGGAGAATATCCACGGACGACCGCTGCTCAGGATCATGGAGCCGAGTCCAGCTTCTTGAGATGACCGCCTTATTTGCCCACCGCAGTCTTTACGATTCCGGGAAGGGTCTCTACAAGGGTTCTGGGTGTGGTTTTTGACGATTATCAAAAGGGGCGATCCGGTACCTAGCTGGCAAACGTGTGGCACCCTGGAAATCTTCGGAACATGGCTAAGATTCGACTGGGCAATTCCAGCGAACTCGATGATCGCTGCAGTCTCGCGATCTAGTTTCGGTCACAGTGAGCAATCGCCGAAGTTCGGATTGTGAAATTCTTCCGAACGTTGAATCCCTGTCGTGCTCGCCGGTGACGGTAAAGTATGTCCTGCATCCGTCTGCATGCTTACTCGGAGTGGCGTGGTTTTTCTGTCGCGATCTTGTAGTGCTTTGACTATTTCGCTCACCAGAGCCATCAACTTGTTCGGATCTTGCTCGGTCGAAGCCGCCTGACAGAGGTCCAGCCACTTGTTATCCCGCTCCATGAGGTGCCTCCTCTAAAGTGAGGTACAACATTCGTTCGCTCGCGTCTACTGCGGTAGGACTGCAAGTTGGACTCCATTTCAATTTGGCTCGCCCTTACATGAGGTTAGCCAGGAGCGGGGAGGTCTTTGCACAACTTCGGATCCGGAACCATCGCGCAAATTTGCCTAACTCCCACCCATTGCTGCCTACATTGAAATCTGTATGAAAACGCAGTGCCGCGACGCTCAGCGTTTTCTCAACAAGAACCCATGCTGCAACCGGTGCGAGGACTGTCGCGAGAAAAATAGCAGCGCTTTTCGAAGACGTTGTGAGAGGAAGTCGCACCGACGGCCTTGAATTGCGACCGAGGACGTTGCTTCAGGAGAGACTCAAGTTCTTAAGCGAGGCCCGAGCAGTCCCGCCACCGATATTCGGATTGATGATCAATTCAAGTGCAGTAACGCCTGAAAGCTCTACTTGATATTCTTCCACCTCCCGTACGGCTCCAGGCGGACTGAAATTCCACTGTTGACGCACAATATCTTTTATGGACCTTCCGCCATCAGGAGACCAACGCAAAACGAACTCCTGCGTGCGAGCAGTTTCATTTTCCTCAAATACAAGCGATATGCACCTTAGTCTTTGCGGCTGATCGAAGACCAGCCGAATCGTTTGACTCCCCGGCACGGCCGCACGCCAGCCCCGCGCATCTCTAGAGACGAAGGCGGATTCGACCGGATGATCTTTGTCCTCCGACGTGACCTCAACGACGGCCACGGACTCCACATCTAACCCATCGCCGGGAGGCCGAATATTCTCCGGGGTTTGCACGATAAGACGCTTTCGCATAGCTCAGTTTACTACCGTTGAGTAGGCTTATTCTGCCCCCAAAGTTCCTCAGTATTTCCTAACAGCGGGTTTGGCGCGCGCGATCGTGGTTCGCCGGCCATTTTTTCTCCAACGCTAGTTCAGCTGGTCAGAACGCCTGCGTCCCGATTGACGACGATCACTTGGCGCTATAATTCTGCCCGGAGATAAAGGAGCTGTTTCCATGGTCGTAAATGCTGACCGCCTGAATGAGTTGCTTGGCAAGGCAGTAGTGGACTTCGGCGCAACTTTTCATGCTGCCCTGGTACGTGTCGGGGACAAACTCGGACTTTACAAGGCCTTGGCCGCTGGTGGACCGCAAACTGCTGCAGAACTGGCTGAACGAACCGGGACAACCGAGCGCTACGTCCGAGAATGGCTCTGCAATCAAGCAGCAGGCGGCTACGTCACCTATGACAGCCAGGCGGGCAAGTTCTTTCTAAGCGAGGAACAGGCTTTCACACTAGCGGACGAAAGTAGTCCGGCATTCTTGCCCGGGATGTTTCAAGTGGCTCTCGCAGCGGTCAAGGCGGAAGAACAGATCACCGAACGATTCAAGACCGGGCAGGGATTAGGGTGGCACGAGCATCATCCGGAACTATTCGTCGGCACAGAACGTTTTTTCCGTCCGGGTTATGCGGCAAACCTGATTGGCTCGTGGATTCCTGCGCTCGAAGGAGTGAATGAAAGGCTTGAGCAAGGAGCGAAAGTGGCGGATGTCGGATGCGGTCTTGGGGCTTCTACCATTCTCATGGCAAAGTCCTACCCAAAGTCAAAGCTCTTTGGATTCGACTATCACGACAAGTCGATCGAAACCGCCAAGCAACGTGCCCAAGATGCCGGCGTGGGCGATCACATCGAATTTCAAGCCGCGAAAGCAAAAGACTATCCGGGGAAGGACTACGATTTTGTAACCTTTTTTGATTGCCTCCACGACATGGGCGATCCGGTTGGTGCCGCCGCCCATGTCCGCAGCACTTTGAAAAAAGACGGAACGTGGATGATCGTGGAGCCTTTAGCTGGAGACAGGATTGAAGACAACTTGCACCCGATCGGACGCGCTTTTTACGGGGCATCGACCCTTCTCTGCACCCCGGCATCGCTGTCTCAGGAGGTGGGCCTGGCTTTGGGTGCCCAGGCGGGAGAACAAAAGCTTCGAGAAGTGGTCTCAGCAGGTGGGTTTAAGAGCTTCCGAAGAGCGACCCAGACCCCCTTCAATTTGATATTCGAAGCGAGGCTATAGAAATAGTCGAGCTAGGTCCTCCACAGCGAAGCGAATTTACCATTCCTTTCGAGGTCCCCCAACGGATACTGGCCGCAGTCTATGGGGCGGTCTGTGAGCGGATTGTGTCCACGTCTGTTTCTGGACAGTCTCCGAATATAGTTGCACGGTCTGAATCGCGAGATGCCTGGCCGACTTCTTCGTACTGTGCGGGCATGTCGGGGGGAGTGAGATTGCTTCCAGCTTGCCGACAATTCATCCGGTACACGACTGCTAGACGGATAAAATCAACCAGTGCCGCCACTTAATCGACGCGCAAAATAAAATACTCAGCCTGTCGATTTCTCGGCCCTTTGTTCGACGTGTAAGTAGGGGGAGACATTAGCCATGCTGCTGACAAGAAGTTTCATCGCAACCTTCGCCGCCGGGATCATCCTGGCAGCATCGGGCCTCGCATTCGCTCAGACACGCACGACGACTGCCCTCAAAACCGGGTACGCTCCCGTAAACGGTCTCAATCTCTATTACGAAATCCACGGTACGGGAGAGCCGCTGATCTTGTTGCACGGCGGGCTGGCCGCTACCGAAATATTCAGCGAGATCATGCCGTCGCTTTCGAAGAACCGGCAAGTGATTGCCGTCGATTTGCAAGCTCACGGGCGCACCGCCGATATCGACCGCCCACTAAGTTACGACGCGATGGCCGACGACATCGCCGCGTTGATCAAGCATCTTGGGTTCGCGAAGGCCGACGTTATGGGCTACTCGGTCGGCGGCGGCGTCGCCCTGCGCACTGCCGTCCGCCATCCCGAAGTCGTGAGGAAGCTGGTGCTCGTCTCGACCGCGTTCCGGCGCGATGGATGGTACCCCGAAATCCTCGCGGGAATGGCGCAGATGGGAGCAGCAGGAGCGGCTGAGTCGATGAAACAGACCCCGACGTACGAACTCTATGCGCGCGTTGCGCCGAAGCCGGCAGATTGGCCGGTGCTACTCGCCAAACTCAACGAGATGCTAAAGAAGGACTATGACTGGTCGAAAGAGGTTGCGACGATTAAGCTGCCCACGCTACTCGTGTTCGGCGACGCGGACGCCGTCCGTACCGCGCATGCTGTGCAGTTCTTTGAACTCCTCGGGGGCGGTAAGAAGGACGGTGGATGGGACGGATCGGGAATGTCCAATACGCGGCTCGCCATTTTGCCTGGCCTGACGCACTACAGCATCTGTTCGTCACCGGCGCTGCCAGCCACTGTTACGGCGTTCCTCGATGCCCCCATGCCGGGAGCAAAGTGAGGCACGCAAATGCGGAGCCTCAATTGTGGCCGAGTGGCGGACCAACCGTCAGGAAAGTCGTCCTTGGCATCCCAAAGTGTTGTTTACGGACCCGGAGGTTCAGACTTACGGCCGATCAAAGAAGCTCAACACCTCGTGCTGGAATCGCCGATGATCTTTTTCGAGCATCAGAGCGTGCCCCCCATCCGGAAGCAAGACGTATGCCTTGTCGTGCGTCCTAAGTTGCGAGTAAAAGGGCAGCAGGTCTTCCTCTTTCGCCGCATAATCTCGCTCTCCATGAATGATCATGGTGGCTACAGTGATTCGGGCCGGATCCAGAATTGGAAGATGCGCATTTTCGACGAACGTATTCGGAGCTTGCGGGTTGGCCTGTAAGACCTCTTTTACGAGTTCATCGACAACGTCCGCCTCAACCTGAGGATGTTGCGCCAAGTCTCCTCTTACAAAATCGCTGCGGATGGACTCCTCGGTTACGTCGCGATACTGCGGAAGAGGCTTTCCGCCGTTTTCCATTCTCTTTCTTCGGACCTCATTTAACTCAGCATTCCCCTTCCACCAAGGCGCGTAAAGGACCAACTTCGCGATCTTATCTGGGTACTCCATCGCGAACAGGCCCGCTCTCTGAGTACCCGCAGAGCAGCCGAGCAGGTTGACCTTGGTCAGACCTCTTACTCGGGTTATTTAACTCACCGCGGCAGCGATATCGGCGGCTGCGGAATGCGAATCCGTCCAATCTTTGTCAGTCTTGTCGGAACGCCCGTAGCCGTGGAGGTCAATGGCCCAGACGTCATAGCCATTCTCGGCAAGAAAATCCATCAGCGAATAGTCACGAATCCGCAGGTCAAAGAGTGGGCGACCCGACCACGTGCCTCCATGGACGAGGAGTGCGACCTTGCCCGTGTGGGAGAAGGATTCCTGGTCGCCTTCCTTGTATTTTCCCACAGATAGATGCGCAAACCGTCCCGCATCACGTAGTGTTCTTTCCCCCGAATCGGAGGTGCGCTCGCAGAAGGGTTCTCTGACGCCTTTGTTTGGCCGATTGCAAAAACAGCCGATGCAGTAATCAAGAAGAAGACCAATACTCGTGGAGTACGTGGTTTCAGCGCCTGCTGCATTGCCTCATCCTTTCCCTGCAATCTTGCTCTATCCTGCCCCGGTTCGTTCAGCCAGTTCTGCAGCAGTCTGCGGTCCACCAGCGGCCAGGGCCTTGTAAAGTCCGAGTTTGTCGGGTGGGGAGTTATCCAGAGACTGGCGAACGGGGTCCGCGCGTCTGCTCCCACTTTCTCCAGCCGGATTCTGGCTCGTTCCATCGATTCTCCTCCGGATATCTAGAAGATCTCCTCACCGGCTCGGGGCGCGCAACAATCGCCTCGGACTTACTTCGCCAGAGCCTTCCGTTATCCTTATTGGAAGCGCTTGGACTGTCCACTTACAATTCCACCTCAACCGGCCTCCTTTTGCGATCTCATTGCGCAGTTTAGCGCGCAGCTGGACTCCCCAGAGCCCGCCCCTTGAACTTGATTGCGACGTGTCCAGGGTTCGAGAACACGAGGGTAAATGAGCTCGTCGTCGAACCCGCTACCAAATCCGAAGCACTGACATCGACATAGGCGCTTCCCGGCCCCGTGTACATCGTTGTTCCGGTTGCGTTCGTCAGAGTCACTCCTGAAGGGAGGCCATCGAGGGCCACCGAAATTGGACCGGTTATGGTTGTTGTTCCCTTGTTGGTGAGCGTGATCACCTGGGTGTAGGTGGATCCGTTGTGCTGAAGTGCACCGAGAGTGAAAGTGACTGGATTGATCACCAGCGCGTTGGGTGTGAGCAGCACAGTGCTCGACCCCGCACCCGAAAAGACTCCACCGCAGAGAATTTGTCCCGAGTCGTTGATGGCAAGCGAGTCCCCCAGGAATACTCCGTTCGTCGAATCGTTCAGGCCGTTGAGGTCAAACGCCTGGCCGTTTTGAAAAAGATAGGCCCGTCTCGTGTCTGAATCTACGTGACCGACAACCTGATCGTAGTTGTTGATGGCTGACGTCTGGCTGCTAAACCCCGTACTTATATCCGTGGCGGCCCCGTTCTTGTAGAGGTAGGCGTGAATGGCGTTCACCGAGCTACTCACCGCCGAGATGGCCAAATCACCTTTGACGTTCATACCGCTGACTCCTCCCACGCACTCCTGACTTGACGGCGGGATCCATAGCGGGGAAGTGAGTACGTCCGTAACGAGCAGAGGTAACGCGCCCGAGTGCAAGTACGGGCCGTTCCAGATCGAATTCTCGCAAGTACTCCCGGCAATCTGGCCAGCATCATTGATGGCCGCCGGCCCACCACCATTAGCTGGATCGAAGGTCCAATCTCCCAATAGTCCGTTCGGAACAGAAGGCGTCCACAGCAGTGCTCGGTAGTTGATGCCATACGCGCCTATGACGCCTTTGTTGTTTATGATTTGATTGTACTCGGCGAGGGTACCGAGACCGGGAATCGTTAGCAGCGGGAAAGTCACGGCTTTTCCGCTGTTGCCATGAAGAACACCTTTGTTGCTGTTCAGCGTCTTCGGCTTCCACATCCAGGACTGCGTTTGATTGCCGTCACCCTGCCCCGGCGTGAACGCCTGACCCACCACTTGGCCCCGATCATTAAGCCCGGTAGTACCGGTGTCAGCGGTACCAGCGGGTAGGCCAGATGACGATTCGATACCAAACAGGCTCCCCGCGCCATTAATTGCGTTGCCCGAACCATCATTGGCCGCGTCTGGCGTCCACAATACGGCGTGGGTTCCCCCCGACAGGCCGCCCCCGTAGGTCCCGATCACCTGCCCCCAACGGTTCAGACGCGTGGCGTGCTCAACTTGAATGTTGGTCCGGCCATCGGAGATTCCCATCAGATTGGCATGGTAGACCGGGGTTTGAGCGGAAGCGCGTACGGTTCCCAGCACAACGGATAGGGCCAGAGGGACGAGAATGGATTGACTTTTCATGATGCGATTTCTCCTTGTCAATACTTGTAACTTTCCTGCAATGTGCAGGCTTGTCAGCTGAACGGGGCGCGAACCAGAGTCCTAGCGCCCGTCCACCTTTGGCTAGCCTAGAAGAAGCACGTGAGCGCTCCCGTCTTGTGCGTATTGGAAACCTCGATCGAAGTGACCAAGAGATTCACTCCGCCAATTGCGCTGTCCGACTCGAAGAAGAAATCCATGCTGTTGATATTCGCGAGGTTGATTCCATTGTCATGAAACAAGGAGAATGGCACTTCCACGCTGAAATCCCCCGGATAGGTGTTGACATGGCATCCACTCTGGGCCCAAGTCGTCCCAGTGAAAAGCAGGACGCCGAAAATTGTGTTTTCTGCAACTCCCTTGAAATTCAAGCGAATCCAGCCGTTCTTGTACCCACTAAAATCCGCCTGCATCGGTGGGCCCTCGCCGTATTGCACGTCGATGCGTGGGTCAACATAGAAACCGCTCTTCAGCAGGAATGCCGACGGGCCGCCGTGAGTGCCGGGCCGGAATTGATACGACGACGGCTGATTAAAGGGGTTGTTGATCGGGCAGGGCGTCGTCGCACAGACATCAAAATTTGTGGAACGAGTGCCGCCGATGATGTTCGCGGTTGGACCGCTTTGGCTGCTCACATGTGTTGGTCCGCTGCGAAACTGAGGCGACTGGTAAGCTCCCGCCTTGAAGTCGTCGATGTTGAGGTCTTGGGCATGCGTGAACTGCGCAGCTCCGAACATGAAGCACAGAGCCAGGGCTGAGAGAGTACGATGTTTTTTCATGATGTGATTCTCCGAATTGCGTTTGAATTTAAGATTCGTCGTGACGACCGCGCCGGTCTCTACTCCGGATCCGCGGGATTGTTGAACAGCACCGTCAACTTGATGCTGCCATGGCCGAATTGTGGGAAGCCGTCTTTGGTATGGTCGCCAGGGTCCAGGCTCGACGCCGTATCGTCCGGAGGGAACAACACCAGCGAATTGAGAAATGTCTGCAGCGCGACCTGTTCGCCGCTCGGCAAGCCTGCGTATTTGTCTCGCGATGCCTGCGCCTCACCACCGTGGCGCAGGGTCACGTCATGCAGCGTCATGCTGCGTCCGTCGTGTCCGTAAGGACCGGTCGAGCCTATGCCCCATAGGGCACGCGTCAGAAACTGCTTCTGCGTCGAGCCATCCCAGTTGCGCTCGTAGAAGTTTGCTCCGACGTCATGGCGCTTCAGATCGGTCAGGATGTCCTTCACGACGAACGAATTTCCCAGCGGAATTTTTAGGTGTGGCTGCCCGCTGCCGTCATCCACTTCCTGATAGAGAGGTATCGCCGTGGCAAACAGGCTATTAAAGAAGCAGGTCTGCAACGGTGGAGCACAGGCACGTGTGGGGTCGGACACCGTCTCTAGGTCGGCCACTCGTCGATCGTGATTGATCGTCAGGTCCGTCACATGACACGACGCGCACCCGATGCGGTTGAACACTTTCCGTCCGCGGTCGGCGGTAGCGCTCGGCTGTCCGTGGCCGGGTTTGAAGTAGTTCAAGAGGTAGAACTCAAGATGATCGACGATCGCCGGATCAATTTCGTTTCCGTTGTCAGCATCGGGCGCCGGGGGAGCGCTAACCTTGTCTTTTGACCCATCCAGTACCATCCCCGAAGGCGTGACCACGCGGCCTCCAGCACTGGCGGTCAGCAGATCGGGATCGGCCGAGGCCTCGAGGCCCATCTCGTTGTGCAGCGCGCCCACGATGAACTCACGCACCGAAATCGTACTGCCCTCGGCGAAGAACGGCTTCACCCGCAAATCGGCATCCACGCCCTGCACTTTCGACGTATCGACAGAACCGTCGGGATTCCCCGTGATGCTGCCGTACTTCACACCCTTGCTAATCAGTTTCAAGGTGATCGGACGCTTCATCTGCTGCGCCAGCGTGATGGCCAGATCGCGAGTCGAGCGCAGGTCGGTCGTCATTTCGTCTGCGAGCATCTCCTTCAGTCCGAGGCCGAACAAGTGCCCGGCATCGCGGCTGTCAGGACGCGTAACCACGTTCCCGCCCGCTCCTGCAGATCCGCGCGGACGTCCGTGACAAAGCGCGCAACTGTCGGACAATCCGGCGCCAATGGCAAGATCGGTATTGATGTCGCCGACACCGTCCCTCTCGTTGGCTCCTTGCCCCTGCAAGCGCGTGAACTTGCGCTGAAAGAGCTGTCGGCCGCGACGAATCGACCGAAATGGATCGCGGTTGATGATGTAGACGGACGATCCCGTCGTATTCACGTCGCCGCGTCCGGCGCCGATCTCATCCAGCAGCGACTTGTTGATGCCCGCCCTCGCCGTGCTCGGTGCCTGCGTGTTGTCGATCATCTGCCCTCGTGCTGTCAATGCAGACAGCAGCAACCCAGTACCTGCGAACCTGATGACTTTCCCCCGAAGTTGCATGACCAATCTCCTTGTCAAGACTTGTGGTGCCACCTGCCGACCTAGTCGGCCATCCCCGCGCCCTAAGGGATGTACGAAAAGTCTTCGGGCAGCGGCAGTGAAATGGGAGTCTCGAAGTACTTGGTTGGTTCCGGATGCACGATAGTCTGCCCACCCGAGCCGAGGAAGATAGCGGTCTGCTCCACTGAGCCGCGCCCAACCGGCCCGGAGAGACCCGACATCGTCCACCTCAACTGCATCGCGTGCGGGTTCTTATTGACCGTTTGGTCGTCCGCGTAGGCGAGGTCGTTGCGATAGAAGGTCGTCACGTCGGCGAGATCGCCGGCCCGAACCAACTGCGTGGACCTCGGGTTCGGAGCCGACTGGTCTCCTTTCTGCATCATGAAGAGTACTGACTTTGGTTTGTTGCCAGGGAGCGGTTCCTTACGGATGTGCGGAATGTAGGAGGCGCCGTCGCCAGAGCCCGCGACCCACCCGACATTGTCCATATATTTCTGGATCTCGAACGCGCCGTCAACATGGGTCGTGACGATGGGCTGGTTTCGGAGCGGAATGTTCTCGTCGAAGAACGGTGGTTTGACTGGGATACCGCCCCAATTGGTGAGCCCCGGAGAATTGAGGATCGACGGAATGCGCGACTGCAGGTTTGCACCCACCTGCTGACGGGCCGACGGCCGCAGTCTTAGGATGTCCCACCGCGAGTTCAGACCGCCCGCCGACCCCAACGCGCCAAACGTCATGTCTGACTCGACGCCCATGAACGTGGGGCCCAACGCGCCTCCGCCGAACGACATACCGTAGTAGGTGATTCGGGAAGGATCGAGGTCTGGCTTGCCATCGCCGTCCACGTCGACGCCCACCTGGATTTCACGGACAAGTTGCATGAAGTCGATCACTGTTTGGCGGATCGTGTCGCGTGCGCCGAGGATTTTGTGCGCGTTACTGACCGTCTGGACGCCTTCGTTGTCCTTAATGTCACCGTCTCCGTCCAGGTCGGTGCTCCGGCCGCCCGACGGGAACTGGACCGAGGAACCGTCGTTGAGAGTGACCGTGAGGTAGCTGAGGGGACCGTACCCTTGGCCGTTGGCGTTGATGCAGGCCGTCGCCATCCCGTGGGCCGCGAAAGCCGCTGCGTATAGGTAGACCTCCTCGTCCTTGTAGTCTCCGCCGCCGACGCCAAAGACAACGACTGGCCAACCGGCCGCTGGCTGCTGGCCAGCGGGCAGGAAGAAATTCACGTAGATGGTATCGACCGATTGAACGGGAGGCCTGCCGACGCGAGTACCCACCGCCGGCATGACCGGCTCGTTGGAAATGTACCGAGGCGAGCGGTAACTGCCGTAGGCGATGCTATCGACGGCTCCCTGGCTATAAAGATCGAGGAGCCTGAAATACTTTGGCGGGAGCACAGGCAGGTAGGAATAAAACGCAGTTTTGAAGGGCTGGAAAGCCGCAGGGTTCCCCCCGAGGTGTACCTGCCAATCAATGGTCTGGAGGCTGCTCACCGGAAAGACAGTACGAGTCCCGTTCGCGCCCAGGATGAATGACACCGGGTCGGGGGTCGCCGCCTTGAGGTCGTCGCGAATATGTTCGAGCACGGCGGTCGCGCTCTGCGTCGTGAATACGCTCAAGCCCGCGATATCGCCCTTTTGGATATTGAGTCGCGAATGTTCGAGGGTTCTGAGCGCGTGCGTGACCTCCACCGCGTAAGGCTTTGGCTGTCCTTGTGGCGTGTCGTCGGCACTGAAACCGGGCTGGTCCTGGTCGGCGGCCAGCGGTACGCCTGACGCGTCGTGCACGCCGCGCGTCACGACGAAGGCGTAGCGCGTGTGCTGTTTGAGTTGCTCGTCGGACTCGACCGCTAGAACACGCGAGACGGGATCCCAGACGAGCTGATTAACACCGATCACCCTGTGGTGCCTCTCTCGCTCTCGCTCGCCGACGCGTCGATGGTGCACGTCCTCGAGTTCGATGAAAAACGTGTCGCTGCTATTCACGCTGTTCGGATCGATTTCGCCATCGAACGGAACAGTTACGCGAGGCTGCAGATTAAAGCCATCGAGCTCATTAATGTGGGTAAGGTCAAGGCAGTCCGACACCCGCACGCTACAGTCAGGTGACCGAAGATTCACGCGGCGTGCTGTCTTCTGCGCGTCATCGGCCACGGTAAATATGTCCGTCGGGAAGATCCCGCCCTCCGGGTTGTCCCGACCGAATAGGACGTGGACCTTACTCTTGTTCTTGAGTGGCAACGGGTTCGGCGTCAGTACATCGCCGCGTCCGACTCCCATCTCATCGGACAGAGATTGATTGATACCCGCCGCCCGGTTCGTCCCCTGGGTGTTGTCGGTCATTTGTCCTTTGGAGGCGCCAGCCAACAACCACACGAAAGAACAAAACAAGGTGAGCGAGAAACCTACGAACATCAAGCGTTTGCCGAATTTCATAGCGCACTCCTCTTTGCGAGTCCGAATTCCGTTGAACTCCCGCGCATGATGCTGCAGGTGCGATGTCTTGACAATGGCGGCAGTCTGGAGATTGTCTGACTTTCTTGTGACGCCGTAACTCGCAGGGAATCCAAGCCTTGTTGCCACTTGCCGGAGTAGCAGTAGAATGACGTTGACGCTTGGGGTGAGCAGGTATGGTGCCGGAGCAGGTCGCGTTCCCGAATCCCGTCAAGTTCGGGGACGATTTTGAGCTGGACCCGCGCGCCTATGAACTGCGTCGCGCGGGTCGTCCTCTCAAACTGGAGCGCATCCCGATGGAGTTGCTGCTGCTCTTAGTTGAGCAACGCGGGCTGCTCGTGACCCGCGAACAAATCATCGGAAAAATCTGGGGCAAGGATGTTTTCTTAGATGCGGACACCAGCATTAATTCTGCGGTTCGCAAGATCCGCCAGGTTCTCAAGGACGATCCCGACCGTCCCCGCTACTTACAAACCGTTACCGGGCGAGGATATCGGTTCATAGCTCCTGTTATAGAGGTCGGTCCGCCACCGGCCCAGGTCCCCGCCGAGCCGCAAGCGCCGGCCGCTGAAAACCTCATTGGCCAAACCATCTCCCACTACCGGATCCTGTCAAAGCTAGGCAACGGCGGCATGGGAGTGGTGTATGAAGCGGAAGATATCCGCTTGGGACGCCGCGTCGCTTTGAAATTCCTGCCAGAAAAGCTGGCATGTGATCAGAGATCCCTCCAGCGGTTTGAGCGCGAGGCCCGCGCCGCCTCTTCCTTAAACCACCCGAACATCTGCACGATTTATGAAGTGGAAGAGCATGATCACCAGCCGGTGATCGTCATGGAGTTGCTTGAAGGGGAGAGCCTGAAGCAGCGAGTCCGCGAAGGACCAATCTCAACCGACGAACTTTTGGATTTTGGGATACAGACATCCGACGCTCTGGAAGCGGCCCATGCGAAGGGGATCATCCACCGGGACATGAAACCCGGAAACATTTTCGTTGTCGGCCGCGGGCGGGTGAAGATTTTGGATTTCGGATTGGCCAAGGTGCGCCGACCTCATGTTGCGGAAGACCAGTCCGAAGAGGAATCCCTTACCCTGGAGGGTGTTATTCCGGGCACAACTTCCTACATGTCTCCGGAGCAGGTCCGAGGAGAGGAGATTGACCCGCGCAGCGATCTGTTTTCTCTGGGCGTGGTGCTTTACGAAATGGCCACGGGCCAGCGACCCTTCGTTGGCAAGAATCGCGTACTGATGATGAATGCCATCCTGAATGCGCAGCCAACTGCTCCCAGCGACGTGAATCCGGCCGTACCCGCCGCACTGGACACAATCATCGGAATGGCGCTGGAGAAGGACCGTGAGCGGCGCTACCAGCATGCCGCCGATATTTGTTCCGATCTCAAGCTACTTAAAGGAAAGATGGAAAAAGGGCTAGCGGAAGTTGCCAGTGCCGCGCCTGTAAGAATAAACGCACGCCCTGTACGAAACGCGACGACGCGCCACAAGAAGATTTGGCGTGGCAGTCTTTTCGCGTTAGGACTCTTGCTGCTTTTGGCGCTGGCCACCGTGGTATGGCGCCAGCGGCATTTAGGGAGAACTGCTTTTGTGCCGATTCGATCCATTGCAGTGCTGCCGCTGGAAAATCTTACCGGAGATCCAGGGCAGCAATACTTTACCGACGGTATGACCGACGCTCTGATCACAACCTTGGCGCAGATTGGATCTCTGCGCGTGATCTCGCGCACTTCGACGATGCACTACAGGGATTCGCGCAAGATGCTCCCCGAGATCGCAAAGGAATTGGGAGTGGACGCGGTGGTGGAGGGCTCGGTTGCGCGCTCCGGCAATCGGGTTCGGATTGATGCCCAGTTAATCCAGGGAGTCACGGACCGCCACTTGTGGGCCAAGAGCTACGAGCGAGACATTCAGGATGTGCTGGCACTGCAGGGTGAATTGGCGCGCACCATCGCCTCGGAAGTCCAGATCCAATTGACGCCGAAGGAGCAGGCGCGACTGGGAAATACTCCTCCTGTGAACCCGGAAGCTTACGAGGCCTACCTGAAGGGTCGCTTCTTCTGGAACAAGCGGGATAAGGAGGCGATCAACAAGAGCATCGAGTACTTCAATGAGGCCATTCGACTCGATCCGGGATACGCGGCCGCTTACTCCGGACTGGCCGATGCCTACACCATTACCGGATGCGGGGTGCCTGCGGGTATGTCGATCACAGAGGCCGGGCCAAAGGCGAAGGCTGCCGCGATAAGAGCTGTCGAATTAGACGACAACAGCGCTGAGGCGCACTCTGCGCTCGGATTCGAAAAGTTGTGCTATGACGGGGACCAGTCGGGCGCCGAAAACGAATTTAGGCGCGCGATTACACTGAACCCAAACTACGCCATAGCTCACCACGGGTACGCTGTGTTGCTGCTGGGTGACCGTAATCAGGAGGGCCTCGATCAGGTCCAGCAGGCGCTGCGGCTCGATCCCGTGTCGCCCAACAGCAACGGCCTGTATGGCGACCTCTTGATGGATACGAGGCAGTTTGACAAGGCAGTAGAACAGTTCCGCAAAACGGTCGAACTCGATCCCCAGCAATACAATTCCCGCGTGCGCTTAGGACTTGCCTACGCAGTCGTACACCGCTACGCAGAGGCAGAGAGTGAATTTAAGAAGGCGGAAGAGACTTCGCCCGGTGGTGTGAACTCGCTCGGTGGGCTCGCATACGTCTACGGGATTGAGGGAAAGAAAACGCAAGCCGAAAAAATGCTTCCCCAAGTAAAAACACTAGCCGAGAAGAGTGGTCACCCTTGGGTGGTTTCTCTGGCGTATATAGGGTTGGACGACAAAAACGAGGCGATTCGGTGGCTAGAGAAGGCTTACGAACAGGGAGATTTCTATTTCGACCTCGAAAACCCGCTCCTGGATCCCCTGCGCTCCGACCCCAAGTTCCAGGATCTGGAGCGGCGTGCGAAGATCGCTCAGCAGGCGCAGGTTCCGAAATAACGACCGTATTTAAGACCCGATCTTCCCGGATTCGCAATTGCGTTTTCTACTGAGTCACCGGGCCTCATTGGCAGAATTAAGTCCGCGGCAATTGGGAAGTCAGTGGACATCAGGGAATTGTGCCCGTATCACGGGCTACCCGGAAATAATCCTAAGGTAAGAGTTGCCGACCACCCGGGAGTTACCGCGAGGCGGACGCGAGACTAGGCAGCTGGATGTACAATGCCGACCGCTAGGGAACTCAAAATGGAGATCCCTGCTAGAGATCAAGCATTACGCGATTTCGAAACGACCTGCCGCCAGACGGGGACTTCGACAGTAGGCCGGTCTGTTTTTTGGGCAAATTTTGGGGAGGAAACATCTACCGACACATTTCGCTGCGGGCAGTGACCGTGGTTCTGCTGTTCGCAGGTATCAGTTCCGCAGAAACCCCCAACCGCGTCACCATTCTGTACGACTCGTTCGGGAAGGCTCCCGCCCTGACCCTGGATTGGGGCTTCGCGGCCCTGGTCGAATATGGTGGCAAACGCATCCTGTTCGACACCGGCAACAACGCCAAGATCTTCGAACACAACGTAAAGGAGCTGGGCGTCGACCTGCAGAAGATCGACTTCGTGGTCATCTCGCACCGCCACGCCGACCACACCAGCGGCATCACCTACTTATTGACAGTCAATCCCAACGTCAAGATTTACGTTCCCGACGAGCCTTGGGGATTGTTCGCGCAAGGTGTGAAGAACGATTTTTACCGCAAGGACCCCTCGCTACCGGCGGACATGCGGTATTACGGCGGCCATCCCCCGGAGGTCCTGGAAGCGGGCACACCGTGGCCTGGCGGCAACTTCGTCCCGGTCAGCCAGAAGACCGAGGTGGCTCCTGGGCTGTTCATCCTCCCCGGCGTTTCCACCACTCCGAGCACGCTTGAGCTGAAGGAGTTGTCACTGGCCATCAAGAGTCCGCAAGGGGTGATCCTGATCGTGGGCTGCTCGCATCCCGGGGTGGAGCACATCCTGCAGGAGACCAGCGCGATTGATCGTCATGTGCATATCCTGTTTGGAGGGCTGCATCAGATTCAGAAGCCCGATCCGGAGGTCGAGCGCATTGCCACAGTGCTCCACGATCAGTACAAGCTCGATCTCGTCGCGCCCGGACACTGCACGGGCGAGCCGGAGTTTGCTGCCCTGAAGAAAACTTTCGGTGATCACTACGTGTACGCAGGGGCGGGCACAGTCATCGAGCTTTCGCGTGCGCAGGTTGCTTCATCAACGAGCAGTGGCGGGCGATAAGCACAATCCGAACTTATAGGTCTCGAAGGGTTTACCAATGCTTCTGAATGGTCCACGCGAGATTCTGGGTGGATGACGGGCAAGCGTTACGTAATCCGGTAAGGGAAGGGTTGCCGACAATCCGTTCACAATCGAATGCATTGCATGTTCCCCGAATGACCGCTGGATAGCGTATAGCTACTGCGCCAGTCAAAGGCGTATTGCTTAGTTGCTTAGCAAACGCGTGATGCAGCCTGGTAGGTGCAAACGAAATCCTAATCCGGGAAGGCCTTTGGGTCGATGCCGGGGACGAGTTTCAGCGCATTTTTGTAATAGATTTTCTTGAGGACCTCGTCTGGGAGCTGGAAGCCATAGATTCGCCAGAAAGCGTGACGCTTGCGGTAGTACTCGAAGTATTCGTCGCGGGTTTCCAAAGCGCGGAAATACCATTTGTATTCATTCACATCGTAGATGTCTTTGCCCATCAACACGCGATCCTGATATTTCACCAAAAAATCATGTGCAGAATAGGGCTGGCGCCCCAACTCGGCGAGCACTGCGGCCATGTCCACGTACATATTCGGCAAGGTGTCGAAGAGTTTGCCGAGGCGCTCCAAGTCATTGCCGTGAAACGCGAGATGTGCAGCAATAAAGTGTGTCCGAGGGTGCTTGGCGAAGAGATGGTTCCGCTCGGCCATTAGC
>Ga0137409_10001575_pt1 | contig 24692 bp, 20 predicted proteins | sample CZODoug1_16funga_FD_122059 | JGI IMG/M metagenome (GOLD analysis project Ga0137409, IMG submission 122059) | Vadose zone soil fungal communities from Angelo Coast Range Reserve, California, USA - CZODoug1_16fungal (Hybrid Assembly) | ecosystem: Environmental > Terrestrial > Soil > Vadose zone...
CTCGCCTTACTCGTGCGTGTGCGGGAAGCCTTCTTCCATTGTGGGAAGTCCATGATTCGCTCCGGAATGTGGGAGCCCGACCGATGGGGGCCCATCGATGGATTGCCAACGTACGCACAGGCCCTCAAGGATCACGGCAAACTGCCGTACCCGCTGTCGGACCTCGAGGAGATCGAATCGGTCCGCGCGCTGGTGCAGCACCACGCGGAGGAGACCCAGAGCCAGAAGGCCTGGAAGGTGCTGGCGCTCTGGGACTCGCTGCTTCCGAAATTCGTCAAGATTCTGCCGCACGACTTCAAGCGCGCCCTCGAGGTCGAGGAGAAGGTGCGGACGCTGGGCCTGACCGAGGACGAGGCCGAGATGGCCGCCTTCGAGATGAACGCGAAGGACGCCTCGCGCCTGGGCGGAAACTGATCTTTCTGGTGCCGAGGATCTGCGGGATCGTCGCAGGGCCGCCTGCCCCCCGCAGGCCTCTGCGGTCTACGGACTACTGACTGCTGGATACTGAGATGGGCAAGCCTACCGGATTCATGGAGTTCAAGCGGGAGCTTCCCGCCGACCGCGACCCGAAGGAGCGCGTCGACGACTGGAAGGAGTTCCACCACCCTATGGAGGAGGGGAAGCTCCGCTCGCAGGGAGCGCGCTGCATGGACTGCGGCGTCCCGTTCTGTCACACGGGCACCATCCTGGCCGGCATGGCGTCGGGCTGCCCGATCAACAACCTGATCCCCGAGTGGAACGACCTCGTCTACCGCGACCAGTGGAAAGACGCGCTCGACCGGCTCCATAAGACGAACAATTTCCCCGAGTTCACGGGCCGCGTCTGCCCCGCGCCCTGCGAGGGCTCTTGCGTGCTCGGCATCAGCGAGCCCGCGGTCACGATCAAGAACATCGAATGCTCGATCGTCGACAAGGGTTTCGAGATGGGCTGGATCGTCCCCGAGCCGCCGCCCAGGCGCACGGGAAGGAAGATCGCCGTCATCGGCTCCGGGCCCGCGGGCCTGGCGTGCGCCGCGCAGCTCAACCGCGTGGGCCACCTGGTCACCGTCTTCGAGCGCGACGACCGCATCGGCGGCCTGCTGATGTACGGCATCCCGAACATGAAGCTCGACAAGGCCGTCGTCCAGCGCCGCGTCGACCTGCTCGCGAAGGAAGGCGTCGTCTTCCAGACCGGGGTCGAGGTGGGAAAGAGCCTCCCCGCGGAGAAGCTGCTGAAGGACTTCGACGCGGTCGCGCTGTGCATCGGGGCGACGAAGCCCCGCGACCTGCCCATCGAGGGGCGGACGCTGAAGGGCGTCCACTTCGCGATGGAGTTCCTGCTCAAGAACACGAAGAGCCTGCTCGACAGCCGGCACGAGGACGCGAAGTTCATCTCCGCGAAGGGGAAGGACGTCATCGTCATCGGCGGCGGCGACACGGGCACGGACTGCGTGGGCACGTCGATGCGGCACGGCTGCAAATCGCTGACGCAGTTCGAACTGCTGCCCAAGCCGCCGGACGCGCGGACGCCGGACAATCCCTGGCCGCAGTGGCCGAAGGTGTACAAGCTCGACTACGGCCAGGAGGAGGCGGCGGCGAAGTTCGGCGGCGACCCGCGGACGTATTCGATCAGCACCAAGAAGTTCGCGGGCGACGCCGAGGGCAACCTCAAGGAGCTCCATACGGTGCAGGTGAAGTGGGAGAAGGGCGCGGACGGCCGGCCGAAGCTGGTCGACGTCCCGGGCACCGAGAAGGTCTGGCCCGCGCAGCTCGTGCTTCTGGCGATGGGCTTTCTGGGGCCGGAAGAGCAGCTGGTGAAGTCGCTGGGGGTCGCGACGGACGAGCGCTCGAACGCGAAGGCGGACTTCGGCACGTTCGCGACGAGCGTGAAGGGCGTGTTCGCGGCGGGCGACGCGAGGCGCGGCCAGTCGCTCATCGTCTGGGCGATCGCCGAAGGGCGCCAGTGCGCCCGCGAGGTCGACCTCTACCTCATGGGCGAGACCCAGCTGCCATAGAGATAAAACAGACCGTCTGTTTTATCACTCGCTCAGCTTGCGGGTGACCTGCTCTCGAGCCTTCAGCAGCGCCCGCCAGTCCTCGTCGACCTGCTCCGCGTAGGCCATGGCGAAAGACATCGTGCGCCGCACGAAGGCCTCGCGGCGCTTGCCCACCGCGTCCCGCAGCACGCGCAGCGCCTGGTTCCCGTTGGCCCGGCGGTGGGCCGCGGCCAGGTACGCGCCGTAGGAGGACGCCGTCTCCCGGAACTGGCGCCCGCCCGTCAGCGCGGCGCCGTCCAGCCGGAATTCCCGGGGTCCCACCTGGCGGACCTGGAAGGACTGGTCGCCGTCGATCGCATGGCCCAGGAAGGGATCGGACTGGACCTGGAAGCAGCGCGTCGCCTCGACGACCGCCTGCGCGCGGTTCCGGCGGGCCTTGAGGTCGATCCCGCGTCCGAGGGCCTCGTCCAGCGCGGACGGCAGGGCCTCCTTGTATTCCAGGATGACCTCTCGCGCCTCCTTCGGATCCTCGCCGCGCACGAGGACGACGTAGCGGAGGCGGCCCAGGCTTCCGCAGCCGGCGATGCGCCCGCTGACATCCTCGACCTCGAAAAAGTCCGGCCCGCACTCCTTCCGGATCTTCGTGCGCGAGCGGTAGTCCTCGTGGAGCCGCCGCGCCTGCTTCTCGTGCGCGTCGGTGAGCCGGAAGAATTTCTCCCCCGCGAAGCGCCGTCGCCCGCCCCGAAGTTCGGTGCGCTTCCCGATGAACTCCGACCGCTTCGCGCGCTCGGCCGTCCGGATGAGCTGCCGGATCAACGGCGACCGGAACGGCTTCGGCGAGCCGTCGATGGCGTCCATATACATTTCGACGAAGGCGTGGGCGCCGGCGGCGGCGGAGCGGAGGAGCAGGCCGCGGGTGGACCCGGCGAGCAGGAGGCTCGTCGCCGCGCGGCAGGCGTCGAAATCCAGCCGGCCGGACGTGGACTCGTCGAAGTCGTTGATCCCGTAGAGCGCCGTATGGTGCTCGCCCCCGTAGGTTCCGAAGTTCTCCCCGTGGAGATCGGCGCAGAGGCGGACCTCCGGCTTCTGCAGCGGCGACGATTCCGGCCAGGCGTCGAAGCGGTGATCGACCCAGTCGCGGGCGAACAGGTGGAAGGTCCCGCGAAAGAACACGAACGGGCTGCCGCACATGAGGTCGACCTTGCGGCGCAGCAGATGGGGGTAGCGGCCGCGGAAGCGCCGGTTGAAGCGGAGGATCTCGGCCACCGGGTCTCGCATCCAGGCGTAGTGTACCCCGCGGCCGGCTTCACGCTCGACTCGAAATCGCGCGGGAACTTGGCGTATATTAGGGGAGATGACTCCCCGCCGCGCTCTCCGTGTCGGCGCCGCCGTCCTCGCGATGCTCGCGGGGCGCGGGGCCGAGTCGCGCCCGCCGGCGGAGAACGTCGACTTCTACAAGGACGTCCGTCCCATCTTCACGGTTCACTGCACGCGCTGCCACTCGGGCGACGCGAAGAAGGGCGGACTGCGGCTCGACAGCCGCGAGCTCGCGTTGAAGGGCGGCGAGAGCGGCCCCGCCATCGTCGCCGGGAAGAGCGCCGAAAGCGCCCTGTTCCAGCGGGTGATCTCGAAGGACAAGGACGAGCGGATGCCCTCGAAGGCCGAGGCTCTGTCTGCCGCGGACATCGAGACGGTCCGGCGCTGGATCGATCAGGGCGCCGTCTGGCCGGCCGAGACCGAGATCGTCCACTGGGCGTTCCGGCCGCTCGCGCGGCCCGCCGTCCCGTCCGTGAAGAACGGATCCTGGGTCCGGAATCCCATCGACGCCTTCGTCGCCCGCGGGCACGAGGCGCGCGGCCTCGTCCCGTCCCCCGAGGCGCCGCGCCGCGCGCTGCTCCGCCGCGTCACCCTCGATCTCACCGGCCTGCCGCCGGGGCCCGAGGACGCGGCCGCGTTCGAGACCGGCGGCGACTACGAGGCGGTCGTCGATCGGCTGCTCGCGTCGCCCGCCTACGGCGAGCGCTGGGGCCGGCACTGGCTCGACTTCGCCCGCTGGGCCGAGACCACCGGATACGAAGCCAATCAGCTGCGTCCCGCCGCGTGGCGGTACCGCGACTACGTCGTCGCCAGTCTGAATGCCGACAAGCCCTACGACCGCTTTCTCCGCGAGCAGATCGCGGGCGACGAGCTCGAGCCGGTCACCGACGAAACCCTGAACGCGACCGGATTCCTCGCGGCGGGACGGCTCGACAACAACCAGGAGGACAAGCTCGTCCAGCGCAACGACCACCTGATCGACATCGTCAATGCGGTGTCGACCGTCACGCTGGGCCTGCAGATGGGCTGCGCGCAGTGTCACGACCACAAGTGGGACCCGGTCACGCAGGCGGACTACTATCGCCTGCAGGGTTATTTCGTGCGCGGCCAGGTCGTGAATCTCCAGCTCAAGGATCCCGCGGGCTGGGTCGCCTACGAGAAGGCGATCCCTCCCGATCTGGAGGCGTCCAAGGTCTATAAGAAGACGCTGCTCGACGCGGCCCGGGCGCGGCACCGCGAGGAGGTGATGCGGAAGCTGCCCGAGGCCAGCCGCAGCGCCTGCGAGACGCCGTCCGAAAAGCGCACCCCCGAGCAGGACGAGCTGGCCGGGAAGGCGGAGAAGGCGCTGGCGATCTCCAACGATCAGATCCTCAAGAACGCCAGCGAAGACGACAAAAAACTCTACGCCGAGCTCGACAAGAAGATCAAGGCGCTCGAGGAGAAGGTCCCCGACCAGCCTCACGCGTGGGGATATTACTCGCCCGTCACCGGCGCGAAGGACGTCCTCACGATGCCGGTCAAGGGAATGTATCCGATGCACTACAGCGCCCAGCAGCTGCTGGACGCCCGGCCCCATCTCCTCAAGCGCGGGAATCCTCACACGCCGGGCGACGAGATCGCCCCGGGCTGGCCCGGGGTGCTCGGGCGGACGCCGGCGGACCAGACCTCGCGCGGCTCGCTGGTGGACGAGCTGACACGGCCCGATCATCCGCTGACGGCGCGGGTCTTCGTCAACTTCGTCTGGCAGCGCCATTTCGGCCGCGGGATCGTGGCGACGCCGGCCGATTTCGGGCTGCGCGGCGCCGCGCCCTCGCATCCGGAGCTGCTCGACTGGCTCGCAAGCGGCTTCATCGCGAAGGGATGGAGCCAGAAGGCGCTGCACCGGGCGATCGTGCTCTCGGCCACCTATCGCCAGTCGAGCGCGGCGAATCCGGCGGATATGGCGATCGACGCCGGCAACCGGATGCTGTGGCGCTGGGCGCCGAGGCGCCTCGAGGCCGAGGCGATCCGCGATTCGATCCTGGCCGCGAGCGGCGAACTCGACCGGACCTCCGGCGGGAAGAGCGTCCTCGAGGAGGTTCCGACCTCGGATCCGAAGCAGCTGCGGCGGACCCTCTATCTCACGCAGAAGCGCCATCATCTTCCGGAGGTGCAGGAGCTTTTCGATGCGCCGACCGCCGGGGAGAGCTGTCCGATGCGGAACGTCTCGACGGTGTCGCTGCAGCCGTTGTATCTTCTGAACAGCCCCTTCGTGTTCGGCCGTGCCCGGGCTTTTGCGAAGAGGGCGGGCGGCGTCGACCGCGCCTTCGAAATCGCGCTGGGGCGGCCGCCGTCGGACGTGGAGCGGGACGCGGCGAAGAAGCTCGACCTGGCCGCGCTGTGTCACGCGCTCTTCAACCTGAACGAGTTCGTCTATGTCGAATGACCCCTGCGGAACGCTGAGCCGGCGCGACCTGCTGCGCCAGGCCGGGATGGGGCTGGGCTCCGTCGCGCTCAGCCTGATGCTGGCCGAGGAGCGGAAGCTCTTCGCGCAGGAGCGGCCGGTGTCGTTGAAGCGCGGCCGGGCGAAGAGCGTCATCCTGCTCTGGATGGGCGGCGGCCCCAGCCATCTGGACACGTTCGATCCGAAGCCCGACCTCGGCAGGCTGCGCGGGAAGAAGGTGCCGGACAGCATCGCGGACCGGATCCCGAAGAACGTGCGGCTGCGGCTGGACAACCTCTACGACAGTCCCTTCGGCTTCAGCCGCTACGGCGAAAGCGGGCTGCCCGTCTCCACGCTGTTCCAGGAGACCGCGCGCCACGTCGACGACCTCTGCATCATCCGCAGCATGAGCCACGAAAGCGTGATCCATACGCCCGCGGAATACCTGACGCTGACCGGGTCGTTCACCGGGACGCGGCCGAGTCTCGGCTCCTGGCTCTGCTATGGGCTCGGCAGCGAGAACCGGAACCTGCCGGGCTACCTCGTCACCGTCTCGGGCGACAACTTCTCGGGCGCGTCGATCTACCAGGCGGGCTTCCTGCCTTCGCAGTACCAGGGCACGCTGGTGAAGGGCGTCGAGGGGATTCCGAACCTGAAGATGCCGGCGGAGGTCCAGGACGATTCGCGTCGCGCGCAGCTCGACTTCCTGGCGGCGATGAACCGGGCGCAGATCGAGCGGGTGGGCGCCGACTCGGACCTCGAGGCGCGGATCCAGTCCTACGAGCTGGCGTTCCGGATGCAGACGGCGGCGTCCGAGGCGTTCGACCTGTCGAAGGAGGGCGACGAGACGAAGGCGCTCTACGGCGTGGACCAGGCGGAGAGCCGGGAATACGGGACGAACTGCCTGCTCGCGCGGCGGCTGGTCGAGCGCGGCGTGCGCTTCATCCAGCTGGTGCAGGCCGGCTGGGACGCGCACGGCGACCTGCGGGGGAACCACCTGACGCAGGCGAAGAAGTGCGACCGGCCGATCGCCGGGCTGCTCGAGGACCTGAAGCGCCGCGGCCTGCTCGACGAGACGCTCGTCATCTGGGGCGGGGAGTTCGGGCGGACGCCGACCGTCGAGGGCGACCGGAACAAGCCCGGCCGCGACCATTCGCCGATGGGCTACTGCGTCTGGCTCGCGGGCGGCGGCGTCAAGGGCGGCCAGGCCATCGGCGCGACCGACGAGATCGGCTATACGGCCGTGGAGCGTCCGATCCATCCCAACGACCTGCAGGCCACGATCCTGCGCCTGGTCGGCCTCGACCAGCAGGAACTCGTCTATCCCCACAATGGCCGCCGCGAGATCGTCACGTTCAACGGCGGCAAGGTGGTCGACGAGGTCTTCGCGTGAGGCGGGCCTGGGCGCTGCTCCTCCTCGCCGGCTGCGCGACGCCGCCCGTCGCCCGCTACTCCAATACGGTGGGGATGCCGATGGTCCTCGTCCCGTCCGGCGAGTTCCTCATGGGATCGTCGCAGGAGGAGGCGGACCGCCTTGCCACGCTGATGAAGCAGCGGAAGATCACGGACTGGTATCCCGACAGTCCGAAGAGCGAGGCGCCGCCGCGCCGGACGCGGATCACGCGGGCCTACTATCTCGCGGCGACGGAGACGACCCTCGGCGAGTTCCGGGCCTTCGTCGCGGACACGGGCTACGTCAGCGACGCGGAGCGCGACGGGAAGGGCGCGGATGGCAAGATCGACGGCCACTGGGCGACGAAGCCCGAGTTCACCTGGAAGACCATGGGCTTCGAGCGGGGGGACGATCAGCCGGTCGTGAACGTGTCGTGGAACGATGCGCGGGCGTTCTGCTCCTGGCTGTCGGGGAAGGAAGGCCGGAAGTACCGGCTGCCGACGGAGGCGGAGTGGGAGTACGCGTGCCGGGCGGGGACGTCGACGCGCTATTACTGGGGCGACGAGGACGCGAAGCGGAACGAGTACGCCTGGACGGGAGCCAATTCCGGCGGCGCGGTCCACCCGGTCGCGCAGCTCAAGCCCAACGCGTGGGGCCTCTACGACATGCTGGGCAACGTGTACGAATACACGGCGGACTACTGGTCGGTCGCGCCCTACGACACGGCGCAGTCGACGGATCCGAAGGGCCCGGAGCAGGGCACGGACCGGGTGCTGCGCAGCGGCAGCTGGGGGACGGACGCGATGCATCCCCGCTGCGCCTTCCGCGGCTCGGGCTCGCCGACGCACCGGAACCGGCGCGACGGATTCCGGGTCGCCTGCGACGCGGACTAAGGGCTTCATCCCCGACCCCGGATGTGTTAGAACCAACAGGATGACGGACGACCCGAAACCCCCGCCTCCGGACGCCGGCGGCCTGCAGTTCGATCGCGCTGAAACCTCGCACCCGGCGGGACCTGCCTGCGCGATCTGCAAGAGCCCCTTGACTGCGGAATACTATCTCACGGGCGCCGCGAAGGTCTGCGGAGACTGTCGGGGCGGCTATCAACAAGCCATGGGTTCCGGTTCGAAGGGCGGCCGGCTCCTCAAGGCCGGGTTGCTGGGACTCCTGGCGGCGCTGGTCGGGGGCGGCCTCTGGGCCGTGGTCACCTACGCGACCGGCTGGATGATCGGGCTGATTGCGGTCGCGATGGGATACCTGGTCGGCATCGCCGTGCGGCGGGGTTCGGAGGGGCGGGGCGGCCGGGGGTACCAGGTGATGGCCCTGATCCTTGCCTACTTCGGCGTCGCGACCGGTTACATGGGGCTGGTCGTCGCCGAAATGTCGAAGGGCAAGTCCACGCCGGGCGTTGAGAAGACGGTCGAGAAGCCCGGCGATCCCAGGCCGGAGAAACCGGCGAAGTCGGGCACTGAAGTCCCGAGGCCGGACACGGCCGGCTGCGTCGGGGCCTTCGGGATGCTCGCGCTGGTTTATGCGGGGATGCCGTTCCTGGTCGGGAAAGAGGATCCGTTCACGTTCCTCTTCCTCGGGATTGCGCTTTGGGAAGCGTGGAAATTGAATGCGGGCGTCGTCGTCAAAATGACCGGGCCGTTCCGGCTGGGAGACAGCCGGGCCCCGGAGAAACCGCCGAATGGATAGTCCTCCCGTGACGCGCTGCCCCGAATGCGGCGCGGACATCCCCCCCGGAATGCTGGCCTGCCCCTCGTGCGCCCGCCTCGTCCACGCGAAGGAATTGAAGCAGTTGGCGGCCGATGCGGACGAGGCGGAGCGTCGCGGGGACATCTCCGGCGCGCTGGCCTCCTGGAGAAGCGCCCTGGAACTGCTCCCTGCCGAATCCCGCCAGTACGAGACGCTGCTCAAGAGGATCCGGGATTTGAGCGCGCGGATCGATGACGCGCCTGCGCCGCCCCAGAACTCCGGCTGGCGGAAGGGCGCCGCAGGCCTGAGCGGCCTGGGCCTGCTGCTCTTCAAGTTCAAGGCGATCCTGATCATCCTCGTGACCAAGGGCAAGTTCCTGCTGCTGGGCCTGACCAAGGGCAAGACCCTCCTGTCCATGCTGCTCTTCCTGGGGGTCTACTGGTCGATCTGGGGCTGGAAGTTCGCCCTCGGGTTCGTGATCTCGATCTACATCCACGAGATGGGGCACATCTGGATGCTCAACCGTTACGGTATCCGGGCGACGGCGCCGATGTTCATCCCGGGCTTCGGAGCGCTGGTGCGGCTGCAGCAGTATCCCGTCACGGTGATCGAGGACGCCCGCGTCGGGCTGGCGGGGCCCCTGTGGGGCACGGGGGCCGCCGGCGTCGCTTATGGGATCTACCTGCTCACCGGCAACACGCTCTGGGGCGCGCTGGCCCAAGCCGGCGGCATGATCAATCTCTTCAACCTGATCCCGATCTGGCAGCTCGACGGGGGTCGGGGGTTCCGCTCGTTGACCCGCGGCCAGCGCCTCCTCGCGGCGGCTGCCGTCGGCGGCATGTATTTCGCCACGTCGCACGAGCACCGGCAGAACGTTCTCCTGCTGATCATCCTCGCATGCGCCATCGGCCGGTCGTTCCTGGGCGACGCCCCGAAGGAGCGGGACGACTTCGGGCTCTTCCAGTACGTGCTGCTCATCCTGCTGCTGGGCGGACTGGCGGCGATCAGCCTGCCCGGGGTTCATTTCTGATTGATCCTACGTCCGGGTATTGCATCGTGAAAATGGGTACCTGTCCGTAGCGTCATCCGGCCCCGAGCTAGCGCATGTTCTGACGCCTCCGGCTACCCCGCTGACTTCGGTCCCTGAGCCCCGCCTCTGCGCCATCTTTCCGCGCATGGCATGCCGGTTGCGTTTCTTTCAGGAGTCATCGCAAGGAGGTTCGTATGGTGGAGAGAATCCTGCGGGACGGTTGGCGGTTGGAGCGGCATCTCGACGATCGGATCGCGGAGCGGAGCCCGCCCGGCTCGGCCCCGCGGTCCGAGGGAGTGGGTCGGAAACATTGAGGCATCGAGGAGGGACTAGGATGGAAAGAATCTAGAGCCGGGCAACCGGCTCCCCAGGGAGGCACGCCTCCCGTTTCATTGACCCGAGCTCGCTCCCCGGGGGTGACCCTCAATCCCCCCAAGGACTCATCCATTCCCCCCGGGGAGGGACCCAACATCGAGAGGCTGGTCCGAGTCCGGCCTCTCGATTTTTTTAATCCCCCCGTCCAACCCCCGTTGAACCCCGCGCGGAATCCTCTTGACAGCCCCCGCTACGCAAAAGTAGGATCTCGGAATCGCACATACGGTAAAGTAGGAACCTGAAAATCGACCTCCCACCCGGTAGGTCCAAAAAAGGCGGGCCATGAGCGCAACCGAAAGCGGGCTGTCGTCGGTCAAGCGGGAACTGAAGGAGCTCCAGCTCCTGCTGGAGATCAGCCAGATCCTGGACCGGAGCATGGATCTCCGGGAGGTCGTCGGCCCCGTCCTGGAGGCGCTGGCGCGCCATATGGAGATGCTGCGCGGCACCCTGGCGCTCGTCAACCGCGAGACGGGCGAGATCCAGGTCGACGCCGCCCACGGCCTCTCGGAGAGCCAGAAGGAGAAGGGCCGCTACCGGCTGGGCGAGGGCGTCACGGGCAAGGTCATCCAGTCCGGCAAGCCGGCGGTGGTCCCCCGGGTCTCCCAGGAGCCGATGTTCCTCAATCGGACCGGGGCCCGCTCCGGCCTCCGCAAGAAGGACATCGCCTTCATCTGCATCCCCATCAAGATCGGGAACGAAATTCTCGGCGCCCTTTCGGCCGACCGCCTCCTGCCCAAGGAGGTGTCGCTCGACGAGGACCTGCGCGTCATGCAGATCATCGGCTCGATGATCGCGCAGGCCGTGCGGCTGCGTCAGTCGGCGCAGGAGGAGAAGCAGAAGCTCGCCCAGGAGAACCAGCGGCTCCAGGAGGAGCTGAAAGACAAGTTCCGCCCGGGCAACATCATCGGCAACTCGAAGCAGATGCAGGACGTCTACGACCAGATCGCCCAGGTCTGCCGGAGCCAGACGACGGTGCTGATCCGCGGCGAAAGCGGCACGGGCAAGGAGCTCGTCGCGCACGCGATCCACTACAACAGCGACCGGGCGGGGAAGCCCTTCATCCGCGTCAATTGCGCGGCGCTGCCCGAGACGCTGGTCGAGAGCGAGCTCTTCGGCCACGAGAAGGGCGCCTTCACGGGGGCGCTGGCGGCGCGCCAGGGCCGCTTCGAGCTGGCCAACGGCGGGACGATCTTCCTGGACGAGGTCGGCGACTTCTCGCCCGCGACGCAGGTCAAGCTGCTGCGCGTCCTGCAGGAGCGCGAGTTCGAGCGCGTGGGCGGCAGCACGCCGATCAAGACGGACGTCCGCGTCATCGCCGCGACGAACCGCGACCTGGAGGCGATGATCAGCGAGGGCAAGTTCCGCCAGGATCTCTACTATCGCCTCAATGTCTTCAGCATCCACCTGCCCGCGCTGCGGGAGCGCAAGGCCGATATCCTCCTCCTGTCGGACTTCTTCGTGGAGAAGTACGTCAAGGCCAACCGACGCAGCGTGAAGCGCATCTCGACGCCGGCGATTGACATGCTGATGTCCTACCACTGGCCCGGCAACGTCCGGGAGCTGGAGAACTGCATCGAGCGCGCGGTCCTGGTCTCGAACGACGAGGTGATCCACGGCTACCACCTGCCGCCGACGTTGCAGACGGCGGAGGCGAGCGGGACGGTGACCTCGGGACCGCTGCAGGCGGCGCTGGACAACGTCGAGCGCGAGATGATCACCGAGTCGCTGAAGTCCTGCAGAGGCAACATGGCGAAGGCGGCGCGGATCCTGGGGATGACGGAACGTCTCATGGGGCTCCGGGTGAAGAAACACGGGATCGACTCCCGCCGCTTCCGCTCCGACTGGTAGGGGATAAAACAGACCGTCTGTTTTATCCCGGTTTTCCCACGGCGCGGTGGGAAGAAGGCCGTGGACACACTCCGCGGTAGGGGCTTTCAGCCCAACCCGAGCTTCTCCCTAGGGAGGCGACGTGGCACGGGGGTTGCTCCTCTACTCCCCAGTTCTTTACGAAACAAAATCACATCCCCAGCCCTGAGCCGGGGGGTGGAGTCCCTCACATCTCTGGACTTCACCTCCCGGCTTTTCCTTTTCCCCTCGGGACGTCACCCCCCGGATCAGCGCTGATCATCTCCATAAGGGAACACCACGAGAGACGATCCGGATGATCCCTGAATCAAGGAGGATCGGGCTCGACCTTTCCCGTCGATCCGGCTTGGGTCGTTCTTCCTTCGATCGAGCTTTGCCAGGGGTTGCGCGCGCGACGAATCGGATCCCGGCTTGGCAGGGTATTTGCTCGGCTTCATCCCTCATGAGCCGATGGGAGTCGTGCGGGAGCGAGTAGCGGAGTTGTTTTCAGGGGGAAAAAGGACGGCCGGCGAAGGAGGTGAGGGCCGCGACCCCTCGATCGGGTGGGGGAAGTTTCCTACGGTACCGTTGGCCGAGGTGAATTCGCGTGGATAAGGAAGACCTGGCCCTGCTGGGGCCTGCGTTGGAGTCCTATCTGGCGGAGTTTGCGGATGTGGCGATCGCGCCGACCCGGAAACTGATCGCCGCATACCTGCGGGGCCAGCTCGGGCCCCTCGAGCGCAAGTCCGTGATGCCGATGGCGCGCGAGGCCGGCATCGCCCCTCGCACGCTGCAGGAGCTGCTTTCGCTGCACCGCTGGGACGAGGAGCTCCTGGTCGACACGCTCCAGCGGCACGTCTGGCGCTCCCACGGCGGGGCCGACACGGTCGCAACCCTTCTGGAGACCTGGTGCCCCAAGAAGGGCCGGCGTACGCCGGGCGTCGACGTGCAGCGCTTCGGCGCGACCGGCCGCTCGCGCAACTGCGTCCTGCTGCAGCATCTCGGCTTCTCGAACGGGGACTTCCACTGCGTCCTCGACAATGCCCTCTATCTGCCCCGCGGGTGGGCGGAGTCGGGCGACCGCCGCACGGCTGCGCGGATTCCCGAGCCGGTGAAGTACCGCACGCGCGGCCAGATCGCGATCGAGATGCTCGACCGCGCCGCGGCCAACGGGGTGAGATTTGGCTGGGTGACTTTCGGCGCGGAGTACTCCGCCGACGCCGCGTTCCTTCGCGACCTCGAGATCCGGGGCCTTCGCTATGTGGCGCCGCGGTCGACGTCCAAGGAAGGCGACCGCTCCTTCGGCGGGCCGGGGTCCTGGATCACGAACAGCGACAGCGGCGCCTCGCACGAGTCGGTGCTGCGCGCGGCGCGGGCCGGGGACGAATGCGCCCACGCGTTCGACCAGCGGCGGCGCGAGATCGGGCTCGATCATTTCGAAGTGCGCACGTACCAGTCCCTGCTGCGGCACCTGGCGCTCTCGTCGGCGAGCATCCTCTTCCTGGAGGAGCGGGTGAAGAAGGCCGGCGTCCGCAAGGATCGGCCCGCGATCAAGTCGCGGGCGCTTTGAGCGCGCGCTACCTCGCGGTCTCTATTTCCTGTTGATTCCTACCCGTCGGTCGTCCCCTCTTCCGTTCCAAAGTCACGATCCGCGATTCGGGCCCATCCGCCTTCTGCGCGGGATTGGTACCCCCGAGTGTCTTTGCGCGGAAAAAAACACCTTCCGGTAGCTTTGTAGGCTATCAGGGGTGTCCCCTAAACATCTGCGACTAGCGTTGTAAGTCCATGATCCCCATTCGGATGAGGGGTAATTCCCGAGTCCATGATGGGGTCTGGCATCCCGCTTGCTTTTCATCGCCGGTCACGGGTTGTGGCCGTTTGTGTCGCACTGGGGTTTGGTGGGATTTTTGGCAGGGACATTGGAGATGAAGATGAAGAATCTGGTGAGGTGGTTCAAGGGAGGGGACGGGGGGCCGATCCTCGCAAAGCCGGCACGGAAGCCGGGGGCGTTGCATCAGAGCGCGATCATCGCCGGAATGGCCATGATGGCGCTGATGGTCTTCCAGGCGGGCCTCAGCTGGGCCCAGGACAAGAAGGAGGAAAAGCCCGCGGCGCCTGCTGCGGCCCCAGCCGCCGCTCCGTCGCAGGAGATGAAGGCGCCGGAAAAGCCCGCCGAGAAGCTGGACTACGCCAAGAAGCAGGCGGAAGTGCTGGGCACGCCGAAGTGCATGATGGACACGATGTGGGTGCTCATCACGGGCATGCTCGTGTTCTTCATGAACCTGGGCTTCGCCACGGTCGAATCCGGCATGTGCCGGGTCAAGAACGCGGTGAACATCCTTTCGAAGAACTTCATCGTGTTCGCCGCCAGCGCGGCGGCGTACTGGTTCCTCGGATGGGGCGTCATGTTCGGCGACGGCAACGACTTCTTCGCCTCGAGCGGACTCTTCATGGTCAACGGCGCGGACTTCAGTCCGCTGACCGGCGACGACTATAAGAATGCCGGCGGCGTCTACAACGGCATCTCGTGGACCGGCGTTCCGCTGTGGACCAAGTTCTTCTTCCAGCTGGTGTTCGCCGGCACCGCCGCGACGATCGTGTCGGGCGCGGTCGCCGAGCGCATCAAGTACTCGTCGTTCATCATCTTCACGTTCTTCATGGGCATGGCGATCTACCCCGTCGTGGGTCACTGGATCTGGGGAGGAGGCTTCCTGGCGAACAAGGGCTTCGTCGACTTCGCCGGCTCCACCCAGGTGCACTCGATCGGCGGCTGGGGCGCGCTGGTCGGCGTCTGGATGCTCGGACCCCGCATCGGGAAGTACGGTCCGGACGGCAAGGTCAATCCCATCGCGGGCCACAGCCTGATGGCGGCCACGATCGGCACCTTCGTCCTCTGGTTCGGCTGGTTCGGGTTCAACCCCGGCAGCACGATGGGCGTCGATCCCCTCGCGATCGGCGAGATCACGGTCACGACCAACACGGCCGCGGCATTCGCGACGCTGACGTCGACAGCCACGTGCTGGATCATGATGGGCAAGCCGGACCTCGGCATGACGCTGAACGGCTGCCTCGCGGGCCTCGTGGCGATCACGGCCCCCTGCGCGTTCGTCTCGGTCGGCTCCTCGGTGATCATCGGCTCGGTTGCCGGCGTGCTCGTGGTGTTCGCGGTCCTCATGTTCGACAAGCTGAAGCTGGACGATCCGGTGGGCGCCCTCTCGGTGCACCTGGCGAACGGCGTGTTCGGGACGATCTGCGTCGGCCTGTTCTCGACGGCCGACCGCATCGGACCCCGCACCGGCAACGCGGTCATCATGGAAGCGCTGAAGACGGATCCGAATGCCGGCGCCGGCCTCTTCATGGGCGGCGGCTTCAAGCAGCTCGGCGTCCAGCTCCTGGGCGTGGGCATGACGGCGGCCTACGTCGTCATCGCGTCCCTGGTCTTCTGGTCGATCTGCAAGGCGACGGTCGGCATGCGCGTGTCGGCCGAAGAGGAGACGTCGGGCCTGGACCTGGGCGAGCACGGCATGGAGTGCTACTCGGGCTTCACGACCCAGAACAAGTAACTGAAACCAGGGTCCTCCCCCGGGCTTGTCCCGGGGGAGGACCCCTGATAGGAGAAATTACGTGAAGAAGGTGGAAGCGATCATCAAGCCGCACAAGCTGGACGACGTCAAGGCCGCGCTGACGCAGGCCGGGGTCCAGGGGATGACGGTGAGCGAAGTGCGCGGCTTCGGCCGTCAGAAGGGCCATAAGGAGCAGTATCGGGGCGCCGAATACACGGTCGATCTGGTTCCCAAGGTGAAGGTCGAAGTGGTCTGCGCCGACGGCGCGGTGACGGCGGTCGTCGAGGCGGTCACCCGCGCGGGGCGCACGGGCGAGATCGGCGACGGCAAGATCTTCGTCTACTCTCTTGAAAGCGTGGTCCGCATCCGCACGGGAGAGAAGGGCGAATCCGCCGTCTAGGGGTCTTTCCAGCAGATTGCCGCCGCCGCGGGGGGTCGTTCCGGCCCCCGCGGCGGCGTTCTTATTGGAGTGCATTCGGGCGCGGGATCCGCGAACTTCTTTCCACCGGGCCCCGGACGGGTATAATCTCTCGTCAGATCGGCTACCCCTCCTGAGGAGCCCGGATGAAGAAGGTCGAAGCCGTCATCAAGCCGTTCAAGCTGGACGAGGTCAAGAACGCCCTGAGCCTGGTCGGAGTCCAGGGGCTGACGGTCAGCGAGGTGCGCGGCTTCGGCCGTCAGAAGGGCCATAAGGAGCACTACCGGGGCCAGGAGTACGCGGTGGACCTGGTCCCCAAGGCGAAGCTGGAAGTGGTCTGCGCGGACGGCGCGGTGGCCTCCGTGGTCGAGGCGATCACCCGGTCGGCCCGCACCGGGGAGATCGGGGACGGCAAAATTTTCGTGATCCCGCTGGAGTCCGTCATCCGCATCCGCACGGGTGAGAAGGGCGAGGCGGCCGTCTGAGCCTGAGGAGACATGGCGATGAAAATGGTCGAGGCGATCATCAAGCCGTACAAGCTGGACGAGGTCAAGATGGCCCTCACCCAGGCCGGCGTCCAGGGGCTGACGGTGACCGAGGTTCGCGGCTTCGGCCGCCAGAAGGGCCATAAGGAGCAGTACCGCGGCGCCGAGTACACGATCGACTTGGTCCCGAAAGTCAAAGTCGAGGTGGTCGTCGGCGAGGCCGCCCTCCAGAACGTGGTCGACGCGATCATGCGGGCGGCGCGGACGGGCGAGATCGGCGACGGCAAGATATTCATCTACTCCCTGGAGGCCGTGACCCGGATCCGGACGGGCGAGAAGGGCGAGTCGGCCGTCTAGGCCGCCATCGCCCTCCGCGCGCGGCGCGACCGGGCTCCTTATGGGCGACACCGCACCACTGCACCTGAAGGGGCTCCTGAAGCGGCAGCGCGAGGAGATCCGCGCCCGCCACGAGGGCGGCGCGCTCGGGGGCCAGATCGCCACCGCCCTCACCGACCTCTACGACCGCGTCATCGTCGCCGCCTACCAGATCGCCCTCGAAAAGGCCGGCGCCGGCGCCCGGCCCGCCCTCCTCGAGAACCTCGCCCTCGTCGCCGTCGGCGGCTACGGCCGCGGCGACACCGCCCCGTTCTCCGACGTCGACCTCCTCTTCCTCCGCTCGGACCGCGCCGGGCAGGCCGAGCAGGACGTGGTCAATGCGCTCGTCCGCAACCTCTGGGACTACGGCATGAAGCTGTCCCAGAGCGTGCGGACGCCGAAGGATACCGTCGATTTCGCCCGGCAGGACCTGACGCTGCGGACCTCGCTGACGGAGGCGCGCCTCCTGGTGGGCAACCAGGCGCTCTTCGCCGACCTGCAGCGGCGGAACCACCGGATGATTTCGACCACGTCGATCACGAAATTCATCGACCAGATCGTCGAGGAGCGGCGCAAGGAGCACCAGGATTATTTCGCGACGGTGAACCTGCTGGAGCCGAACGTCAAGAAGAGCCCGGGCGGGATGCGGGACGTGCACCTGCTGCGCTGGATCGCGCTGCCGCGATACGGGACGCGCGATCCGCAGATGCTGCGCGCGGCCGGGGTCCTCAACCTCGAGGACGCCCAGACGATCTCGTTCGTCACGGAGTTCCTGTCCCGGATCCGGAACGAACTGCACTTCCACGCCGGACAGGCGCAGGACGTGCTCACGCGCGACGAGCAGGTGCGCGTGGCCAAGTGGATGAAGTTCGAGAACCAGGGACCGCTGCTCTTCGTCGAGCGCTTCATGCAGCAGTACCACCGGCAGACGATGGCGCTGCACGACGCGGTCATGCGCTTCGCCCACGGGGCGCGGATGCCCGGGACCTTCCGGACGCTGCTGAACAGGTTTTCGACGCGCATCGTCGAGGAGCACTTCATCGCGAAGAGCGACTCGATCTCGCTGCGCGAGGACGCGCCGATCGACAAGGCCGAGACGCTGCTGCGCCTCTTCGACCTGGCGCGCCAGCGATCCGTCGAAGTGGCCCACGAGTCGCTCGAACGCGTGCGCCGGGCCGCACCGACCGCGGAACTGACCCCGGCGTCCCGCCAGCTCTTCCTCCGGATCATGTCCGACTCGAAGGGCCTGGGCCTGCTGGTGCGCAACCTGCACCGCGTGGGCCTCCTCGGCCGGTTCATCCCGGCCTTCGAGCATGCCCGCTGCCTGATGCAGTGGAACCAGTACCACAAGTACACGGTCGACGAGCACTCGATCCGCGCCCTCGAATCCGCCACGTTCCGCGCGAACGACAAGGGACCCGTCGGCCAAGCCTACCGCGAGACGAAACGCAAGGACGTGCTCCATCTCGCGCTCCTCCTTCACGACATCGGCAAGGGCTACGAGGAGGACCACAGCGAGGTGGGGCGGAAGATCGCCGAGACCCTGGCCGGCGAGCTGGGCCTGGGCGAGCACGAGCGGCAGCAGCTCGTCTTCCTGGTCCACAAGCACCTCGTCATGGCCCACGTCGCCACCCGCCGCGACATCTCCGACCCCGCGACGCTCGTCCAGTTCGTCCGCACCGTCGGCACCGAGGAGACCCTGCGCATGCTGTTCATCCTCACGGTGTCGGACACCGACGCGGTCGCGCCCGGCAGCCTGACGAACTGGAAGGAATCGCTTTTCGTCGAGCTCTATGCGCGGACGACGGAGGAGCTGACGGGCGACGCGCCCGTGGCCGACGAGGCGGAGCGCCGGGAGATGATCTTCGGGCAGCTCCGGCCGCAGCTGGCCCCCGAGTTCGGCCTGGACTGGCTGAACGTCCAGCTCGACGCGATGCCCCTGTCCTATCTCCGCAAGCATCCGCCCGAGGTCATCGCCGCGCACCTGAGGGCGCAGAAGGTCCTGGGCGACTCCGGCGTCCGCGTCGAATCCCACCACCTCAAGGAGCGCGGCCTGACCGAGCTGACGGTGTTCACGCGCGACAACGTCACGCCCGGCATCTTCGCCAAGATCACCGGCGTGCTGGCCGCCCTCCGCTTCCAGATCGTGGAGGCCGAGATTGTGACGCGCAAGGACGGGCTGGTGGTGGACACGTTCCGAGGCGTCGACGCGGACTACACCCGCGAGTCGCCGCCCGACCGCACGCGCGAGCTGACGACGGCGGTCGAGAGCGTGCTGCTCGGGAAGCAGTCGGTGGAGACGCTCTTCGCGTCGCGCCACGAACCGGCGCTGCCGCGCGGCGCCGGCATCGCGGGCGCGCCGACGCAGGTGGAGATCGACAATACGACGGCCGACCAGGCCACGATCGTCGAAGTCTTCGCCGACGACCGTCCCGGCCTGCTCTACTCGATCGCGCGGACCCTCTTTGAGCTCGATCTTTCCATCCGCTCGGCGAAGATCTCGACCAACCTGGACCAGGTCGCGGACGCCTTCTACGTCACCGACAAGGGCGGGGCGAAAGTGTCGGACCCGGTGCGCCTGGAGACGGTCCGGAAGCGTCTGCTGGAAGTCCTTCCCTCCGGAATCCCCGTAGACAGTATTCGGTAGACAGAAGACCGCAGATGGCTCCCCCCTAAGGGGATTGTCTGGAGTCTCCCGTCTACGGTCTGCTGTCTACAGTTTACTGAGTAGCCACCCCTCCGCCAGGATCAACACCGTCAGCACCGCGCCGGTCTGCAGGATGAGCCCCGTGATGTCCTTGATCCACTGCACGGGCGTATAGGCGGCGTCGACGTCGCGCTGGATGAACGCGTAGGCGACGACGGACTGGGCGCAGCCGATGTGCGTCCAGCAGCCGCCCAGCGCGTAGCCGGTGATCTGGGCCATCGAGAAGAGGTGGATCAGGCTGAGCGGCAGGTTGTGCAGCGCGCGCGAGGCGAAGTCGGCCACGACGTTGTTGTCGAGGATCGCCGAGAGGAACGTGCAGCCGTAGCATTGGAGGAGGGCGACGACGGCGGGTCCGGTCGTCTCGATGCCGGCCTTGACGACGTGCTGCAGCTGCTCGAAGAAGGCGGCCTTGGTGAGCAGGGTGATCGAGAGAAAGAGGGGGAAGAGGAAGTAATACTCCGCGAATTCGACGCGCGCCTCGTGGATGGCGAGGCCGCGCAGCTTGGGCAGGTCGCGCACGCCGGCCATCGCGACGAGGAAGGCCGCGAGCGAGGCGAGGAAGAGCGGCACGCGGTGGTCGATGCCGTGCCAGATCAGGCAGCCGACGAAGGGGATCAACGCCAGGGCCGCGACCTTGGACGCGCTCAGGCGGCGCACCCTCAGCTTCGCGATCGCCTCCTCCACGGGATTATCCGCCTTGTCCGCGCCGGCCAGGTCGCCCTTGGACAGCTTGACGTAGTGATCGTCGAGCGCGTCGGCCAGGTCCTCGCTGACGAATTTGCCGAGCAGCATCTTCCGCGTCTCCGGGGCGATGCCCTCGTCGACCAGCGCCTCGCCCATCGGCTCGCCCTTGTGGATCCGCTCGAGGACCGGCTTGAGGTGGTCGCCGACTTCTTTGACGTGGGCGCCGACGAACTCGACGGGCGTCAGCACCTCCCCGTGGCGGACGGCCTGCATGAAGCGGACCGTGTCGACGTTGGCGTCGAGCACGTCGAGCTTGGAGAGGTCGACCCGCTGGCCCTTCAGCCGCTTCCGCAGGTTCCACGCGACGACCGCGAAGCTGGCGACGGCGGCCGGGGCGCAGTAGCGGATGAAGAACAGGTTGGTTAGGTGGGGATGCAGGTTTGCCTTCATGATCAGGTTCGGCGGCTCGCCGTACGCGAGCCAGACGCCGCAGATCGTGGTGACGGCCGTGCAGACGATGACGGCATAGCGGACGGCGGAGGTCGGCGCGGCCGCCAGGAACATGATGATGACCAGCGTGCGGATCGTGAGGCCGATCATCGAGACGCCGTCCAGGATGCCCGAGGCGACGGCGACGACGCCGGTCACGGCCAGAGTGGTCCCGAGCACGCTGCCCTTGTTCTTCCGGAAGAGGAAGAAGGTGATCTGCTCGAGGATGCGAGTCTGGGCGACGACGGCGACGAAAAAGGTCAGGCCCAGGATGAAGAGCATCGTGTCGGCATGGATGAGGTCGTCGAGCCCGTGGAAGGAGAGGATGTTGTGCTTGAGGAAGCCGCTCCAGCCGTGTTCGGAGATCTCCAAGTGGAAATCGGTCTTCGGAATGCCGCAGAAGGTGGCGACGATGATGAGGAGCATCCCGTAGGTCAGCGCGTTCTTGTGGAGCTGGTACTTGAACGAACCGAACAGGAAGAGCCCCAGGATCGTCGCGAAGACCTCCGTCGCCAGCAGCCAGACGGGCATCGCGACAGCGCGGCCGATGCCGAAGACGATGGCCGCGGCCACGACCGAGATCAGCATGAACTTGCGTTGCGGGTAGTAGATCGTCGACGGCGGCGGCGCGGCGGGTTCGGCGGCGGAAGCGGAATCGGACATGGCCCCCCAATCTCCCAGCTGAAATGGTTCCCCGATCGGAAAGACAACTGACTCGAGGATTAGAGCAGATGGGAACCGGGGGCGCAACAGAAACAGAGCTTAACTAGCGACATACTACTATTATTTTTGCTTCTGTTGCAGGTAGTCCTGCCACGGGTCGAATCCGGTTTCGATGTTCTCCGGCTTGAGGCTCATTCCCTGGTACTTTGTGAACGCGTCGGGGCCCATCGCGACGCTGAGGCCCTGGTTGGCCTTCTCCTGCACCCGGCCCACCGCGGCGACATAGGTGCTGTCGGTGCCGGGAATCTTCTCCGTGAACAGCCGACCGAAGAGCTTCTGGACCGCGCCCGTGTCGCCGCTGGTGAATGCGGCGAGCAGGTCGTCGGCTGCGTTCGTCCCGTCCTGTCTCGGGGTCTTGAGGATGTCGAAGATCTCCTTCTTGCAGGTGTTGGCGATGGCGGACACGCGCGTCTGGGCCTGCGCATCCAGGGCGAGTTCCTTGGCGAGGTCGAAGATCGGCATCTTCCGGTCTTCGCCCAGTCCCTTGCCGCCGTCCTTCTTCTTGATCTTCTCCTCGAGGCGCGCGTCGACGATCTTTTCGATGTCCTCCTCGGAAACGGCGGGGACGGCGGCCGCGGCCGGGGCGGCGAGGGCGGGGCGTTTCGCGACGGCCTCGGCGGCGGCGCTCGCGGCGGCGGCCTTCTTCTCGGCCCGCACGACCTGCTCCTGCAGTTCCTCGACCGCCTTGCGCCCGGCGGACTCCTTCAGCTTCGCCTCCAGCCGGTCCAGGCGGGCGTCCATCTCGTCCACCTCGCGGCGGGCCGCGTTGAGCGCGCTGTTCTGGAAGGCCAGGGCGACCCCGAGGGCCGCGCAGAGGACGATGAGGACGGCGGGCAGAAAGCGGTTCATAGGGGCCTCCTGACCCCCTTACCGGGATCCCCGCCGACCGGATTCATTTATTGCCATTCGAGAAACCGCTCGATAAAATCACCCCCCATGGACCGCATACCGATGACCCCCACGGGGTTCGAGCAGATGAGGAAGCGGCTCGACCACATGAAGAACGTGGAGATGCCGCGCGTGCAGAAGGCTCTCGGCGAGGCCCGCGAGATGGGCGACCTCTCCGAGAACGCCGAGTACGATGCCGCCCGCAGCGAGATGTGGAATCTCGACACCATGATCGCCGACCTCGAGACGAAGGTCTCGCTCGCCGAGATCTTCGATCCCAAGACGATGAAGCTCGACACGGTCGCGATCGGCGCCGCCGTGAAGGTCGAGGACGTCGACAAGAAGATGAAGGACGAGTTCCTGCTCGTCGGCGAAGGCGAAGTGCGCGAGGGCGTCGACACGGTCTCGGTCACGTCGCCCCTCGGCTCCGCGCTGATCGGCAAGAAGATCGGCGAGATCGCGGAGGTCCAGGCCCCGCGCGGCAAGGTCCGCTATAAGATCATGTCGTTCAAGTATGGCTAAAGCCTACGCGAACTGCGCGGAGTCGGGGCTCGACGCCAGGCTCCCGCGCATCGAGACCTGGGTCAGCCAGTTCCCCAAGTACACGATCACGATCATCGATCCCGAGTACAACGCGATCTGCCCCAAGACCGGCCTGCCCGACTTCGGCACCCTCACGGTGCAGTACGAGCCCGGCAGGAAGTGCATCGAACTGAAATCCTTCAAGATGTACATGACCGCGTATCGCGACATCGGGATCTTCTACGAGAACGCCGTGAACCGCATCCTGCGCGACCTCGTCCAGGCCTGCGACCCGGTGTGGATGACGGTGACCGGGGAGTTCAACGCGCGCGGCGGGATCAAGACCCGCGTCGACGTGCGCCACGACCGCGCGACGTAAGGGGGCCGCATGCTGTTCACCGCGCTCCTCCTCGCCCAGGCGGCGGGCATCGACTGGAAGACGGATTACGCCGCCGCCCTCAGGGAAGCCCAGAAGGACGGCCGCCCTGTCGTCGTCTTCTTCGGCGGCCCCGACTGCCCGCCCTGCGAGAAGATGAAGGCGACCACCTTCAAGGACGCGGCCGTGATCGGCGCCGTCGCCAAGGGATTCGTCAGCGTCGGTGTCCATCTCGACGGCCCCAACGATCTGGTCAAGCAGTTCGGCATCGAATCGATCCCGACGACGTTCCTGGTCGCGTCGGACGGCACGCGGATCCGGAAGTGGGAAGGCTACCTGGGGCCGGAGGAGTATCGGAAGAATCTCGGGTCGGCGGTCGCGGCGTTCGCAAAGATCCGCGAGGTGGAGCCGAAGCTGAAGCTGGATCCGGACTCGCTGGAGCTGAACCTGGAAGCCGCGGACCATTACGAGGCGCTGGGGCGGGGCAGGGCGGCGGCGGACGCGCTCAAGCGCGCAGCGGGCCGGACGGAAGACGCGAAGAAACGCGCGGCGCTGCTGGTCCGGACCCTGGGCCAGCTTTATGGCGTCGAGGTCGACCAGGCGCTGAACGACGAGCTCCTCGCGGTGGCGGCGGAGGCGGAGAAGCTGGACGCGGCCCAGCGCGGCGAGGCGCTGGCGGCGCGGGCGCAGGTGGCGATGAACCGGGAGAAGCCGGACGACGCGATCGCGCTGTTCGAGGAGGTCGTCGCAAAGCACCCGGCCTGCGACAAGGCGGCGGTCTCACTGCTCTGGCTGGCGGACCTATACCATCACGCGAAGAAGGACAATGCGAAGGCGAAGGCCGCGCTGGAGCGCATCCTGAAGGAATACGCCAAGTCGGAGGTCGTCGACGACGCCCGCGCGATGCTGGAGCACCTCAAAGAGCACGAGTAGTTCTACTTCCGTTTCAGCGCTTCCAGGACGTCCTTCACATGCGGCCTCTCCTGGTTGAACTCCACGATCTGCAGATCTCCGCCCAGGATCCGGACCCCGCTGAGGCCGAAGCCGTTGCCGCCGGCTTTCGCCTTGTAGAGAGCCAGGACGAGTCGCTCCTGACCGTCGACCGAGACCCTCGAGAGGACCCAGAGCAAATCGTTGACGTTGGGGAGCGTGCCGCCGACGCCGCCGTAGAAACCTCCCGCGGCCGGCGTCGCGACCGGGAGCGTCACCGCGGGTGGCGGAGGAGGCGTCCGCGCCTGCTGCTCGCGCAAGCGCCGGACTTCCTTCGATAGATCCTCCATGGCCTGGGCGGAATCGAACGCGGGCTCCCGGACCTTCCGGAGCTCCGCGATCTCCGCGCGCAAGTCGGCCAGCTCGCGGGTGAGCGCGGCGGGATCCGTCGATGGCGCAGCGCAGGCGCCGAGCAG
>Ga0137409_10001576_pt1 | contig 24681 bp, 20 predicted proteins | sample CZODoug1_16funga_FD_122059 | JGI IMG/M metagenome (GOLD analysis project Ga0137409, IMG submission 122059) | Vadose zone soil fungal communities from Angelo Coast Range Reserve, California, USA - CZODoug1_16fungal (Hybrid Assembly) | ecosystem: Environmental > Terrestrial > Soil > Vadose zone...
GAATGCGGCACGTAGATCTTGCCGCCCAGTGATGACCACGCGGCGGCGGTTTTGCTCACGTCGAGATTCTGCATCTGCCTATTCCTTCCAGCGCTGTTCGTCGTATTCACCGTGAGTGAGCACAGCGCGAATGTAAACCTTATGGCGATTATAGTGTATCGCCGCGATTAGACGAACCTTGTTCCCACCCACATTGAAAACAGTCAGCTTTCCGACCTGGTCAGCGGACGAAAACATGGCCTTGAGTTCGACGAAGTCGGCGAACACGCCCTGCTTCATTAACTGATACCAACGGGCTAGCGAAGCCCTGGCCTCAGGGTGTTGTTCGGCGAATTCATTAAGACGTTTGCGGGAGATAACATGCATTGGAGACTACTCAATTGAGGAGGGCTTTTATCATGCCTGCTGGCGCATGGCAACATCCGGAGACTCGCTCCCCTTACGGCGCGAACACCAATCGCCCCAGACTTCCCCGCGCGCCGGCGGCCCAAGCGACGGGATGATGGCGAACAAAGCTCAAGGTATCAAACCCGGGACCGGCCAACTGAATCCACTTGCGACCATCATCAACCGAATAGTCCGCCCCTGACGGGCCAACGGCGATCAGCGCCGTCTTCATTCCCGGCACGTAAGCCACGACCGAACGAAAGCCGCTGAGACCCTGCGCGAGTGTCCAGGTAATCCCATCACGCCTCCTCAGGATGAATTAACTTCGTGGCCTCTTCTACGGTTGACGCAGGTCCGACGTACATAAAAACGGCACAACGTCTGCCACCAAATCCTCCCACTGCTCCAAGCTTTGTAGATCGCCTGCTGGCTGCAGGGAACGGCTTCAGTTCGTACGATCGCTACACTTTTTCCCGGCTCGTGGAGCAGCTCGGGACCGATTCTTCGCCTGAACCGAAGAAGCTCAACCCCAATTACGTCAACGTGGACCGTTCCGGGAACATCGTTCCCAATCTGGCCACCAACTTTCAACCCTGGGACGCGGCGCAGTTCTTCACGAATGCGGCCATCCGGATGTTGAAGGATGCCTTCAATGATCCCGTCAACCCTTCCTACATCACTAATTTCGTGGAGACGGACAAAGCCAATGGCAGCAACTGGCTCCACATCCGCATTTGGCCGACTAATTATTACACCCCGGCGGTGCATCGGCTGTTGCAGGTCGCGGCCAACGTCTATGATGCGGCCAATACCCGAACCACGGTCGGAGGAGTCACCGCATCGAATGGCTTTCCGACGATATTCCAGCCCCTCGTCGAACCGATGCCGCAAATCCGCGGGCGCTAACCAGATGGCAGCGCGGCCCACGACCATGAAGTAGGGAGCCAACTGCGATCCCGGGAGCCAGCGCGCGGCGGGCGCGAAAGCAGCCATGGCCACCAGCACAATCGCTACCACCAGACTGCCCTTCAAAAGACCCAGCAGTGCGCCCAGTGTCCGGTCGACCCCAGTCAGTCCCGCCGCTTTCATGATCCGGCGTGTAAGCCGTCCGAGAAGCCCGGCAATGATCAAGACCGCAAAAAATATAATCAGGAACGCGCTGATGTCGCCCAGCCACGTCTGCTTCAAAAACGTTTCAAACCAATCCGCCAGCCACCGATACTGCCACGCAGCCACTAGGTATCCGACAACCAGGCCCGCCAGTCCGAAGGCTTCGTGAAAAAAGCCTTCCCATGCGGCCATGGCCACCGAGAAGAGTAAAAATGCCAGGATGATCCAGTCCGCAACGCCCATGGTTAAGCTCCGAGCGCCGGTGGCTAAATCTCCAACTCGTGCCCTGTCAGTTGGCGATACGCCTCGAGATACTTTTCGCTCGTCCGCCGCGCAACTTCTTGGGGGAGGGCCGGCGCGGGCGGTTGTTTGTTCCAGCGAATTTCTTCGAGGTAGTCCCTTACGTACTGCTTGTCGTAGGAGTTCTGCGCCTTGCCCGGTTGATACGTGTCGGCCGGCCAGAAGCGCGAAGAATCCGGAGTGAGAACTTCATCCGCCAGCGTGATGCCCTGGCCGGTTTGACCAAATTCAAACTTGGTGTCGGCGATGATGATGCCGCGCTGCCGCGCGTAGTCGGCGGCTTTCTGGTAAATCTTCAGACTGATGTCCCGCAGTTGCCGGCTCTGTCCGGGATCGACCAGCTTGCACATTTCTTCAAACGAAATATTGATGTCGTGGCCGGTCGTCGCCTTGGTGGCGGGCGTGAAGATCGGCTCCGGCAGTTGGTCGGACTCCTTTAATCCCGTAGGCAACTGGATGCCGCACACTTTGCCGCTGGCCTGGTATTCCTTCCATCCGGAACCGGAGAGATAGCCGCGCACTACACACTCGACCGGAAACATATCCGCGCGCATCACCATCATCGAGCGGCCGCGGAGTTCGTCCGCATGTTGATGGATGGCCTCCGGATAGCGATCTACATTGGCGGTCACAAGATGGTTCGGTGTGAGGTCTTTTAGAAAGTCGAACCAGAACAAAGAGACTTGGGTCAGCACCCGGCCCTTGTGCGGGATGCCAGTCGCCAGGACATAGTCGAATGCAGAAATCCGGTCGGTGGCGACGAATAGCAGATGGTCGCCATCGAGACTATAGACGTCACGCACCTTTCCGCTGGCATGCAACTCCAGTTCGGAATAGTCGGTTTGCAAAAGGACGGTGTCGAGGAGTTCGGGGCTCATGATGTAATTCTAGTGGCAAAAAACTCCGCGTATTCTAACTGGCGAGAAAAATTTGTCAACGCTTTCCGTCAAAGATCGAAAAGGGCATAAGACGCCGCGCAAGCGAATAAGATTGACAGTTCACAGAACTACGAGAAGCCTTATTCGGCAAGGGTTTCGGCGCAAGGACGATGTGGAAAAACTGAGGACGGCAGAGGATAAGTGGATCGAGCGAAAAAACTGCGCGGTTGTCCGGCAGTCAATCAATGATCGTGCATCGGTCTAAGCCGCCCCAAACCGCACCGACACCAGCTTCGATACGCCCGGCTCCTGCATGGTGACGCCGTACATCACGGGCGCGATGCTCATGGTTTTCTTGCTGTGCGTAATGAGTACGAACTGCGTCTGAACCGACATTTCTTTTACTAGTTCGGTGAAACGTCCGATGTTGGCTTCGTCGAGTGGAGCGTCCACTTCGTCGAGAATGCAGAAGGGGGCGGGCTGATACTGGAAGATTCCAACCAGCAACGACAGCGCCGTCAGAGCCTTTTCGCCGCCGGAGAGCAACAGCACGTTCTGTAGCTTCTTTCCAGGAGGCGAGGCAACTACGTCGATGCCGCTCTCGGCGGTGTTCTCCTCGTCGGTAAGGCGCATGAACGCGTGTCCGCCGCCGAACAGCTTCCGGAACGTGGCGCCGAAGTTTTCGTTGATCTTGCTGAAGGCCTCTTCAAACTTCTGCCGCGAAACCTGATCGATTTCTTTGATGGTAGCGGCAGTGTTCTCGATGGAGTCGAGTAGATCTTTGCGCTGCGTTTCGAGGAATTGGTGACGCTCCGCAGTTTCTTTGTACTCTTCGAGGGCCATCATATTCACTGGCCCCATGGCATCCAAGCGCGTCCGCATCTCGCGGTGGGCCTGATCTTCGCTCGCTAGTTCTTCACCTGCGACCAGCGCGATCGTGGTGTCGGCCATGAGTGTCGGTCGGTCGATCCCCAATTCGTTGAGGCAGGTATCGGCGAGGTGCTGCAAGTCGGACTGCAACTTGGCGGCGGTTGCAGCAAGCTCTCCGCGGCGATCACGAGCCTGATCGAGCTGGTGTCGTGTACTGCGCAGGAGTTCTTCGATTTCTGCGAGACGGGCGCGCACCTGTTCCGACTCAAATTGCAACAGGCCATCCCGGGCTTCGCCGGCATTGCGTTCCGAATCGAGGTCCACCAGTTGCTCAGCCAGTTGCAGATTCTCGCTCTGGCGCTGGGTGATCTCTGCGATCGCCGCTTCCATTTGGGCCTGCAAAGTGGCGGATCGTTCCCGCATTTCGGTGACGAGAGTCTCGATGCGCTCTACCAGTGTGGTGGCAGAACGATGGCGCTCTTCGAGAGCGGCCGCGCGGGAGGCGTGCTGCGAAGCGACGTCGGCAGCAACATCGCGCCGGGTTCGCAAACCGGCCAGGCGCTCCTGTCCGTCGGAAGTCTGTAATTCGAGTTGCGAACGCTGTTCTTCAATCGCGGTGAGTTGCGCCTGTCGCGCCGTTATAAGGTTCTCCTGCTCTTGGCGCTCTCCCGCGAGCCGTCGTAACTCCGCTTCGCTTACATCGAGACGTTCTCGCACGCGCCCCAGTTCGGTATTCAGCTGAGACAGCATGTGGCCGGACGTCATCGCCAGCTTCTCGGCTTCGCGCTTCTCATCCTCTAGGCGATCGAGCAGGGATGTGAAGTCCTTGATTTCGCGTCCCAGCGACAGTGCCCGCAGTTCCTTCTCGCGTAGTGCCTGTTCCAGTTCCTCCAGCAGGCGCAACACATCGCGCAGTTCGCGCTTCATGGAAAGCGGACCTTCGCTGCGCTGCTTGCCGCCAGTGACGGTCACATTGTGGAAGCACTCGCCCGACTGCGAAAGGAAAAACGCGTCGGGATTGCTGAGAGCGAGCTCGCGCCCCACGATTGGATCCGGGACGATGAAGCCATTCCCTAGCTTGGGCAGGATCATCTCCAGCGATTTGCCGAAACCATTGAGCACTCGAATCGAACTCTTCAAAGGGACGACCGATGCGTTCGATGGAGTGTGACGCAAGCTCTCGTCCACGACAAAAGAAAACTTTGCCTGGGAGTCTTCAGGATGCACCAGAAACGTCGCCCGGCCGTCGACATCGGCGCGTAGAAGACGCAGGCCTTCGTCGGCCGCGTCCCATGATTTCACTACGACGTAGTTGAGTTCATCGCGCAGGAAGTCTTCGACGACTTGCTCGTAGCGCGGATCCACTTCAAGGAAGTCGGCGAGAACGCCGGCGGGAGCATGTCCGCCTTGCAGTGCGCCGGACTGAAACAATCGGCGCACCGATTCGGTGGAATATCCGTGCTCGGCAATGACAGCTTCGAGCGATCCCTTCTTACCCAGGGCGGAGGCGTATTCCGAGCGGATCGAATCGAGATATCGCTTAGTGTCAGTTTCTTCCTCCCGCTTGCTCTCAAGCGTACTGCGCAGATCGGCGATTTCGGCAGCCAGCCCGCTGGCGCGCTGCACCACGGTTTCGAATTCCAGTTGGAGCTGTCCGCGCTGCCCGCCAAAGGCCTCTGATTGCTCCGCCGCAATGGTGATCTCGGTGCGCAGTCTGTGTTCTTCGCGATCCACTCCCGCCAGACGCTCCTGCGACTGCGTCAGCATATTTCGAAGATTGGACGCCGCGCCGACCGCTTCAAGGATAGCCGCGCGCGATGATTCCTGTTCCAGTTCCAGCGCCGCAAGAGCATTCGCGGCCTCCGACATTTCCTGTTGGCTGAGCGCGAGCTCCTGTTGCGCGGCGGCCAGATCGGCGGTCGCTGAATCCAAAACCTGTTGATGGCCGTTGCGTTCTTCTTCCAACGCCATCAGACGATTGGTCGCCTGTGACATTTCCGCATGAGAGGAAGCGGTGCGTACAGTCAGTTCGGCGCAACGTTCATCGTTGGTGCGACTGCGGGCATGTCCGCGGTCAACTTCGATCGCGATCTGGTTCAGCCGATCGCGGTTTTGCCGTAGTTCGGTCTCGATGGAATATCCGCGCTGGGTGCGCTCGGTGTGCTCGGACTCAAGTTGCTGCACGCCTTCCGTCTGATGGCGAATCTCCTCGCCTAATTGGTTGATCTGCGCGTCGAGCAACAGACCTTCCTGATCCATCTGCGTGAACTTGCTGGCCAGTACGACGCGCAACTTGGCACGCATTTCATCGCGCAGGCGGGCGTAGCGCTCGGCTTTGCTGGCTTGACGTTTGAGCGAGTTCATCTGGCGCGTGACTTCTTCGAAAATGTCGTTGACGCGGTTCAGGTTCAGCTTCGCTTCTTCCAGTCGCGCTTCGGCCAGGCGCTTCTTGGTTTTGAACTTTGTGATGCCAGCGGCCTCTTCAATCACGGCGCGGCGATCGGTCGGACGACTGCTCAGGATTTGTCCGATGCGTCCCTGCTCGATGAGCGCGTAGGACTCCGGCCCGAGGCCGGTGCCCATGAACAGTTCCTGGATATCTCGCAACCGGCAGAGCTTTCCATTCAGCAGGTATTCGCTATCGCCAGAGCGGAACAGGCGGCGCGTGACCATGATCTCGCCCGCATGCGATTGCTGCGGGTTGAATTTCCGGCGGCGAATCTTTAGGACGACTTGCGGTCCAGCCGGTACACTTTCGCTGGCTTCGACGGCTGCCGGGACAGCGCCTTCCACTTCCTCGGTTTTCCCCGGCTGCGCTTCTTCGACTGCTTGGTCGGTGTCGGCGGTAGCCTGGGCGCGCAGTTCCGCTTCGTCCCAGTCTTCGTCGCCGGTGGGAATGTCGTTCTGAATATCGATCTGGGTCGGTTCACTGGCGTCGGGGCCGGAGTAGACCTCGGGATCGATCAGGCTGAGAGAAACTTCAGCCATGCCAGTAGGATTGCGATCGCGCGTGCCCGAGAAGATCACGTCTTCCATGCGCGAGCCACGCAACGATTTGGCCGACTGTTCGCCCAGTACCCACGAGATCGCGTCCGCGATGTTCGACTTTCCGCATCCGTTGGGGCCGATGATCGCGGCAATGCCCTCGCCGTGGAACTTCAGTTCGGTGCGGTCACAGAACGACTTGAATCCCAGGATTTGCAGCCTTTTCAGTTTGAGCAAAGCGTACTCCTTCGTGCGCGGACACTTCTGATCTGCTGGCAACCTGCTTGGGCTGGTGTGTGCCGTGCAACTGTGCGGAACCTGTTAACTACCTGGGTTCCTGTCTTGCTACACAATTCGATGCTGCCCTATGAGGCCGGGCCGCTACCACCGCTTTTCACCAACTCTAACGGCGAATCCGGCAAGGGTCAAGAGATAAAACACCATATATAGGGGCTCCCTTCCGTCAACCGCCTTTAGTTGCACACAGAGTGCAGCTAGTGTGCGTGTTTTTGGGATGGGGGAAGAAGGAGGCGGGGAATCGCGAGAGCTTTTTCAATGTACGCCTGCGGGGGCGGTGGAGCAAGGGCGAGTAGTGCGTCAGGGCTTTACGGCAGCGAGAAATCCTTGTTATCCCCGAAATCCAGTTTCGGATCGTCTTGATTTGGCACCGTGGCTTCGGCGCAGGCATCTTTCAGCGGCCCTTCGAAGACCTGTTTCCCATTCCACGAGATTCGAATGGGGCCAGCTTGCGAAAGGATCTCCTGCCGCAAGTGCAACCGGAGCTTTTTTACCTCATGAGAATGGACTTCAATGCGATTGTCTCGCTTGATCTCGGCGGTCAAGTCCACCACGCCGGATTTCTTTTCCAGAACCTCGACCCAATACTGCCGAGGGAAGCTGAGGTCACTCATGCGCATCGAAACGCGCTTCGGGAACGCTTCGCGAATTTTGTCTTTGAGAAAGACAAGGGTGAGGCCGTCGTCGGACTGAAGCGTGAGGTCGTGCTCGCGGTCAGCCAGAAGTCGTAGTTGCGGTGCAACCCGGAGATGGAGTAAAGACAGTGAGTCGTAGGTGTCTTTAGAGCAGGAAGAAGCAATTCGCTCGTCCTTTTCGCCGTGCACAAACAGTATCGGAAGATTCGCCAGGGTCGCGAGGCCTTTTTGGACGTCTTCCATGCATTGGCCGGCGCCCATCAATGAGACGACGGCTGCAAATCGATCGGGCCAGAGCTCAGCCATGTAGAGTGCTCCCGTGCCTCCGTTGCTGAAGCCGGCGATGTAGACGCGATCACGATCGACGTTGAATTCCTTGAACACATCGCGCAGTGCGATGTCCAAGCGACCGGCCACCTCCGGCTTCCACCAATACTCACCGGCCTGCGGATAGAGGACGAGGTAGTCGGTACTGGCGATTGCGTCGTTGGCCGTATTAACACCGTCGAGAGCGAACCCGGCGCCGCCGCTCAGGTAAATCAGGAGCGGGAGCGGACGGTCTCCGCGGTAGGTCATTGGGATGCGAAGAAAGTAGGAAATGTTCGGCCCTGATTTTTCGGGCAGAGCAACACGCAGCACGGTACCAGTTTTCGGGGGCGCTGTTTTTCTGACAACAATTTGAGGGCAGGTTCCGGCCGCGGGTTTTGAAGGAGTAGGGTCGCGCATCGTATCCACGAGCGACTTCAAATCCGGATTCGCATTCCCGACAGTAGTCAAAACCGCGTCCGAGGGTGCCTGAGCGCGTCGGTACCCAACCACCAACGCCATTCGCTGCGCCGCAGGATTGCCGGCTTTCAAGACAGACGTCAGTTCGTCGGTTGTGGCTGGCACCCATGACGAAAGAAGGAGGGAATCGAGCGCGCCAAGGCGAGTCTCTGGCTTTGTGAGCCAGTCAGAGAGCGATTCGTTTCTGGAATGCGACTCCAGTTCCATGCGGACCTGGTCATGGCTGGTTCCGCCCGCTACTGAGTAACTTCCATCCAGTTCGATACGCTCGATGGCACCGCTCTCCGGCGACCACCAGTAGGAAATCGTCGTCGATCCATCAATCGCCTTACCACGCACGTGATGGCAGTTCTTGCCGTGTACTTGCTCTGACCCGATCCACTCAAACTCCACGCCCAGCATATCCATGGCCCGCCAACGGTCTCCCACTTTGACCGGACCGGGAGGCAGAAGTTCGATTTCATGCAAGTCGGGGAGCAGATGGCTTGGACTCTCTCTTGCGATTTCCCAGGAGTACCGAGGCTCGCCAGACGCGGTGAGCTCCATGGCTTCGGAGAATTGCGCCGGGCGTGCAAGCATCCGCTTGTCGAACTTTGGCCGTTCTTCGGCGAGCTTGTCTTTGCCCTTGATCCGGGAAACGAGGAGGCTAGCGCTGTCCCGATTGCGTTGGAAGCCAGCGCTGAGCATGCCGCCACGCTCGCCAGCAATCAGGACTTGGCTGTGAAACTTTGCTTCGACGGTGGTCTGGGCCTCGTCAGTATGGATTTCGCGGTGGAAGGTGTAGTTGTAGACGAGGTGGTCTCCGGGATGAAGATCGTAGCGCCAAATTGTGGATGTCTGCGCCGCGGACGCGCTGGCGATCAGAAGAATTGACGCAAATATTCGGACGGAGAATAGGAGGGAATTATGCACTCACTTCTTGCGCTCGACCAGAAATCGCGCCAGGTCCTTCAGAGTAGACGCACCGGAGCCGAATTCGTTTAGCTCCGCGCAGGCTTGGTCTACCAAGGCATCGGCCTTACGCAGCGATTCGTCGATCCCGAAGAGCGCGGGATACGTCGTTTTCTCAGCTGCGGTATCTTTGCCGGCAGTTTTTCCAAGTTGTTCGGAGGTTTGAGTCACGTCGAGCACGTCGTCCACAATCTGAAACGCCAGTCCGACGGATTGGCCGAAGTTGCACAGCCGGGAAACCTGGTCGGCGGCGGCTCCGGCGTATAGGCCGCCACTGACCACGCTCGCGGTGATCAGGGCCGCGGTCTTCGAGCGGTGAATGTATTCGAGCGTTTCCACGCCGGGCTTGGTGTGCTCGGCTTCCAGGTCGACGACCTGGCCGCCAATCATGCCGTCGACGGTGCCAGTCTGGTGGGCGATTTCGCGAATGATGGCGACGCGCGCTTCAGCTGAGCAGTTCAACTGGGCCAGGACTTCGTAGGCCTGAGTCTGCAAAGCGTCTCCTGCGAGGATGGCGATCGCTTCGCCGAAGACTTTGTGGCAGGTGGGACGTCCGCGGCGCAAGTCGTCGTTGTCGAGAGCAGGAAGGTCGTCGTGGATCAGAGAATAGGTGTGGAGCATCTCCAGCGCTGCGCCTACATCTTCGATTCCGGCAGGTAAACTTTGCGCAACCATGCGCCCCGCTTCGATGCAGAGGATCGGTCGCAGGCGCTTACCGCCCGCAAACACGCTATGCCGCATGGCCTGATGAATCGAGCTGGGATGTTGCGAGGCGGGGGGCAACAGCCTTTCCAGCGCACGATCTGCCGCTTCGCGCCCCTCCTCGAGGACCTGTTTCAGCATGGCATCGCAGTATAACAAGCAGGCTGGATGGAAATGAAAAGGGACGCCCGCAGGCGTCCCATTCATGAAACAGGTTTGCGATCAGGCGGCGGCACGGCGCGCTCGTTCGCGCGTCAGAGAACGCACCACATCTTCGGTGTTCCAAGGCACGCACAAGTCGGCGGCACCCTGGCTGAGTGCTTCGGTCCACAGCTGGTCATTTGCCAGTCGATGAGTGCATACGATGTACAGACCGGGGAATTCACCGTGGAGACGTTCCAGTTCCCGGTCATCCGACGTTTCGACATCCAGCACCAAAAGCTCAGCGCGATACCGGGAAATGGCGGGACGAACCTCTTGACGACTGCGAGTCAGGTGAATGGCAGGAAAGTAGCGGGAAAGGCTGGCCGCCAATCTTTCAGCGGTTTCAGCGTCATTCTGATAAAGGACTACGTTGAGTGGCTCCATACATCCCCCTTACTTCGCCGCGTAAGCGGCGGCCTTGGCTGCGACAGCACAACTGCTACCACAGGCGTGGACACTCCGTGCACGAAAGGGCATTACTTGCGCGACGCCTTTTCGGCCGGGGGCTCGAACGGTACCGTTTGGAGCTTGCCGTTCTGCTTCAACAAAATTTCTACTTTACCTTCGGCGTCCTCCAGTTGTTTGCGGCAGGAGGCCGAAAGCTGCATGCCTTCTTCAAACAGCGTCAAGGACTTTTCCAGTGGAACCTCTCCTTTTTCCAACTCATGGACGACCTTTTCGAGACGCTCGAGGCATTCTTCGAACTTGGCCAAACCAATTTCTCCTGTGTCTCTATTCTAATGCCGTTTCTGGGTCCGGATGTCCAATGAAATTTGTCTAATCATGCAAATTTTTTGTGCACCGCATTCCCAAAATCGATTCTGCAGTCGTCCGCGCCTATCCGAGGGCTTCCAAAACGTCCACTGCGGAACTGTACCGCCCTTGCGGCGCGCTGATTTGCGCTCCTTGCACCCAGTCGCGGACGGCCCTCAGCATCTCACGCGCGATCGCAATGCCTTCCTCGCGAGCGGCTTCCGGCGTCGGGGCATCGTTCATCCGTTTCAGGATCGCGTCCGGCACGGAAACACGCAACTCGTTCTTCATGAACTCGGCGTTGCGTGCGCTCACCAGCGGCCAAATGCCAGCTACTACAGGGATGCGGCAATGTTCAATATGCTTCAGGAAATTCTCCAGCAGGTTGAGATCGAATACGGGTTGAGTGACGACATATTCGGCGCCCGCTTCGACTTTGTACTCAAAGCGACGGATTTCTTCGTCGAGGTTGGGTAAGCCGGGATTTGCGCCCACTCCGATGACAAACCCCGTGCCCTTGCCAATGGTGTTTCCGCCCAGATCTAGTCCACGATTCAGGTTGCGGACGATGTTCACCAGACCGATCGCGTCCACATCGAACACCGCCGTGGCATCGGGATAATTTCCCATTTTGGGCGGGTCGCCGGTGATACAGATCAGATTGCGGATACCCGTAGCCGCCGCCCCCAGCAAGTCCGACTGGATGCCGAGCACGTTCCGGTCGCGACAGGTGTAATGCAGAATCGCTTCGATCCCAACTTCCTGCTGCATCAGCAGAGAGAGTGCCTGGTTGCTCATCCGCGCCGAGGCCCGCGGACTGTCTGGAATGTTGATCGCGTCCACGCCCACCGACTTAAGAAACTTCGCACCCTCGACTTCCTTGCGAATGTCGATTCCCTTGGGCGGCACGATCTCAACCATGGCCACAAACTCGCCGCGGGCAATCTTCGCTCCCAGCCGCGATCTTTCGGCGAGCGGGATGCTGGCTGGTGCCGAGGGTGCGGTGTGATCGTGATGCACGCCGGGGGATGGCGTTTTCTGGCGGGCTTCTCCGGCACGCAACGCCGACTTCATGGCGCGAATATGTTCGGGCGTAGTCCCGCAACATCCGCCAATCAGGTTCACGCCCGCCGCGACAAACTTGCGGGCATAGCTCGCCATGTACTCCGGCGAGCAGAGGTAGATATTGCGTCCTTCGACTGAGCGCGGCATGCCGGCGTTGGGCTGGGTCGCGAGCGGAAGGTCGGTGACCGCGCGGACCCGTTCGATCGCTTCCAGCATGGCGACCGGTCCGACACTGCAATTGATTCCGATCACATCGACTTTCCACTCAGCGAGCCGGGCCGCGAAGGCTTCCGGGTCGGATCCGTCGAGGCAGTTGCCGTCTTCGTCGATCGTGACATGCGCGACGACTGGAACCTTTGGATTGACGTCGCGGCTGGCCAGCACGGCCTGGTGAAGTTCTTCCAGATAACCGAACGTTTCGAGCATCAGCAAGTCGACTCCGCCTTCGACCAGGGCTGCGATCTGGTCGCGAAAGGCGGCGCGTGCCTCTTCAAAAGAGGTCTTGCCCAGGGGCTCGATCCGAACGCCCAGCGGGCCGACTGACCCCGCCACCCAGACGTCGAAGCTTTTTGCGGCATCCCGCGCTACTCGCACACCCGCCAGGTTGATATCGCGAACCCGGTCCGCCAGGCTGTGACGCGCCAGCCGGAAACTATTGCCGCCAAAGGTGTTGGTCTCTACGATCTCAGCGCCCGCCTGAAGGTAGTCGTGATGAATCCCGCGAATCAGTTCCGGTTGAGAGACGTTCAGCTCGTCATAACACTGGTTGATGAAGATGCCTTTGGAGTACAGCAAGGTCCCCATCGCTCCGTCGCAGAGGATGGGTGACTTAGTCAGTCGTCCGAGGAAATTTCCTGCCATCTTTCTGAGAATACAAGAAGCGGCGGGCAGGTGCATCTGGCGCTGCGGTAGCAATCCCCTTGACAGATACCTGAACGTCCCACTAATGTACGAGGCCTTCCCTTAATAGTTTTTTCTTCCCCCGTAAAACGAGGAAAAGCATGAGTGTAAGTGTTCCCGTTTCTTTCACTCGGCCCAGGCGTCTTCTCTCCATCGATGGTGGAGGACTATGTGGCCTGATTCCGGCTGAGGCTCTGATCCTGATCGAAAAACAACTAGACGATTTGACCGGGCAAGAACTGCCGCTCTGCGATCGTTTCGACCTGATTGGCGGCACCAGTACGGGGGCGATCCTTGCCGCCGGACTGTGTCTCGGACTAAAAGCCACACAACTGCGCAATTTCTACCGCGACTTCGGGAAGGGAATTTTCACGAAGGTATTCTTCCCCATTCGGTTCTGGCACAGCTATCCGAGTGAGCCGTTGGAAGGCCATCTAAAAGGCGTGTTTGGAGAAAACACCACCCTGGGGAGCAATAAGTTGCGCAGCCAACTTCTGATTGTTGCCAAGAACGCAACTCTCGGAACGACCTGGTTCTTCACCAACAACCAAAAAGGGAAGTACTTCAGCACCAATGCCGCACTCCCGTTATGGCAGATTGTGAGGGCCAGTTCTGCCGCTCCGACCTTTTTTCCGCCTCAGAAAATGATGGTTCCTGACGAACAGGGTCAAGTTCACAACTATGAGTTCGTGGATGGAGGCGTCAGCAGCTACAACAATCCCTCGCTCCAGGTATTTCTTGAAGCCACCGACCCGCAATACAAATACGGATGGCCGACCGGCACCGACAAGTTGCTGCTAATGTCGCTGGGGACGGGATTCAACTCCATCACGATTGGCGAGGGCAAGGCCTCAGGTTACAACCTGTTGGATTGGGCGCGGTACTCCGTCCACGGATTGATGGGCGATGCCAATCTCCAGCAGAACGTGCTGATGCACCTGATTGGCGAGCATCCGGCTGGCCCGGTGGTTACGTCCGCGGCGGAAAGGGACGCGGTGCGCGCCACGGGAGCACCCGGAGAGAATGCGCTCGCCTTCATGGACAACGGGCTGGGAGCGAACAAGCTGCTGACGTATCAGCGCATCACCATCAGTCTGACTCGGGCGCGCTTAGATGGGCTGGGACTCAAGGATGTCGACCCGGTGAAAGTACGTGAAATGGATGCTGCCGATCAAATTGGCGATATGCAACGGGTCGGCGCGGCCGTCGCCAAAGAGCAGGTCAGGATGGAGGCGCTGAAGAAATTCTTCATATAATGCGAGTTTAGAGTGACATTCGATCCCAACTGCATCTTTCCGGCTGGCCGTGGGCAGGCAACGTTTCAAGCTTTGCTATAATCCAACTCTTACATCTAAGTGATTATCCTGCATGCTGTTGGAGTCCCAGGTTTGAAAAGAGCCCTGATACTGGTGTCGCTTGTGCTGCCCGTGAGTTTGCTGTTTCTGAGCTGTAATAGCTCGACCAATAGCGGCGGCACCGGCGGGAGCGGCCTGAAATTTCGCGCCTTCATCTCGCAGGACATCGGCGCGGGCGCGGGCATCCAGATCCTGGACGCCCAGAAAGATGTACGTGCCTTCGTTTCCCCCATTGCGGCCGGCGCGACGCCGGGCCCGATGGTGGTCACGCCTAATCACGTTCAAACCCTGGTCTTCAGCCACGCTGACAACAAGTTAACTCTCATCAGCAATGGTGGCGAGAGTGCTTCCGCCAGCATTACGTTGCCGGGGTTTACGGAGAGTTTCGTCGTTTCGCCGGACAGCCTGACCGCCTACATCGCCGTGCCCACCGCTTCGGTGGTTGGGCAGTCTCCGGGCGCGGTGGAGATTCTGAATCTGAACACAGGTGCGATCACGGGGGAAATTGACGTGCCCGCAGTACGCTACCTGGCTCTGGGCCACACCGGGAACCGCCTTCTGGCATTCAGCGATAACTCAACTCAGGTTGCAGTGATCTCGTTTGGCACAGGGAATCCGGCGGTCACTTTTGTGGGCGGCTTTGACCGGCCGGTCACGGCATTCTTCAGCGGAGATGACAGTACTGCATACGTCCTGAATTGCGGGGCGGAGTGCGGCGGCACGCAGGCTGGTGTCCAGACGCTGGATCTGACCAGCGACTCGCTCGGAACTCTGGTCGCGGCTTGTACACCCGACGCGCCAGTGGTGTGTTCTGGTAGCGTTGCGCTGGTGGATGGCACAACGATGTATCTAGCGGGGATTCCATTCAACCCGGACGGCACCCCATTTGCTCAACCCTGCACCGGAGAGATCACTGCGGCGACTTCGTGTGGCTTGCTTGCCGTCATCGATCTGACCAGCATGAGCGTCACGAAATCCGGGATCGTCATCACCGACGGCTTCCACAACCGCATCGCTCTTGGGGCTGATGGACAGCTATTCGTCGGCGCGCATACCTGCACGGAAATTGTCGCACCGATCCCGCCGCCCCCCGACGCTGAGGTTCGGGGCTGCCTTTCCATCTACGACACGCAAACCGGGACAGTCGTGATTCCTCCGGCTAATGGGGATGTCACCGGCATCCAGCCGATCTCCACCCGGCATGTGGTTTACCTCGCGCAGGGTGGAGAGGTTCAGATCTACGACACCACAACCGACAAACTTCAAAAGACGCAAATCGATGTCAGTGGGGAAGTGATCGACGTCAAGACGGTGGACTTCTAGGAGCAGGTCACAGGTGTCAGGTCTCAGGAAAAGCTGGGACACGGAAAGTGTAGTTCCCCCCCAACAAGACTGTCATCCTGAGCGAAGCGAAGGACCCGCTTTCCTGGCAATCAGAAGAAAGCAGATCCTTCGCTTGGCTCAGGATAACAGTTTTGGGGTGGATTGGCGCTAGTTGCTGATCGCTAGTTGCTGATTCTCCCTACCGCGGCTCCAGCGTTAGCTCATGCTGCTTGCGTTTCTCCACCTTGGCGGGGGAGAAGGCGAAATTAAAGGTCCTTCCTGCGTACCAGGCGGGCCACTGGTCCATGTAGTGCTTGCTGAGAAAGATTCCGCTCTCCCCGGTCACAAGGTTCAGCGTGCTCTTGTCGAAGTCGGCGAAGTTCCAAGTGATGCGTTCTGACGGCCCAAATTCTTTTCCGACAGCTTTCACGGTGAACGCGCTTCCACTCAGTGGATGTGTGCCGGGGCCGGTAAGTTTCCCAACGAGCGGCAGGTGGCTCAGGACGGGATGCTCGATCTCTACGGGATAGATATTGCCCCATTTCCATTGGCTCACATCCGCAGGAACTTCCGGTTGCTTGAGCGCGTTCTCGACGGCAGCGACTAGAAGTTGTTGATAGTCGGCGTATCCGGAGGGCAGCCAGCGCGCGGGCTGCTTGGTCAGCACGGTTTCCAGCCACACGGTTGACATACTCCAGCGATAACTTTTCCAGTTCAGCGGACCGGGAGTTGCGCCGTCCGGCGCGGGACCGAGTTTGGGCTCCAAAATCAAGCGCACCAGTTCCTGACGAGTTTTGGTCTCGATCGCAGGCGCGGCGGAATCGGCCGACATACGTCCATCCCAATCGCGCAAAATGTCGGCCGCTTTCTTCGCTTTATCGGAAATCTTGCTGCCGTGGTCGAGGGCATAAACGAACTTGTCGGCGACAAAGCGGTCATAGGTCGACAAGACGTCCATTTGCAGCGCAAGCATATCGGCTGGCGCGAACTTCTTACCCGATTCCAGCACCCGGTAGATGCGATCCGTTCGCCAGGGCGCTTCCCACTCCGTGCTGATGGAATATTTGTAGCCATCGGGAGTGATGCGGCCATTGGCGCTTGCCAGAACGCCCGACTGCGGATCATAGACGCGTGGCATCTCGTCCCACGGAATGTATCCCTTCCACTCGTGCGCGTCATCGCCGCCACTCACTGGAAGACTGCCATCTCCCGCTGCGCGGATGGGAATCTTGCCCGTGGTCTGATAGCCGATGTGGCCGTCCACGTCGGCGTACATGACGTTCTGTCCGGGCGCGACAAAAACAGAAAAGGCTTTGCGGAATTCGTCCCAATTCTGCGCCGAGTTCACGTCGAAGAAGGGAAGGGTCATGCCATCGTAGAGGATCCAGCGCAACGCGAGTTTGCGAGTTTCTCCCGGAACCAGGTCGGTGATGATCGGGCCGTGGCGCGTCACCAACACGTCAAGTGTCACGTCCGGCTGGCCTTTTACGTGAATCACTTCCTGCCGATGCTGCGGATCGCGCCAGCCCGTGGGCGTCTTGTACTGTCCTTGCTCGTTGAATTCTTCGATGAAAACGTCTTCGACGGTCGGCCCAACGTTGGTGAATCCCCATCCGATACGCTGGTTGTGGCCGACGATCACGAATGGCGTTCCCGGCAAAGTGACGCCTGCGACTTCGAAGCTGCCGCTCTTCAAATGCGCGGCGAACCACAGGTTGGGCATCTGATGGTCGAGGTGCATATCGTTCGAGAGCAGCGGCTTTCCAGTAACGGTGTGCTGTCCGGAGACAACCCAATTGTTGGAGCCCGGGCGGAACAGGTCGGCTGCGGCGGCTGTGAATGAAGAGATCAGGCTGGAGTCCTCGCCCACTGGCTCGCCTTCGTCGTCATCGTCTTCATCTTCATCTTCATCTTTGTCCTTGCTGACGGCGGGATTGTCTTCATCCATGCGCGACCGGGTGGCCGAGGGCGGACGGTCTCTCCAGGAAGAATTCACGTAGAGGTCGGAGGTGAGTTCGGGCCCGAGCTTGGCCAAAATCTTTTCGCGCGTGAGCGCACGCGCATAGCTGTAGTGGTTCAGATCCTGCACCATGCGGGCGCCGACTAGTAGAGAGTCGGAGACCGTCCAGGGCTGCGGGGCGTATTTCAGGAGACGGAACTCCAGCGAGAGTTTGTCGCGATGCGACTCGATAAATGCATTCACGCCGCGCGCATAGGCTTCGAAGTAAGCACGGTCGCGTGCGGACATTGCCTTCTCGGTATCCTGGGCGCTTGCCCGCAGACCGAGAATCCGTTGGTCACGATCGATCTTGAGCAGGTTCGGTCCCAGGATTTCCGCTAGCTCGCCGGCGGCGGCGCGGCGCATCGCGTCCATTTGCCAGAGTCGGTCCTGGGCAGTGACGTATCCCTGCGCGAAGAACAGATCGTCGAGCGAAGCCGCTTCAATAGTCGGGATACCGTGGTTGTCGCGAACCACTCGCACTTTCGCCGAGAGTCCCGGGACGGCAACGCTGCCGTCCAGCTTTGGCAAAGCCGAGCGCGCGATGGAGTAGAGCCAGGCAGCGCCACCAAGAATCACCAGCAGAAGTATCAGCCCCACAATGGAAAGGATCCGGATGAGTGGACTGCGCTTGGGCCGGACTTCGGGAAGCGTTGCTGAGACGGACATTGTGTTGACGATTGTAGGGTGCCCGTTCGCCCATGACAACCGCCACCGGCAGGTAGGGAATCCCGAGCAGCATCAACCGGCCGGCTTCCCTACAAACTCCTTCAGGGGCGTGCTTTTCGGGAAGACTGCCAAGCTACTACCAAAGTTTTCAGCGACTTGGCGATGCTGTACGTTCGGTCTAAAAACCTGTGGCCTTGTCTGCTCGGCCAATGCTATTCTTTCTTCAGCCTGCACCCCAGCAGGACATATCCCAGAGAAGGTGGTACATCATGGTTTGGACGGCGCCGGTTTTCGAAGAAGTTTCCCTCTGCTGCGAAATTAACTCCTACGCGAGTGCAAAGCTGTAATCTCAGTTGATGCAGGTGAAGATCCTCGGCTCCGCCGCCGGAGGAGCGTTCCCCCAATGGAATTGTGCCTGTCCGAACTGCCATGCCGTGCGTGGCGGGCGGTTCCGGGGCAAGGCTCGTTCCCAGACCCAAATCGCCGTCAGCGCAGACGGTGAGTCGTGGTTTCTGCTGGGTGCTTCACCCGACCTTCGCTACCAGATTGAATCTTCACCCGAACTGCATCCGCGTTCAGGGACACGCAGTTCGCCGGTCAGTGGAGTTATTCTCGCCAGCGCCGATCTGGACCATGTCCTCGGCCTGCTGCTCATGAGGGAGCTTCAGCCCTTGCGAGTGTGGGCCGCCGAATCGGTGATCAAGATCCTGCGCGATGACAACAGCATGTTTCGCATGCTGAACCGCATCGCCGATCAGGTTCAGTGGCAGACCATACGGGCTGGTGAGCCGTTTTCCCTCCCGCCGCGGACTGAAGTTAGCAGCAGCATCGGTTGCAGAGCAGTTGCCGTTTCCCCACACTACCCGGCATACGCAACTGGCGTGCAAGTGTCCGAGGAAGTGGTCATGGGGCTGGTTCTGACCGCGCCCTCCGGCGCTACGATGGGCTTCTTCCCGCAACTCGCGCAGCTGACTCCTGAATTGAAAAGTGTGTTTGCAACGCTCGATTGTCTGCTGCTCGACGCAACCTTCTGGAGTGACGACGAGTTGATTCGACTGCAAGGCTTCGGCCAGCAGGCCCGTGAAATGGGTCACGTCCCAGTCGGTGGAGAAGATGGTACCCTGCAACAACTGGGGGGTCTGAGCACGCCACGCAAAATGTATATTCACATTAACAACACCAATCCCATGCTGAACGAAGCGGGCGCGGAATATCGCGCCGTCCGAGATGCGGGATGGGAACTGGCGGAAGACGGATGCCACTTCACGCTGTGAACACGGAGAACGAAGCGCTGCTCTCGATGGAGCAATTGCGCGCCGCCTTGCGTCAGGTCGGCGAAGAACGTTATCACCATCGGCATCCCTTTCACCTGCTCATGCACGAGGGAAAACTAAGCCGCGGCCAGTTGCAAGCCTGGGCGCTCAACCGCCATTACTACCAGAGCGTCATCCCAATCAAGGACGCGATTATCCTTTCGCGCAGCGACGATCCGGAATTCCGCCGCGCCTGGCGCAAGCGGATCGTGGATCATGACGGCGACTCGTATTCCAAATCCGAAGACGGCGGTATCAAGCGCTGGCTGAAGCTGGCTGAAGCGACGGGCCTTGATCCCGAGCGTGTTGCCGGCAAGCGCGAAATTCTGCCCGCGACCCAGTACGCAGTGAACGAATATCTGAACATCGTGCGGACGCGCCCGCTGCTGGAGGCGGTGGCATCTTCGCTGACCGAGCTCTTCTCGCGCGACTTGATTACGCTGCGTATGGATCGTCTACGCCAGCATTATCCGTGGCTAGCAGGTGGACTGGACTATTTCGAGGCCCGACTGGAGCAGGCTCCGGAAGATGCGGCGTTCGCCATCCGCTACGTACACGAGAACGCAAAAACGCGCGAGGAGCAGGAGAAAGCGATCCAGGCATTGCGCGACAAGTGCGACATTCTGTGGGCGCAGCTCGACGCGCTCTATTTCGCCTACGTGCAGCCGGGATGGCCTCCGCCGGGCGCGTTCAGGATTGAAAGCTGACCATGCCAGTTCTCGACATCAGCAAACCAACCTTTGCAGTAGGGTGCAAGTGGGGCGGAACGGAGGAGGCGCCTCTCGTCCTTTTTCCCGAAGGTGCAATGAAAGTCCAGGGCACGGGCCTCGCGATTCTGGCGCTCTGTGATGGCCAGCGAACGTTCACGGACATCGTCGAGGAATTGCAGCGGCAGTACTTCGGCGCCGACCCGCAACGCATCCGCGACGACGCAACCACTTTCCTTGAGCAACTGCACGACAAGCGCATTGTGGATTATTGATGCTTCCGAATCCGCTGGCACTCATCGCCGAGATCACGCATCGTTGCCCGCTGCACTGCGTCTATTGTTCCAATCCGCTGGAACTCGCGGTGGCTAACTCTGAATTGAAGACAGAAGATTGGCTGCGGGTTTTCGACGAGGCAGCGCAGATGGGCGTGCTGCATCTTCATCTCACGGGCGGCGAACCACTGGCGCGTGCAGATCTCGAAGAACTGATCGCCGCCGCGAATAGGAGAGGACTCTATTCCAACCTGATCACCTCTGGCCTCGGACTGTCGCGCGAACGGCTGAAGAGGCTGGTCGACGCGGGACTCGACCACATTCAACTGAGTTTTCAGGACTCACAACAGGAACGCGCCGACTGGATCGCGGGCACCAAGTCGTATGCCCACAAAGTCGAAGTCGCGGGATGGATCCGCGAGCATCGTATTGCTTTCACCGCCAACCTCGTTGTGCATCGCCAGAACCTCGACCATCTCGAAGAGACGCTAGTGTTTCTTGAGAGACTTCGGCCCGACCGGATCGAGATCGCTCACACTCAATACTACGGATGGGCCCTCGAGAACCGTGCCGCGCTCATGCCGACCGCCGCGCAACTGGAAAATGCGCTTCGGGTTGTCGCCGCAGCGGAATTGCGCCTCAAGGGAAAGATCCGCATCGACAGCGTGATCCCCGACTACTACGCCCAATTTCCCAAAGCCTGCATGGGCGGCTGGGGACGCCGCTTGATGCTGATCGATCCAGCAGGGAAGGCGCTGCCTTGCCATGCGGCCGGTGTAATTCCAGGCATGGTTTTTGACAACGTTCGCCAACATTCGTTGCAGACAATCTGGAACGAATCCTCCGCCTTCCAGCGCTTTCGCGGCGAAGACTGGATGCAGGAGCCCTGCCGCAGCTGCGATCGGCGCACCGAGGACTTCGGCGGATGTCGCTGCCAGGCATTTCTGCTAACAGGTGACGCCGCCGCCACCGACCCAGTGTGCTCGCTTGCGCCCACTCATAACATCGTCCTTCAAACCATCGGCGAATCCCCGGTGGGTATTATTTCGCCGTCGAGCCTGTCTGAAAATTGGAAGTACCGGCCGAATCCCAGCCGAACGTAGCGCCTCGGGACAGCCGGCAAGGTGGGGTGCCGGCGCCACACTTGCAGCTTTCATTGGCGCAATCGGCCCCGGCCCGTTTATCATGGCCTCGAACCATCTAGCTATGTTGCAGAAACGAATTGACGATCAGCCGAGCATCTCGCCCGAGAACATGCGCGAGGCAGAGGGTATTTTCCTGCGGCATCTCCGACGCGTTGGCTTGAAGCAGACCGAACAGCGCGGCACCATTCTGCGCACGTTCCTCGAAACTCGCGAACATCTCTCGACCGACGAACTGCACCAGCTTGTGAAAAAGAAAGACGCGCACATCGGATTCACCACCGTCTACCGTACGCTCAAACTACTCGCCGATTGCGGACTGGCCAGTGAAGTCGCCTTTCACGACGGCATCGCGCGCTATGAGCACCAGTACAATCGCCGCAGTCATCACCATATGGTGTGTACCGAATGTGGCGCTTCCGTAGAATTTTTCTCGCCTGAAGTGGGAGAACTCGAACAGCAGGTCGGACGCAAGCATCACTACGTAACTACCCGTCACACCTTTCAGATCTACGGCATCTGTGAAGAATGCCGGAAGAAGAGCAATGGCCGGCGCCTCGTCTAATCTATCGAACTCCGCGCAACCCGAAACGGTTTGCCCGCGTTGTGAAACCGCGATGCCCGCCAGCGCCTCGTTCTGTCCGGGTTGCGGACGCTCGATGCAACCCCTAACCGCAGCCGAGCGCCTGGCTGCGGCCGGTGGATACTTGACCCTCCTCCCGGCGGCCGTACTGTTGTTCCTGCCAGCATTTCGCAAAAGTAGCTTTGTCCGTTTCCACGCCTGGCAGAGTATTTTGTTGTGGGCAGTATTCTTCCTGGCGGCATTGACCGGGATACTGCTGTCCAATATCGCCGCCGCAGTTGCGTTGTTGCTGCTGGGAATTCTGGGATCGCTCGGCATGTTTTTTTTGTGGGCCGTTCTGTCGCTCAAAGCGTGGCAGGGAGAACGGTTCGAGCTGCCCTGGTTCGGTTCGCTGGCCCAGCGCCTTGGCTAAGTAAGGTCTCAGGGGTCAGGAAAACTGGGCTGCGAACGGGATCGACGATTTTGCATTCCTCAGACCTAAGACACTGCTTCCTGCTTTCCCGTTCGACATTCTTCTCTCCATCGTTCAAAATAATTGGTTTACTCATCCTCAGGAGACCTCATTGAGTCAGCTTCGCCGCGCCCAAATCAGCGCTCTTGGTACTTATGTCCCACCCCGCCTTTTGACCAACGCCGACCTCGAAAAAATGGTGGATACCAACGACCAGTGGATCCGAGAGCGAACTGGCATCCGCGAACGTCATATCGTCGAAAAAGGGATCGCAACTAGCGACCTGGCAGTCGAAGCCGCTAAGATAGCGCTGGCGGAGCGCGGCATTGAGGCATCTGATCTGGACGCCATCCTGGTCGCTACTGTCACGCCCGACATGTTCTTCCCATCGACTGCCTGCCTGGTGCAACACAAGCTGGGCGCGAAAAACGTTTGGGGATTCGATCTTTCAGCGGCTTGTTCTGCGTTCGTGTACGCGCTGCAAACGGGAGCGCAGTTCGTTGCCAGCGGGGCGCACGATAAAGTTCTGGTGATCGGCGCCGACGTGATGTCGTCCATCATCGACTACACCGATCGCGCAACCTGCGTAATCTTCGGCGACGGTGCCGGTGCCGTGCTGATCGAGCCCGCGCAGGACGACTCGCTCGGCATCATCGATTTCATACACGAGATCGACGGCTCGGGCGCATGCTCGCTCTACATGCCCGGCGGCGGAAGCCTTAACCCTTCCACGCACGAGACCGTCGACAAGAAGATGCACTATGTTCATCAGGATGGCGGTGCAGTTTTCAAGTTTGCGGTGCGCAAGATGGCGGACTTATGCGACCAGATCCTCACGCGCAACAACCTGAAGGGCAGCGACATCGATGCATTCATTCCGCATCAGGCCAACCAGCGCATCATCACCGCAACCGCCGATCGCCTGAAGATGCGTCCGGAGAGCGTCATCATCAACATCGATCGCTACGGAAACACCACTGCCGGTACCAACATTGGAAGCGGCACCAACACTGTGCTCGTAAACGCTGCGCTAGCCAATCTGCCAGCGGGCAGGATTTGTTACTATCGCATGGTCGCTTTTAACGGCGTCGGCTCAGCATTCGGCGCGGCTGCATTCTTCCAAACAGTGCCGCCGCCACGTTTTGCCGGCTTTGCGACCCAGCCCGACGGAGCATTCCAAATGCAGTTCACCGGCGCGAGCAATCTGGCTTATGAAGTTCAGGCTTCGACCAACCTCATCAACTGGACGGTGCTGGGTAACGCGGCGTCAAGCACGAATGGCCTTTATCTCTATCTGGATTCGGATGCGACGAACTATTCGTTCCGATTCTATCGCGTCAGTTCGCCGTAGTCATGAACGCCGCCAGTTCGTTTACTAAGGCTCCTAAAGGAGGGGCCCCAAACTCAGTCCAGGCAACGGGTCAACCTTGCGTCAACTAACTTTGACAGTGGTTTGACACTGTCAATTCTTTCCAACTCCCTCCCGCCGAATCTCTTGCGTGTCCGCCTCCGCGAAAAATTTGACACTTTGTCGGTTTATATGGGGACGTTGTGTGAACACGTTGCGCGCCTGGACAGTGCGCTCAGCAAACTGCAACGACTCAATCGACATGAAAAATCACATCCAATTAACCGAATTAGAATTAAACCCAATTATCTGAATTAACTCGACCCTCGACCCTCGACCCTCGATTGCGGACCGGCTCTCCACCCGTCAAGCCCAGTAAAGCCTGGTAGAGCCTGGTAAAGCCAAAAAAAATATTTTGATGTTCAGTTCTTCAAATCCCGACCTGTAACTTTGTAACTTTGTAACTCATGCAACTTGCGGGTGTAACGCTCACGCATCAAGCCTCACGTTTCACCTTTCACGAATCCTGAACATAAAACCTTACGATCCAAAGAAATTGTTTGAAAAAAGTGAAGGAACTTGTAAGCTATTCTTAAATCGCTGCGCTCGAGATGGAACTCTATCAGTTGCAATATTTTATCGAGGTTGCTCGCAACCGCAATTTCACCCGGGCCGCCAAGCGCCTGGATCTGG
>Ga0137409_10001577_pt1 | contig 24675 bp, 17 predicted proteins | sample CZODoug1_16funga_FD_122059 | JGI IMG/M metagenome (GOLD analysis project Ga0137409, IMG submission 122059) | Vadose zone soil fungal communities from Angelo Coast Range Reserve, California, USA - CZODoug1_16fungal (Hybrid Assembly) | ecosystem: Environmental > Terrestrial > Soil > Vadose zone...
TGGAGAGAGTTCGAAGCGGCTCTGACAGTTAACTCCGTTGGCGGATGGAGCGTGTACAGGCGTACGCGCAAGTCCTGCGCCTGCGACGGCCTGGCTGGCAACATAACCAGGAAGAAGATCAAACTGCGCGCGAGCTTCACTGCGAGCCTCTGTTTTTCGCAAACGCGCTGAAAACCGGCTGAGCGATGGCGGCTGCATCCAAGCCGCGCCCTTGCGCAAGGAATATCACGACAGCGATCTCCGGCTTTTCCGCTGGCGCGTAGCCGACGAAGAAGCCGTGCGTCTGCTGCGTGTTGCGCGCAACGGACGTGCCGGTCTTTCCAGCGACATTCATTCCATCCACCCAGGCAGCATGCGCCATGCCAAAGGCGACGGAGCCTTCGAGCCCTTTGAAAACGGGCGCGTCAACGCCGAGGTCGTTCTGGCGTATGCGCAGCGCCAGCTTACGGTAGGCTTCGAGCAGCTCGAGTGGCGTGACCGCGACGCCACGATAGCCAAGCGCCTCGAGCTGAAGCTCCTCGATATTGGGCGGCAGAGCAATCCGCCCGTGGGCTTCCCGCGCGACGAGCCCCGATGGCGTATCGAACCGCACTCTCCTCAAAAGCTCGACAAGTTCGGTCCCGCTCAAGCGGGATGCCACTTGCGCGACGTAGGAATTACAGGAATAAGCGATGGCTTCCGCCGCGTCCAGTTGTCTAACCTCTGCCGGGTGCGTGCAATCCAATTGAGCGGAGCCAATTTTAAGCGGCCTGCGACAAATGAATTGCTGCCCAGGATCGAGCCTGCCGGTCTCGAGTAACGCCATCAGCAGGAACGGTTTCAATGTTGATCCGGGCGCTTCCAGACGAAGACTTGCCAGGTCTATTCCATGCGCGGCAAGGATAGTACGAGATGTGACGTCGACAACGACGAAAGCTCCTGGCAATTTTCCCATCGCGCTGTCCACTTCGCGTTGCAGCTTCGATGGAGTTGCAGAGTCGTCGGAGTACAGCGGGAAAGCCAGGAGCATGGCGAGAAAGAACGCCATTGCTATCAGCGGCCGCTTTAGGCGCGTGGGGTGCACTGGACTCAATTCTAATGCTTGCCGGGTCCTTGGGGAGGCCTGGCTTCCTCAGCAGCTTGCAAGTTGCCGCCGGTGGGATTCCGTGTATCATCTTGGACATACATTGCGTCAGGAAGTCCCCCAGGGGCGATCTTGCCGGGGCCAAACGGGAAATCCAGTTTATTAGCCCGAGGAGAGCACTCACTTGAGCCGGAGTAGTTTGCTACTCAAAATAGAATTGCGCAGCAATCCGGAAATGCTCTGCGTCGTGCGAAACGCGTTGGGCCAACTCGCGGCGATGCTGGGATTCTCCGAGACGGATTGCAACGCGGTAGTTCTTGCCGTCGACGAAGCGCTGACCAACATTATTCGCCATGCCTATCTCGGAGACGCGGAACAGCCTATCGAAGCATCCTTCCACCGGATTCATGCCACGCATGACGGCGAGTCCGGCGATGCTCTTGAAATCGTGTTGGAAGATCGTGGCGTAACCGTGAATCCTGAGAAGATGTGCGGCCGCGCCCTTGAAGACGTAAAGCCCGGAGGCCTGGGCTTGCATTTTATCCGTGAGTGCATGGATACGGTAGAATTCAGCCGCAGGAACGGCAGGAATCAGCTTACGCTGCGGAAGTTCTTGCACGTGCATAAATCCGAAAAAGGCTCCTGAGGAGAACCTAACTTGCAGATTGCCGCCCGTCATTTGGACAAAATCACTATTTTTGATATTTCGGGAGACATCGATCTCGCGACTTCACCGCAACTGCGCAAAGCGCTCCTGCATGAGTTTCGCGAACTGAAGATGCCGCGCGTGGTGCTCAACCTGGGCGCCGTAAGATATATCGACAGTTCCGGCGTGGCCTCGCTGGTGGAAGGCCTAAAGGCATCGCGCGATGTCGGGTCGCGGTTCATTTTGTTCGGATTAAACAGAACGGTGCGCGAGGTTCTGCAGCTTTCCAAACTGGTGAGAATTTTCGAGATTTACGAAGACGAAGCACAATCCGTTGCGCCCTGAGCCTGCCACACGCAAAACCAGGGAAGCCCGGCGAGAGCATTGTGGAACTGACGACGCAAATTGGGGGATCGGTTACCGATGGCCTTGCGTACCTGGGTGCTCTGGCCCAACTTGGCGGTCGCGCGGCGTACTTCACTTTCGTCGCTCCCTTCCGGGGCAAACCGCTTCGCTTGCAGCGCGCCGTTTCGCAGGCCATGCAGACCGGCGTCGGCGCTCTCCCCATTCTTTCCCTGATTACGTTTTTTATCGGACTGATTCTCGCGCTGCAAAGCGCTTACGAGCTGCGCAAATTCGGCGCTCTGAACTTCGTCGCCAGCGCCGTGGCGATTTCCATGACGCGGGAACTTGGACCGCTGATTACCGCGATCGTGGTCATCGGACGTTCCGGTTCGGCGTTCGCCGCGGAAATCGGCACCATGAAGGTCACGGAAGAAATCGACGCGCTGGAGACCATGGCCATCGATCCCGTACACTTCCTCGTCACGCCTAAATTTATCGCCATGATGGTGATGCTGCCGTGCCTGACGATCTGGGCAAACTCCATGGGGATTCTTGGCGGCGCGCTATTTGGTGTGGCGCAAGCGGATTTCACTTTGGTCCGTTACGTTCAGGCTTCCTTGGACGCCCTCTTTCTGCGCGACATCTCGACCGGCTTAATCAAGAGCGTGATGTTCGGCATCACGATTACGGCCGTGGGATGCCATGAAGGGCTGTCCACGGGCGCCGGCGCGGAGCAAGTCGGCCGTTCTACGACCCGCGCCGTAGTGGTTTCCATTTTCCTGGTGATCCTAGTGGACCTCGTCTTTACGGCGCTCTTTTTCTTCATCACTGAAAGGTAAGCTTCGAAATATTGCCATGGGTCAAATGGACAACGCGCTGACGCAACCGGAGGCGATGATCTCGCTGCGGAATCTTCGCGTCAGTTACGGGGACCGCGAAATTCTCCACGGCATCAATTTTGACGTGATGCACGGCGAAACCCTGGTGATTCTGGGCGGGTCGGGCTCCGGCAAGAGCACGCTGCTGCGCACACTGGTGGGTCTGGAAAGGCCGAGTTCCGGCGAAATCTGGCTCAAAGGGAAAAACATCGCGGCGATTTCAACCGGGGAGATGGACGAAATCCGGAAAAAGATCGGCATGTCGTTTCAGGGCGGCGCACTGTTCGGCTCGATGACGGTTGGAGAAAACGTCGCCTTGCCTTTGCGTGAGCACACCAAACTGGAAGATTCGACCATCGAAATCATTTTGCGCTTGAAACTGGACCAGGTGGGCTTGTCCGGATTCGAAAACTACATGCCGGCGCAGTTGAGCGGCGGCATGAAGAAGCGCGCCGCAGTGGCTCGCGCGCTGGCCATGGATCCCGAAATTCTTTTCTTCGACGAGCCTTCCGCGGGGCTAGATCCGATTATCGCCGCGGGCGTCGATCAGCTTATCCTCGAACTCAAGCAAGCCTTTCACATGACTATCATCGTGGTCACACATGAGCTCGCCAGCGCTTTCCTGATCGCCGACCGCATGGTGCTGATTGACAAGGGCAACGTAGTCGCCATCGGGACTACGGAGCAAATGCGTTCGAGCACGCATCCGCGCGTACGGCAGTTCCTGGACCGTATTGCCGAACCGGCAGTGTCCGAAGAATTGGATTATTTGCAAATGCTGACGGAAGAACACCGCCATCCGGGTCGTTAAAGAGCGGTGAAGAGAGGTGTGTCATGGAATCGAAGCGCGAACAAGCCATCGTGGGTCTATTTGTTCTGGTGGCCGCCGCCGTGTTGGTGGCTACTGTTTTTGCTCTCACTGGTGCGTTTGCCGGCGCGGCCGTGACGTACCGCGCCTATTTTCCGTTTGCCGGTGGATTGGAACCCGGAGCGACCGTGCGCTACGCAGGCGGCCCAAAAGTCGGCCGTGTCGAAAAATTGCAGCTGGACCCGACGAATCCTTCGCGCATCGAGATAACGTTCAGCGTGAAGCCTGGATTGCCGGTCAAAACGGATTGCCATGTAAAGATCATGAGCTTGAGCCCGCTGGGGGACAATCATCTGGAACTCGTTCCGGGAAGCGAAAGAGCCGCGCTCGCCGCGACGGGAGCGATCCTGCAGTCCGATCCCTACGTGGACTTCAATGCGCTCACGGCAAAGATCAACGACATCGCTCCCCAGGCGCAGCAGCTTCTTAAGACGCTGAATGACCGCGCGGGCGATTTGCAAGTGACTTTGGCTCGCATCAACGACCTGCTGAACGATGCGAATCGGGCAAATCTGGCGGGAACTCTGGCCGAAACTCGCGGATTGATCGCGGAAAACCGTGGCCCTGTGAAAGCTACCCTAAAGAACTTGAACTCCGCCACACAAAAGCTGGAGCCCCTGCTGGATGATTTACGCAAGACTTCGGCGCAGGCCAATGAAACGTTGAACCATGTTGATTCCTTGATCGGAGAGAATCGCGCCGACGTTCGCCAGGCGGTCAAGGATTTGCGGCAATCCCTCGCGACGGTGACGGATCTGACCGCGCACTTGGACCAGATGCTCGATGTTAATTCCGAGAACATCGATGAGCTGCTCGAAAACTTGCGCCACGTCAGCCAGAATCTCAAGGAGTTTACGAACACCATCAAGACCAGGCCTTACACGCTCATTCGTGCGAATAATCCCCGCGAGCACAAACCGGGAGAACGCCAGTGAGCCGACGCCGAGGTGACAGGGAACCGCGAAATCTGGAAACTTTGCCGATGCGGCGCAAGGAGCAGTCCGGCGGCTCAGCAAGAACAGGCCCTATCACAGCTGTTGTGCTGATCGCTGCACTGCTCAGCGGCTGCGCTTCCACGCGGCCGGCCAAGTACTATCAGCTAACCGTCCCCACGGAGGCAGGCGCCATTGAAAAAGCGGACGCGGTTCCGGTGACGCTGCTTGTGGGCGGGCTCATGACCTCGCATTTGTACCGCGAAGATCGTATCGTCTATGGCAACGGTCCCGAGCAATTAGGCACCTATGAATTCCAGCGTTGGGCCGAGCCCCCTACGGAGATGATCCAGGAAATCTTGCTGCGACACTTACGCGCAACCGGCCACTACCGCGCAGTCCACGTGCGGCGCAGTAACATGCCGGGAGATTTTGCGATTCGTGGGCGTCTTTACGATTTCAAAGAGGTTACAGGTGAGCAGATGTCAACGAGAGTCACGCTGGAATTGGAAATGCGTGACTTGAAGACTGGCACGACCGTTTGGAATCATCATTACACCCACGACGAGCCGGCGAGCGGAAAAGATGTTCCCGCTGTTGTTGCGGCTCTGGACAAGAATGTGCAGCGCGCCGTTAAGGAAGTCGTGGAAAGTCTCGACCAGTATTTCGCGTCCCATCCCGCCAAGTAGCGCGATGCATTTTGCGAATTGTAATGCTGCTTTGAACGCGGCTTTACTGGGTTAGGCGCCGGAGCGTGAGCAGCGTTACGTCGTCTTCCAGGTCGCCTGCCTGGCCGCGGTGTAGATGGACACCATCGAGAAGCGCGCGGGAAAAATCCTGGAGCACCAATGGCTGAGGCAATCCCCGCATCGTTTTTTCCGCAAGTCCCAAAAGGCCCTTGGAAGTGAGTTGCTCCCCCGCAGGCGAACGCACTTCGGTTGCACCATCGGAGAACGCCAGAATCATGTCTCCGTGATTCAGCCGCACGCTCTGTTGATTGTAGATTTCGCCCGTGATGTACCCCAGCGGCAGTCCCTCCAGCCCTTCCCCCAGCTCCAGAAATCGCTTCTCGCGCTCGCGCCAGAGAAACATCCGCGGGTGCGCCGCATAAGCAAAGTTAAATTCGCCGCTGATGCCGTCGAAGGTTCCCGTGACCACGGTGGTCAGCCGCAGCGGACCGTCCGATGTTTCATTCGAAAGCGTGAAGGCATCATTCAGCGCACTCAGCAGCCCCGCCGTGTCTCGAATGTCTTGGAATTTGTGCAATAAGCGGTGGACGTGGCGGGCGACACCAGCCGCCGTATATCCGTGGCCGACGCAATCCGCGAGAACCACGCGGGCGAGACTGTCGCTGCAGGAAAATACTGCCGAAAGATCGCCGCCTTTGTCACCTCCGGCGGGCACGGCGATGACGTCGCTTTCCAGGCCTGCCAACTCCAGCGAGCGATGCGCTCTTTCGTTCCCCGCCCACAGCTCCATGCAGCCGAAGGGCCTCATCGCGGTTCTCGTGCAACCAAATTGTTCGGGCTCAACCTTCTTAAACTTCATATTCATTTTGATGCTTGAACGACTTTCCCGGGTGCAGGGATTCCCAATGAACCTGATCTTACGTCCTCGTCGAGGGCGCGAATCGGCCTGGCAAGGTCCGCGAGCCTGAGTCATCCGCCTGCGGCAAGTATCTCATTTTCCCCGCACCTGCCGTATGATGCTCGCATGCGGCTATTGCTTGTCGAAGACGATGCGCGCATCGCGCGATTCGTGGCCAAAGGATTGCGCGAACAAGCCTACGCCGTCGACGTTTCCAGCACCGGCGATGATGCCCTCTATCAGGCGGCGATCAATACGTACGACCTGGTGATCCTCGATGTGATGATTCCGGGCCGCAACGGTTTTGAAGTTTGCCGCGAGCTGCGGAAATCCGGACAGCGCATGCCCATTCTGATGTTGACCGCGCGCGACGCTGTTGAGGACCGCATCACCGGTCTCGATCACGGTGCTGATGATTACCTCACCAAACCGTTCGAATTCCGCGAGTTGCTTGCGCGCCTCCGCGCCTTGCTGCGCCGCTCCGGTGAGCTTCGCCCCGCCAAAATTGCCGTCGCGGATTTGGTCCTCGATTCCGGCGCCCAAACTGTTTCTCGAGCGGGCCGCAGCGTGACGCTCACCGCCAAGGAATATGCGCTGCTGGAATACCTCGCGCGCAACGCCGGCCGTGTTGTCGGACGCGCGGAGATTGCCGAGCATGTGTGGGATGAAACCTTCGATCCCTTTTCGAACCTCATCGAAGTGTACGTAAATCGCGTGCGCCGGAAAATTGACGCCGATTCCAGCAAGCCTTTGCTCCACACGCGCCGCGGCGCCGGCTATTTCTTTGGCCCCCTGAGCGATTCAGACCTCGCGGACGAGCGAGACGAGGGCGCTTCACCGCGCGCTCGCGTCAAGCCAACTCCTCCCGTCCGGAAGAATCATGCTTGATTCCGTCCGCGTCCGCCTCACGCTCTGGTACACGGCGGTATTGACGCTCGTTCTCATCGTTCTCGCCCTGATCACTTATTTTATTTTTTGGCGCAGCACGCTCCAGCGCACCGACGCGAATCTCTCTGAACTTTCCGAAGCCTTTCTGACCACTCTCGACGCGGAAACGAAGGATCAGAGCGGGCCTGATTCGCTGAGACTGGCGGGGCAGGTGGCCATCAACGAACATCGCTTTCGCGATCATGTTTTCGCGATTTTCGATGACGCGGGTAATATCATTGTCGCCTCCGAGGACCTTCCCGCCACAGCGTCGCCGGCGCGTGGTTCCAACCCCGGCGGACTCTTGTCGTCGCCTTCGTTTCAGCGTTTTCTCGATGCCTCTTCTCGCACCGACCGGTTATTCGGCGAGGTCAAAGGTGGCAAGAGCGGTTATCGGGCTTTCGCGCGACGCTTTTCATCCTCGGGAAAAACATATACGCTCGTAATCCTGCAGTCGCTCCACGCGCAGCAGGAGATGCTCGAAGAAGTCACCGCAACATTTGCCTGGGTCATTCCGATCGCCATTGTGCTTGCCGGCGTGGGCGGCTACTTTCTCGCGCGCAAGAGTCTCGCTCCCGTCGTGGCCATGAGCAGCCAGGCCGGGCGCATCGGTGCTGCCAATCTGCACGAGCGGCTGGCAGTGCAAAATGAAAAGGACGAGCTTGGACATCTCGCGCAGTCGTTCAATAGCCTGCTCGACCGTCTCAGCCAGTCATTCGAACGCCAGCAGCGCTTCATGGCCGATGCGTCCCACGAATTGCGGACGCCGGTTGCGATTCTCCGCGGCGAAGCGGAAGTTGCCCTTTCGCAGCAGGCACGCTCGTTGCAAGAATACCGCGAATCACTGGAGGTCCTTCACCAGGAGGCCGCGAGGCTCACGCATATCGTCGAGGATCTTTTCACGCTCACGCGAGCAGACGCCGGCCAGTATCCCCTCCAGCCGCGTGATTTTTATCTCGATGAACTCGTCGGCGAATGCGTGCATTCGGCTCGAACGTTGGCGCTGGCAAAAAAGATTTCGCTGAATCTTGAAGAATCATCCGAATCTCCCATCCACGCCGACGAATCTCTTCTGCGCCGCATGATTCTCAACTTGCTGGACAATGCGATTAAGTACACCCCCGAGGGAGGGCGAGTCACTGTGACTTGCAAGCGGGTAGGGGACGAATATGTGGTAGGCATTACGGATACCGGAGGCGGAATCCCCGCCGAGCTGCAGCCGCGCATTTTCGAACGCTTTTTCCGGGCCGACAAGGCTCGTTCCCGCGCCGAGAATGACGGCGGCGGCGCCGGCCTAGGTCTATCGATTTCCCGCTGGATTGCAGAGGCGCATCAAGGCCGTCTGGAACTGACCGGTTCCGACTCGGTCGGAAGCACCTTTACGGCCTATCTCCCCACAGAACCGTTTCCCTCTGCCACTGGCAGTTAATCCTGCGTTTAGCTTCGTTTGGTTAGGCTAAAATTCTTCCTTGCCGTGCGCCTGCTTTCGCCCGGCCCAGGAGTCGAGATCTTATGAAATCGCGCTTCATCCTCGTTCTGTGGGCATCGGTGACTGCCTTTCCGCTCTGCTGCGCAGAGATTGCGGCGGCCCAGGAGACACCAGCTCCCGCGGGCGCCGCTTCCACAAAAGATGCGCAGCAGGCAACGCCTGCGGCAGCGTCGGCGCTCCGGCTGACCCTTGAAGATTCAATTGCGCGGGCCAGGAAGAACAGCACGCAATTTCAAGCCGCTCAGACCGACGCCGCGATTGCGCGCCAGGATCGCTATCAGGCCGCTGCGGCGCTGCTCCCCAGCGTCACCTACAACAATCAGGCGCTTTATACGCAGAGCAACGGCCCGGGTACTACTGTGAGGTATATCGCCAACAACGCTGTTCACGAGTACATCAGCCAGGCCAACGTGCACGAATCTATCGATCTCCAATCGATCTCAGCTTTCCGCCGCGCGTCAGCGGCGTCTGCTCTCGCAAAAGCGCGCGCGGAGATTGCTTCGCGTGGACTGGTCGTCACCGTTGTGCAGAGCTATTACTCCGTCGCGGCCGCCCAACTGAAGCTGGAGGCCGCAAGGAAAAACGGCGATGAGGGTGACCGCTTCCTGAAATTGACGCAAGATCTCGAAAAGGGCGGGGAAGTCGCCCATTCCGATGTCATCAAGGCGGAATTGCAGATGCAGGAACGCCGTCGGCAACTACTGGAAGCCCAACTCGGACTGCTGAACGCGCGGCTCGATCTTGCCGTACTGATCTTTCCCGATTTCAACGATAATTTCGAACTCTCCGAAGATCTCCACGCGAGTGTCCCCCTGCCAACCCTCGCAGAAGTGCAGCAACGCGCCGCACGGGACAATCCCGATCTCCGCGCCGCGCTGGCCGCCGTGCAACAGGCGGGACACGAAGTGACCGGCGCTCGCGCTGGATATCTGCCATCGCTCAGCTTTGATTATTTCTATGGAATCGATGCCACGCGCTTCGCGGTGAACAACGAAAACGGCTTTTCAAATCTTGGAACTTCGGCTCTCGCTACGGTGAATATTCCCATCTGGAACTGGGGCGCCACGCAAAGCCGCATCAAGCAGGCCGAATTGCGCCGCACCCAGGCCCAACGGGAACTATCTCTCGCGCAGCGCAAGCTCCTTGCCGAGATAAAATCTCTCTACGCCGAAGCGGACACGGCTCTCAGCGAACTCAGCGGTCTTAGCCGCTCAGCCGAACTCTCCGCCGAGAGCCTGCGTCTCACGACGCTTCGCTACAGGGGCGGCGAAGCCACCGTCTTGGAAGTCGTGGACGCGCAGACCACGTTCGCCCAAGCCAACACCGCCTACCAAGACGGAGCCGTGCGTTATCGCGTGGCGCTGGCCAATTTGCAAACCCTGACGGGGGTTCTCACAACTCCATGAAACCGACAATGAACACCTCTTTGATGTTTGTTCGCCAATCGATATCGCTTTTCTGCGCGCTGGCCGCGATACTTTGCATTGCGAGCGGCTGCGGCCAGGCCGAAAAGGAAAAAGAGCCCGTGGTCTCAGTGCAGACCACTCCTGCCCAGCGCGCCCCCATTTCACAGATAGTTTCCGCCGAAGCGGTCGTCTACCCGCTCGAGCAATCCGCGGTCGCCCCGAAGATAAGCGCGCCTATCAAGAAATTCTACGTGCAGCGCGGCACGCACGTTAAAAAAGGACAATTGCTTGCCGAATTGGAGAACAAGGACCTCTCAGCCGCGGCGGAGTCCAGCAAAGGCGATTTCGAACAAGCAGACGCCAGCTACGTGACCACCGTTGGCGCCAGTCTCCCTCAGCAGATTCAGAAGGCGGAACTGGACGCCGTCGCCGCTAAGTCGAGCTTCGAAGCGCAACAAAAAGTCTACGAGAGCCGCAAGGAACTCTTCCAGCAAGGCGCCATTCCCCGGAAGGACATGGACTCTGCCGAAGTCGCTTTCTTGCAAGCTCGCAGTCAGAACGAGCAAGCGCAGAGACAACTCGCAGACCTGCAGCGCGTCGGAAAACAGCAGACCCTCAAGTCTGCCCAAGGCTCTCGCATGTCGGCCCAAGCTCGAATGAGGGGCGCCGAAGCCATGCTTAGCTATTCGAGAATTACCAGTCCCATTGACGGCGTGGTCACCGATCGCCCGCTTTACGAAGGGGATCCTGCAACCGCCAATCAACCCATCCTCACCGTGATGAACACATCGCGGCTCATTGCGAAAGCGCACATCGCGCAATCTGAAGCCGCCGTTCTGAAAGTAGGCAATCCCGCGGAACTGAAAATTCCCGGTCTCGATGAACCCATCAAAGGCCGCGTCAGCCTGGTCAGTCCCGCTCTCGATCCGGGCAGCACCACGATTGAAGTTTGGGTCGAAGCCTCCAAGCCTGACCCCTCGCTGAAACCCGGCATGACCGTGGGACTTTCCATGACCGCGAAAACGGTCAAGGACGCGATTGTAGTTCCCGCCTCCGCCGTGTTCAAGAACGCTGAGGGAGCCGATTACGTTCTCCTCGCCGGATCGGATGAAAAGGCCCACCAGAAGACCGTTCAGCTGGGCATTCGCAACTCAGATCTCACGCAAATCGCTGGCGGCATCAATCCCGGAGATCCGGTCATAACCACAGGTGGCTACGCGGTTCCCGACGGCACGCAAATCAAAATTGAGAAGCCAGCCGCTGATAAAAAAGCAACGGCCGACAAAGACGAGAAAGACACGGCGATAGCCGAAAAAAACGATAAAGCCGGCGACGCTAAGAAGCCCGGCAAAGTGGATGAGAAAGCAGCAGCCACAAAGAAAGCTCCTGTGAAAGGCAAGGAGTAACTGCGCATGGATTCTCATCCGGTCGTGGGCGGCGCAGCGTCGTCGGGCAAGCAAGATAATTCGCGCACACCGTGGTTCCATCGGCTCTCACGCCCTGTGCTGTTCCTGACCATTAGTCTGGCGCTTGTAGGTGGCTACCTCGCTTTTTCCATCCCGATTTCAGTTTTTCCGAACACGGATTTCCCGCGCATCGTTGTGGGAGTGGACAACGGGGTCATGCCCATCGACCAAATGTTGGTCACCATCACCCGTCCGATCGAAGAAGCCGTAAATAGTGTGCCGGGACTTCAGAAGGTTACGTCCATAACGAGCCGCGGGTCCGCCGAAGTCGATCTGTACTTCGACTGGAAGTCCGACATGATTTTGACGTTGCAGCGTGTGGACGCGGTCGTTGCCCGCTTGCAGGCGGAACTTCCTTCAACGGCAAAGGTGGAAACACATCGGCTGACCTTCGCGATCTTCCCCATCATTGGTTACAGCTTGACGTCGGACACGGTGCCGCCGAACAAGCTTTGGGAGATTGCCACCTACGACCTTAAACCGCGCCTCAACCGACTGGATGGCGTTGCGACCGTCATCATACAAGGGGGCCGTGTTCCCGAATTTCAAGTGACACCGGATCCGGTGCGCCTCCTTTCCGCCGGGATCACAGTCCCGGACATTCTGGACGCCATCAAACGCACGAATCTGATCGATTCACCTGGCTTGATCGAACACGGTCATCAGCTCGTATTGGGTCTCATCAGCGGGCAGGTGCGCACCCCGGAACAGATTGGACAAATTGTTGTCAAGAGTTCCTCGGCGGGTATTCCCATTCGCCTGGGCGATATTGCGAAAATCGCCCCGTCCGTCGCCCCGGTCTATACGATGGTGACCGCGAATGGCAAACCAGCTGTGCTTCTCAACGTAGATCGCCAGCCCGAAAGCAACACTCTGGACGTCGCAAACGAAGTACACGCGCTCATCCAGCAACTCACTCCCACTTTGCCTCCCGGAGTTCATCTCGAGCCCTTTTACGATCAATCCACAATCGTTCACGACTCCATCGCCAGCGTGCGCGACGCGGTGCTTATTGGAATTCTCCTCTCCTCAATCATCCTCGTGTTGTTCCTCCGCGATTGGGGAACTTCACTCGTGGCCGGACTGGTCATACCCGTAACGCTGCTCATCACCTTCATCGTTTTGAAAATGACCAATCAGAGCTTCAATCTGATGACTCTGGGCGGCCTCGCCGCCGCCGTCGGTTTGGTCATCGACGACGCCATCGTCGTCCTCGAAAATATTGTTTTGCATCGGGATGCAGGGCAAACCCGCTTCCAGGCCATTCAAAGCGCCCTGCGCGAATTGACTGTTCCCCTCATCGGCTCGACCATTACCCCGATCGTCGTCTTTCTTCCGTTGATTTCCATCACCGGTGTGACCGGCACTTTCTTCCGCGCCCTCGCCGTCACCATGACCGTTTCTTTGCTTACTTCGCTTCTTTTGGCTTTGACCTGGACTCCGACCCTGAGTCTTTACCTGGTGCGCCGAAAAGATACTGAAGAAGTTTCAGCACCATCCTCCGCAGGCGGTCCGGACGCCGCTGCTCTTCTCGCTGCCGAAGAAAAGCATCTCTCGGGTTTTTTCGGACGCATCGTCGAGTTTTATGCGCGCACGATGCGGGCACTTTTGAAGCGGCCCTGGCTGCTGGCCGCAAGCTCCGTCTTGGTCATCGTTCTTTCTATTTTGTGCTACAGCTTTCTCGGCACGGACTTTCTCCCCGCCATGGATGAAGGCGGGTTCATTCTGGACTACTTCACGCCGCCCGGCAGCTCGCTCGCCGAATCCAACCGCATCCTCCAGCACATTGAGGAAATTCTGAAATCCACACCGGAAGTTGAGAACACTTCCCGCCGCACGGGCATGCAGCTGGGGCTTGCCGCCGTCACCGAAGCGAACAATGGGGATTTCACCGTCAGGCTGAAGAAAGATCGCAAGCGGGACATTGACGATATCATCGCCGATCTCAGAACCGAGATTGAGTCCACTGAACCTGGCACGAAAATTGAGTTCATTCAGCTCCTTCAGGACATGATCGGCGACTTGACCAGCGCACCCGAGCCAGTCGTCATCAAGCTTTTTGCGCAGGACGGCAAATTCCTCAATGAAACCGCTCCGCGCGTCGCCGATGCGCTCGACAAAATCAAGATCGGCGGGAACGCCCACCCGGTCGTAGACGTTCTCAACGGAGTCGAAAATACCATCAGCGGCCCGGCGGTCACCTATCAGGTGAATCCTACGATCGCCGCACGTGCCGGTTTCACTCCCGAAGAAGTCGCCGTCAACGCCGCTGCGGTTCTGGAAGGTGAGCCTGCTGCAACACCGGTGATTCTGAATGACCGCTCCTACACCGTTCGCGTTCGCTTTCCGGAACAAAACCGCTCTTCGCTCGATAGCATGAGTAACGCTCTGCTCACCAGTTCCACCGGTCGCACCGCAACGCTTGGCTCATTGGCCACCCTCAGCATGGATCCTGGGCAAACGGAAATTCGTCGCGAGAATTTGCAGCGCCTGGTGCAAGTCACGGGGCGCTTCGAAGGCGTGGACCTTGGCACAGGCATCGCTGCCGTACAGAAAACCGTGAACAATTTGCATCTGCCTTCGTCCATCCGTGTCGAATATGGCGGCTTGTATGCCGAAGAACGGAAATCGTCCAGCGATATGTTGGTGGTATTATTTCTGGCGCTGTTGCTCCTGTTTGCCGTCCTGCTCTTCGAATTTCGTACTTTCTCCGCGCCCACGGCGATTCTGGCCTCCGCGTTGCTCTCCAGCTTCGGCGGATTTCTCGCCCTGCTTATCACCAAGACCTCGTTCAATGTCGCTTCACGAATGGGCATGATCATGGTCATCGGCATCGTCGCAAAAAACGGTATTCTCCTCCTCGACGCCGAGCATCGCTTCCGCGAACTTGGCTTCTCCGCTGAAGAAGCCATGATCCAGGCCGGCCGCCGCCGCCTGCGCCCCATCGCCATGACCGCGCTGGCCACTGTCGCCGGCATGCTTCCTCTGGCATTCGGCATCGGTGCCGGTTCCGCCATGCTCAAGCCCCTCGCTATCGCCGTCGTCGGCGGCATCCTCAGCTCTATGGTCCTTTCGCTCATTTTCACCCCCGCGATCCATTTCTATCTCCAGCCTAGAACTGCCACGCAAGAATAATCCTTGTCAACGGACCACCGTTCCACGCCGCTCCTGCGTTGGAGTGCGATTCGGTTTTCCTCCTTTTACGCCCTTCTCATCTTGCTTTCATCCTGCAGTCATCAATCTGACGTTTACTCCTTTCGCCGCGCTTTCGGGGTGTACTTGGAAATCTGATCGCTGGAACCCCTGTCGGAGGTGAACTTTGCCGATGAGTTCGCTCCGTGTCCGTGGGTTCGTTGCAATTCAAAATCGAAGGAGTCGCCATGCGTAGTTTCTGCAGTTTTCTGCTGGTTCTAGCCTGCTCGCTGTGCCTAATTCCACCCGCGCACGCTCAGTCGGGGAAAGGCGCCGTCACTGGACGCGTCACGGATAGTTCGGGCGCCGCACTGATTGGGGCCCAAATTTCTGTTCAGCCCAAGGGTGTGACCGTTGTTTCGGACGCTCTGGGCCAGTTTTTCATCAACGACCTTGAGCCTGGAAGTTACACTGTCACGGTTTCCTATGTGGGATTCGACACCTTTACGCAAACAGTGAACGTCGCTGCCGGCCAGGCCGCGAGCGTCGAGGCAAAACTCGAGGTCGAAGCGCAGAGCCTCGAAGTTTTGGTCACCGCCGAGCGCGCTTCCGGCGAAGCTGAGGCCGTTAACCGCGAACTCACCGCCGATAACATCGTCCAAGTCCTGCCCGCGGAGGTAATTCGCAGCTTGCCCAACGCTAACATGGCTGATGCTCTCGGCCGCCTCCCTAGTGTGACCATCGAGCGAGACGAAGGCGAAGGCAAGTACGTGCAGGTTCGTGGCACCGAACCGCGGCTTACCAATACCACCATTGATGGCGTCAATGTTCCTTCGCCCGAGTCCGGAGTTCGTCAGATCAAGTTCGACGCCATTCCCGCGGACATCGTCGAATCCGTCGAAATCAACAAGACCTTGCAAGCCAACATGGATGGAGATGGCATCGGCGGTTCCGTGAACTTGGTCACCAAGACCGCCGGCGAGCGGCCCACCGTAAACGTCGGAGGCATGGGCGGATATACTCCGATCGTAAATGGTCGCGGCCTCGTCGAGACCACCGGTACCGTCGGCCAGCGGTTCGGCTCGAGCAAGCGCCTAGGCGTGCTCGTCGGTGGTTCTTATGACTGGAACGGCCGCGGAATTGACGATCTCGAACCCGTGCCGGACATTGCCACGTTGCCCGGCGGCACAACCGCGCGCTACTTCGAGGCCATGGACGTCCGGGAATACCGCTACTACCGCAGCCGCTGGGGGCTGGCGGGAAGTGTCGACTACAAGCCGTCAGACGGATCGACCATCTACATCCGTGGCCTTTACTCCGACTTCAAAAATAATGGCGACCGCTGGGTCTATTCTCTTACCGATAACACCCAGGGCATCAAGTTGGACGGTTCAAATGGCTGCGCGACAGATCCTACTACGGGGCTGACGACCGCACCCTGTACCGGCGTCCCATCCTTCAACGACCAGATCCGCCGGCCCGATTATGGCATCGCGAGTATCCTTCTAGGTGGAAAGCATGTGCTCACGACCACCTGGTACGCCTGGGATATTTCCGCGTCGCGTTCCCGCCATGTCGGCCAGGTCGGTGACCGCACCGCATCTTTTAACGCGGACGGCCTGCCATCAAGTTCCTGCCAGTATGACTTGGCCAACACAAAAAGCCTCTATCTCCCCCAGTGGACGCCTAGCTGCTTCACGGAAGCATACACAAACCAAAGCAATTTCCCTTTGCACCGCATGCAAATAAATAACGGACTGACGGCTCAACTGAATCTCCAAGCCACTGGCGCGGTGGCCAAGCGCTATCATCTGGGACCCCACCTGTCCACCGTCGAGATCGGCGGCAAATTCCGCAACGCTCACAAGTTCGCGAACACCTCGACCGACAATTATTCGCCCAATGGAACGGGGACGCCCCTCTTGTTGTCCCAATTTCCCAGTAAACTCTCGAACAGCAATTACTACAGCGGTGCTTACAAATTGGGCCCCAACCCCAATTTCTTCGACATCTATAACGCCTTTAAGGCGGACCAGTCGGCTAATCCGTTGAATTACGACCTGACCCACGACGTTTCCAGCCAATTCGCCCTGATTGAGAAAGTCAGTGCGGGCTACTTGATGAATACCATTGATTTCAGGAAGGTCCGCTTAGTGGCCGGCGTCCGTTTTGAAGGCACCAATCTTGATACTTCCGCCCCTAACGTCGATGGTGACGGCCAATTCCTTGGAACCACCAGTAAGTCCAATGGTTCCTATGTGAAAGTGTTGCCGAGTGCCTCTCTCCGGTTTGCTCTTACGAAAGATACAAACCTGCGCCTGGTTTACAGCCGGGGCTTGTCGCGTCCCAACCCTCAGGATATTGCTCAGGCGGTGAGCAAAGATACGACAGTTACTCCAAACCGAATCTCGCTTGGCAATCCCAACCTAAAGCCCGAGTCTGCAGACAACATCGACATCCTAATCGAACATTCCATAAACCCCTTCGGGCTAGTTGAGGCGGGTTACTTCTATAAGAACCTGACGAATCCCATCGTAACTCGCACTTGCATCCCTCAGTTACCTACGGACTGTTCGCCTTTTCCCGGGTCCAGGGTGTCTCAACCCGTCAACGCCGGCAGTGCCTGGATTAACGGCTTTGAGGCTGCCTATATCCAGCACCTTTCGTTCCTTCCCGGCATGCTTCGCGGCCTGGGCTTTTCCGGTAATTATGGCTACACCGCATCTCGCGCTTCCTTGGGCCCCGACTTCCTTCGCGCGGATCACCCGCGGCTGCTGCGCAACGCGCCGCACACTTGGAATGTCAGCCCCACCTATGACCGCGGTCGCGTCTCCGTTCGCGTCGGCTTGTCTTACAACGCCGCAAACATTGCTGCCTATCAATTTAAGGATGGCACAGCAGGCGGGATCAACGGGCCGTTCGGCGACAACTATTTCTATCCGCACCTTCAGTTCGATGTGCAGGGTAGCGTGCGCCTCAACCATGGCCTTAGTTTCGTCATGTACGGCCTCAATATCAACAACGAGGTCTTCGGCTTCTACAACGGCAGCCAGCAATACATGCTCCAGCGCGAATTCTACAAGCCCACCATCGCAGCCGGCTTCCGCTGGTCTCCCCTGCATGAGAGATAAGCCTCCAGCCATCGCCGTGGCGAAGCTGCAACAGTCCCTTCGCCACGCCCGCCGTCCAAAATCACCCTTGACACTTATATTGGCGTGCTACAATTGCTGCCAGGTAATACTGCGAGATTCCGTGAGAGCGCCGCAGCTCAACGCTGCCTTTCTTCCCAGGCACAGTTTCCTTCTGCATAGCCAAACCCAAGCCCTGCAGAATCAATGGCTTATGAATTGCAAGTTTTGTAATTCCTTTGTTTTGATATTCTTATGAAATGCCGGGGTGTAGGGGGGGTGCCCATGTTCCAACCTGCAATAACCACGAGATTTTTCACTCATTCCCTTTGTTTTGACATTCTTGCACACTCTTTTGCATCAGAGAAAAGGTTAACTGTATTATTTTCAAGCGTCTCCGCACTCTTTGCCAAAGACACCCGGGGGTGGGGCACGCCCGCATATTAGCACGCCTCCCCAGAATCGAAAGATTTGACATGCAAAAGCACTTTTTGGCAGGCGTGATAGTGGCAGCGGCGGCTGTGTTAGTGACGCTTGCTCCCAGGCCTGTAAATTCATCTCAGGCCACGGTGCCTGCCGATCAAACAGCCGTCCTTGTCGGCGCTGGCGACATCGCCGACTGCAAGGATCTTTCTGGCGCAGAAGCCACCGCAAAACTGCTCGTACAAATTCCCGGCACGGTCATGGCCGTCGGTGATCTCGCCTACCCGGATGGCAGCAAAGAAAATTTCACATGTTACGACAAGACTTGGGGCCGCGTGAAATCGCGCACCCGCCCTGCTCCCGGCAACCACGAGTTTCATGCTGCGGGCGCCACGCCGTACTTCGACTATTTTGGCCTCGCTGCCGGTGACCCAAAGGCCGGCTACTACAGCTACGAACTCGGCACTTGGCACATCGTCGTACTGAATAGCGAATGCAAGGATGTCGGCGGCTGCGAAGCCGGTTCGCCGCAGGAAAAATGGCTTCGCGCCGATCTTGCCGCACACCCTTCAGCCTGCACCCTCGCCTACTGGCACAAGCCGCTCTTCAGCTCCGGCAGCGCCCATGGCAACGACCTCACCGTCAAGCCGCTTTTCCAGGCACTCTTCGATAACAACGCCGATGTCGTCATCGGCGGTCACGACCACGATTACGAGCGCTTCGCCCCGCAAACTCCTGATGCCGCGGCAGATCCGGCGCGTGGCATTCGCGAGTTCGTCGTCGGCACCGGGGGCAAAAATCACCGCCCCTTCGTCGACCCTAAGCCCAACAGTGAATTGCGCGATGCCACTGCCTTCGGTGTCCTGAAGCTTATCCTCAAGCCCGGCGCCTACGATTGGCAATTCATCCCGGAAGAGGGCAAGACCTTCGCCGATTCCGGCAGCGGCACCTGCCACTAGCGTACGAAATCGAATCGGTCCGCTATTTCTTCTTTGATTTTGCCGGCGGGTTCTCCGGCATCGCCATTTCCATGGGGGTGCTTGCGCCTGCCGCGAGTTCTTTTTTCACCGATTCCGGTATCTTGTCCGCGTTCTTCACCAGAACGGCTACTTGCCAGATCTGTTTTTCTGTAAGCTGCCCTTTGAACCCCGGCATTCCTGACAATCGAATTCCGTTTTCCACTTTCCAATACGACTCCCACTCTTCGTCGTCCGTCACGCCCGTACCTTTGAAGAGTTCCGGCGGCGCCGGATACATCCCCTGCGCCACTGCGGTCTTGGGCTTGTTGGGCAGGCCGTGGCACCCCGCGCACTGCTCCTTGTAAACCTTCGCCCCGGCAAGCACGTTCGCTTCATCTGCTGGTACCTGAGGCGCCGGGTGCGGCAGCTTATCCAGGTAAGCATGCAGTGCCACGCGCGCGAGCCTCTTTTCAAACGGTATCGGTGGCGCCGAAGTGGCCACCGGCGCGCGCCCCGATGAAAAATAGTAGCAAACGCCTCCGGCAACCAGCAGGATTCCGAGCAAAATCCCAAGAATCAAGCCCTTGAGCATGTGGTTTTTCTCCCCACTCAACAGGATTTTTGGCTCCACGTCTTGAAGCCCGTGCCGTTCCGCGACAGTCTACTTTTTCCCACCCATTTCTGCACCCCTCATTTGCGGAGGATCAGCCCTTCCGCTGCCATTTGGCCGCTTGGACGGGACACGGAGTACCGTGCCCTTCGTAACCTTTCGCCTCCAAGAGCCGTCTTATCTAGTCGTAGGCAATGTTTTCCCGTAGGCTGCAGGTACCAGGCGCCGCAGCCCCGTGTCTACTTGCGATTGCCCTGCTTTCGGCAGACTCTCTCGCACAACTGCTTTCATAACAGGAGCGAACGGATGGGCCAGACGAACTCCCTAGACCTTCCCGAGCCGGGCTCGGGAAGCGCGTCGGCCACCGCGCCTTCCAGGAGCCGTTGGTGGCTCTGGGTTCTCGCACTTGGCGTTATAGCTCTGGGTGGTTGGTATTACCGCAGCGCGAAGAGTTCCAGCCAGGCAGCCGACCCTGGCGCGCCCGCAGCGGCGGGTAAAGGCAAGGGAGGATTCAGCGCAGGCAACATGGTTGTGCCAGTCGTGGTCGCCACTGCGCAACGCGGCGATTTGCCCGTTTATTTCAATGGACTCGGCACGGTCACCGCCTTCAACACCGTTACCGTTCGAAGCCGCGTCGATGGTCAGCTCGTCAGTGTCGCGTTCAAGGAAGGTCAGTTCGTCCACGAGGGAGATCTTCTCGCGCAAATCGATCCGCGTCCCTTCCAGGTCCAGCTCGGGCAAGCGCTCGGGCAACTCGCTAAAGACCAGGCGCAGCGCAAAGATGCAGAAGTTAATCTTGAGCGCTTCAAGCTTCTCTTCAAGGAAGGCGTGATCCCGCAGCAGCAGCTCGACACGCAGGCCGCGTTGGTTGGCCAGTTTGATGGCGCCATCGCGTCCGATCAAAGTCAGATCGATAATGCCAAGCTGCAACTCACGTATTCCCGCATCACCGCGCCGATCAGCGGCCGCATCGGCCTGCGTCTCGTCGACGCCGGCAACATCGTGCATGCCAGCGACACCAACGGACTCCTGGTCATCACCCAGCTGCAACCCATCTCAGTGATTTTCAGTTTGCCGCAGGATCAACTTCCCGTGGTGAACACCAAGCTTCGTTCCGGAGTTCAACTCGTCGTCGATGCTTATGACCGCGACGACACCGCCAAAATCGCCAGCGGAAAACTTCAGACCATCGACAATCAAATTGATCCAACCACGGGAACCTACAAGCTGAAATCCGTCTTTGCCAATACCGACAACGTGCTTTTCCCGAATCAATTTGTCAATGTCCACCTTCTCGTGGACACCAAGCGCAACCTCACGATCGTTCCCACTGCCGCCATTCAGCGCGGTCCGCAAGGAACTTACGTGTACGCCGCTGCTCCCGACAACACGGCGAAGATTCGAATCGTCACCATCGCACAGACCACCGGTGACAAAGTGGGCTTGAGCGCCGGATTGAATTCCGGTGATGTCGTCGTGATTGATGGTCAAGATAAGCTTCAGGACGGAACAAAGATCAATCCCAATCCGGCCGGCGGTTCGAACGGCGCTGGCCGCGGGGCTGCGTCTCCGTCTCCCGCCCAAGGCGCGCCGCAATCCGGAAGACCATCGAAAGGCCAGGCTGGAGGATCCACGAGATGAGCCCGTCACGGCCGTTTATTCTGCGGCCGGTCGCCACCACTCTTCTGATGGTTGGCGTCTTGCTCGTGGGCTGGGTCGCTTTCCGGCAATTGCCTATTTCTGCTTTGCCCCAGGTCGATTACCCGACCATCCAGGTGCAGACGTTCTATCCGGGTGCCAGCCCCGAAGTAATGGCATCTTCGGTCACGGCCCCTCTTGAGCGTCAGTTCGGCCAAACTCCGGGTTTGAATCAGATGACCTCGACGAGTTCCTTCGGGAGCTCGATGATCACGCTGCAGTTTGATTTGGATCTGAATATCGACGTCGCCGAGCAGCAAGTCCAGGCGGCGATCAATAGCGCTTCGAATCTTCTTCCGCAGGGACTACCCAATCCGCCGATCTACAGCAAGATCAATCCGGCGGACGCGCCCATCCTGACACTTGCGCTCACTTCGAACTCTCTGCCGCTATCCAAAGTTGAAGACCTCGCGGACACCACGCTCGCTCAGAAAATTTCTCAGCTCAGCGGCGTCGGGCTTGTCAGCATCAGTGGCGGCCAGCGTCCGGCAGTGCGCATTCAGGCGAATCCGACGGCGCTGGCTTCCTACGGATTGAGTCTTGAAGACTTGCGCACCGCGCTGAGCCAATCCAACGTCGATCAGGCCAAAGGCACTTTTGACGGCCTGCATCAGGCTTACACCATCGGCGCAAACGATCAGCTTGTTTCCAGCGACAGTTATCGCCCGCTGATTATTGCCTACCGCAATGGCGCGCCCGTGCGGCTGACCGACGTCGCCACGGTCATCGACGGCGTGGAAAATGCCAAGCAGGCTGCCTGGGCTAATCGGGATCCTGCCGTCATTCTAAATATTCAGCGGCAACCTGGCGCGAACATTATCGCGGTCGTCGACCGGGTGAAAAAACTTCTTCCGCAACTTCAAGCGGCGCTTCCCGCCGCCGTGCATGTGGATATTCTTACCGACCGCACCACCACGATTCGCGCGTCTGTCGAGGATGTGCAATTTACGCTGGTGCTGACGGTCGCGCTGGTGGTGATGGTCATTTTCCTTTTCCTGCGAAGTCTGCGCGCCACGATCATTCCGAGCATCGCTGTTCCGCTTTCCCTGATTGGCACTTTCGGTGTGATGTACCTGCTCGGCTACAGCCTCAACAACCTTTCTCTCATGGCCTTGACAATTTCGACCGGCTTCGTCGTCGACGACGCCATCGTCATGATCGAAAACATCAGCCGTTATATCGAGGAAGGCGAATCGCCGCTGCAGGCGGCGCTAAAGGGCTCCGAGCAAATCGGGTTCACCATCGTTTCGCTGACCGTTTCGCTGATTGCCGTACTCATTCCTCTTCTCTTTATGGGCGATATCGTTGGCCGCCTGTTCCGCGAATTCGCGGTCACCCTGGCGGTCACCATTCTTGTTTCCGCGTTTGTTTCGCTTACGCTCACGCCGATGATGTGCGCCAAGCTGCTCCGTCATCAGAAAAAAGAAGAGGAAGGCTGGTTCTACCGCAAGTCCGAGGATGCCTTCAATGCGGTCATTGCGTTCTATGGCCGGACGCTGCAGTTCGTTCTGCGCTTCCGCACGACCACGCTCATTGTCACCGTCGCGACGCTCGTCGGGACAATTCTTCTCTACATTTATGTTCCCAAGGGGTTTTTCCCGGTTCAGGATACCGGCGTCATTCTCGGCGTCTCCGAAGGTCCGCAAAACGTCTCCTTCGCGGCTATGGCCCAGCGGCAGCAGGCGCTTGCCGACGTCATTCTCAAGGACCCGGCGGTCGAAAGCCTCTCCTCTTTCATCGGCGTCGACGGAACGAATACGACGCTGAACAGCGGCCGCATTCAGATCAATCTCAAACCGCTTGCCGAGCGCCAAATCAACGCTTCTGATGTGATCCGCAGGCTCCAGCCCGAACTCGCGAAAGTCGACGGCGTCTCGTTGTTTCTCCAGCCGGTTCAGGACTTGACGGTCGAAGACCGCGTCAGCCGCACGCAATTCCAGTACAGCCTCGAAGACGTGGATGCCAAAGAGCTTGCTTACTGGACTCCGCGCTTCATCGACAAATTGAAATCGCTGCCTGAACTTCGCGACGTCGCCAGCGATCAATTGAACCAGGGTCTCCTCGCTTCGCTCACCATTGACCGCGACTCTGCGGCGCGCCTCGGGATTCTTCCCGCCGACATTGACAACACGCTCTACGATGCCTTTGGCCAGCGCCAGGTCTCCACGATTTTTACGCAACTCAATCAGTATCACGTGGTCCTGGAAGTTGATCCGCAGTTCCAGCAGGATCCGGATTCGCTGAAAAATATTTATGTGAAGTCTTCCAACGGCACGCAGGTCCCGCTCACCGCCTTCACGCAATTTAATCCTGGCGATGCGGCTCTGGCGCTCAATCACCAGGGCCAGTTTCCGGTGGTCACGCTTTCGTTCAATCTGGCTTCGAATGCAGCGCTCGGCGACGCCGTGAACGCCATCAACCTCGCCAAGCAGGAATTGAACATGCCTGCCAGCATCCAGGCTACGTTCCAGGGCACAGCAGCCGCCTTCCTTAAGTCCCTGGCCAACGAGCCCATCCTGATTCTTGCCGCGCTCGTTACTGTGTACATTGTTCTGGGCATCCTGTACGAGAGCTACATTCACCCAATCACGATTCTCTCGACGCTTCCGTCAGCCGGCGTTGGCGCGATTCTCGCGCTGCTTCTTTGCCGCACGGAATTCAGCGTCATCGCATTGATCGGCATCATCCTGCTCATCGGCATCGTCAAGAAGAACGCCATCATGATGATCGACTTCGCGCTGGAGGCCGAGCGCAAGGAAGGGAAGGCGCCGCTCGACGCCATCTACGAAGCGTGCCTGCTTCGTTTCCGGCCGATCATGATGACCACGATGGCTGCGCTGCTCGGTGGGCTGCCGCTGGCGCTCGGCGCCGGCGTGGGCTCTGAATTGCGCCGCCCACTGGGCATCACCATCGTTGGCGGCCTGATTCTCAGCCAATTGCTGACGCTTTACACCACGCCGGTTGTTTATCTGGCGTTCGATTGGCTTGGGCGCCGTTTCGCGTTTCACGTCGGCAATCCCATCGAAGAGCCGGCGCACGGAGACTAGCGCGTGAACTTTTCCTCCAACTTCTCCGCGCCCTTTATTCGACGGCCCGTCGCCACCTCGCTGATTACCTT
>Ga0137409_10001578_pt1 | contig 24672 bp, 19 predicted proteins | sample CZODoug1_16funga_FD_122059 | JGI IMG/M metagenome (GOLD analysis project Ga0137409, IMG submission 122059) | Vadose zone soil fungal communities from Angelo Coast Range Reserve, California, USA - CZODoug1_16fungal (Hybrid Assembly) | ecosystem: Environmental > Terrestrial > Soil > Vadose zone...
AGGATCTGGCCGGACACGAGGCAATGCTCCGGTACGTCGGCTGTTCCGGCAATTGCACTGGCTGTGATGATGGAGAACTCATATCCGGTAAGACTTCGCAGATCGGGGCAGCTTAGTTTAGGCGTAGCACGAACCTCGTTAGATAGAGGCTTCCAGTTTTTGAATTGCGATGGGTTTTGCGCTTTGGCGCCTACGGTAACGATCAGGCACAGGGGAATCAAGCCGAAATTAATGCGTTGACGTGTAGCCTTCATGCGACGGCCCTCCTTTGAACCAAGCGACCGCATAATACGCTAAGAGTCGCGGCATCCACCTTTATTGTTATCAGGGATAAGACTGGCGCTTGACCTACAAAGAAATCGGATTTACCCGCGGTTTGTCGGCTACTCTTCCAAAATCCCATAGGAAGAGTGGCCCGTAATGGTCGAAGTGAGCAGGCGAGATAACATCCAGGGTTGGCCGACTTCCGGCCGTCGCGACGGCCACTCCGCCCTCCTTTATGAATAGACGTTTCAGCGGCGGAATCCGTCCTTCACTTGCAAAGACAAGAGTTATCTCCAACGCTTGGTTTAGGGGGATATAATCCACGCCATTGTGGCACTGACCTCTGGCACTCGCCTCGGCCCATACGAAATCTTGACGCCGCTCGGCGCGGGCGGCATGGGCGAAGTGTACCGCGCGCGGGACACGCGCCTGGACCGCACCGTCGCCATCAAAATTCTTCCGCCGCATCTCTCCGAAGATCCCATTCTCAGACAGCGTTTTGAGCGCGAGGCCAGGGCCATCTCCAGCCTGAATCATCCGCACATTTGCCTGCTGTATGACGTTGGAAAGCAGGACGGCACGCAATTTTTGGTGATGGAGTGCGTCGAAGGCGAGACCCTGGCGAAGCGGCTGGAAAAAGGCCCGCTGCCCCTCGACTTGGTACTCAAATACGGTGTTGAGATTGCCGACGCGCTCGACAAGGCACACCACAGCGGCGTCATGCATCGCGATCTGAAGCCCAGCAACATCATGCTGACGGCGTCAGGGGCCAAGCTGCTCGATTTCGGTCTAGCTAAACTGAATGCGGAGGTCGCGCCATCGGCCGACACTTTGACCGAGATGACTACCGGAGATCGGAAGCTGACCGAGAAAGGGACAATCCTCGGCACATTTCAATACATGGCGCCCGAGCAACTGGAAGGCAAAGAAGCCGATGCGCGAACCGACATCTTCGCATTCGGCGCTGTGCTGTACGAGATGGCTACGGGCAATCCTGCATTTATCGGGAAGAGCAAGGCCAACTTGATCGCCGCGATTCTGGAACGCGACCCACCGCCGATTTCGTCGCTTCAGCCGATGACACCGCCAGCGCTGAATCACCTGGTGAAGCGCTGTCTGGCGAAAGACCCGGACGAGCGCTGGCAAACCGCGCGCGACCTGATGCACGAGCTGAAGTGGATCGCTGGTGGGGACGCTCAGGCCGCATTGCGAGCAGAAGGCATTGCTCGTAGCAATCGCTATAGCCGTGCGGGTTGGATCCTCGTCGGCGTTCTGTCTCTGACTGTGCTTGCCCTTTCAACTGTTTTGAGGCAGCGCGTTTCGCCCAGCCCCACGCCTGTGCAGTTCTTAGTTCTTCCGCCGGAGAACTCATACATCAATGCTGCGGCAGGTGCTGCTGTCTCACCCGATGGCCGTCAACTGGCTTTTGTAGCTTCTGATTCCACCGGCAGAGACGCTCTGTGGGTTAGATCTTTGGATTCTTTGACGGCGCGTTCGCTCGCGGGCACGGACGGGGCGGCGTTGCCTTTTTGGTCGCCGGATAGCCGTTGGGTCGGCTTTTTTGCGCATTCGACGTTAAAGAAAATCGACATCACCGGCGGGCCTCCTATCTCAATAGGAGGCGTCTTAGCGGGAAACGGTGGCACATGGAACCGGGACGGTGCGATTGTATTCGGAACAGGCGCTACCCGTTTGCTATATCGCGTACCGGCGGCGGGTGGGGAGGTCGTCCCTTTGATCAAGCAGGCGGAGGCGGTGGCTGGAGGGCGTCATGGGCCGCATTTTCTATCCGACGGAAATCACTACCTGTATGACGCCCACCAAGCTGGACCTGGGCGTGCTGTTTACGTGGCATCGCTCGACTCGGACGCAGGCAAACTGTTAGTGCAAGGCGGAGCAAGTCCTGCTTATCAGCAGGGATACCTGCTCTATCTCCGTGGGACCACTTTAGTTGCGCAGCCTTTCGATGAGAAACGGCTTGAGATTATTGGGAGTGCGTTCACGCTGGCCGAAGCTGTGCAATCCTTCTCGGTATCACAGTCGGGAGGAGTTCTGGCGTACTGGACAGGTGCAGGCGCTAACGAGCAGCAAGTGGTCTGGTTTGACCGAAAGGGAAATCGGATTGGTTCGCTGGGCGAACCCGTTCGTCAAACCGACATTCGGATATCACCAGACGGTACGAAGGTCGCAGCCGAGATTTACGACCAGGAGGTGAGCGGGATAGACTCCGACATCTGGCTGTACGATGTTTTGCGCGGAGTCAAAACACGGTTGACATCTGGTCCTGGAACCGCACGAATGCCATGCTGGTCACCCGACGGGAAACACATTGTCTTCAGCTCAGACCGGAAAGGGAACTTTAGCCTCTACGAAAAAGCGATCGATGGGGCCGGGGATGAAGAGCTCGTGCTCGAAGCCGAAACTGCGAAGTATTGCGAGAGTTGGTCGCCGGATGGCAAGTTTCTTCTGTATAGAACCGTTCCGGCCGATAACAGTGCGAGGCGTGAGGTGTGGACTTTGCCGCTTTTCGGAGACCGAAAACCCGTCCCCTATCTTCAAACGAAATTCGACGAACATTGGGCCGAGTTTTCGCCGGATGGAAAGTGGATTGTGTATACGTCCAATGAATCAGGAAAAGATGAGGTGTACGTGAGACCGTTCCCGGCATCAGGCGGCAAACTGCTGGTGTCAACTTCGGGAGGCTCACAGCCGAAATGGCGCCGCGACGGCCAGGAGATTTTCTATCTAGACCCCGGCGGTGAGTTGATGGCAGCGAAAGTGAAGCAGAATGGTTCGGCCCTGGCAATCGACGCTACCCACCCTCTCTTTCAGGCACACATGGAGGGGTCCTTGCACAATTATGATGCCAGTGCTGACGGCCAGCGGTTCCTCATCGTCACCTCCACGCCCCAGAAGCTGCCGTCTCCCATCACAGTCGTCGTCAACTGGGACGCAGGGTCGAAAAAGCAATGAATCCCTTATAGGTTCTTAAGAAAGACAAACTCGCCATGAGCAATTCACCGTGCTGGAGGGGGCCTTAAGCATTTTTGAGATTTGGTGGACGAGAAGGGATTCGAACCCTCGGCCTCCTCGTTGCGAACGAGGCGCTCTCCCAGCTGAGCTACTCGCCCACGAGCAGCAAATCGATTTTAGCAAACGCGCTGGTGCTTGCCAACACGCGTTCTACGGCTTGTGAACAAAAAAGGGCGCAACACTTGCCCGATGCGGCGGGATGCTGCGCCCATGAAACCAAAGTTATAGGGTGCGACTAAAGTTACGGCTGCTCGACCGACCCGCCGACGCGTTGGGCCACGATCTTCTTGGCGTTCTGGTAGAGCGCTCGTGCCTGGGGAATCGCTTCGACGGCTTTCTGGACTTGTGGATCGGCTTCCAGCAGAACCTTAAAGCCTTCCTGCTGGCTGAAGGTCGACATGAAAACTTCCTGCTTGATCTTGCGCTTGATCCAGTCGTGGCTCTCGGCCATGTCCGGTTCGGTGTAGCGGACGTTGTGCTTGCTCAGATACTCGCGGAAGGTGCGCATTACGTTGTCGTCGGCCTCGAATTCCTTGGTGATCGTGGGCTTGGAGCCAAGGAAGTAGCGCGTAAATCCGCCCACGCCCGTCTCGGCAGGGAAGAACACGTCGTCGCGATAGAGCAATTGTTCAAACTTGGTCAGCTTTGGCGCAGGCACAGCGATGTCGGGTGTGATGCCGCCGCCACCAGTCACCTGGCGCCCGCTATCGGTCAGTTTCACTTCCGTCGGATGATCGGGCACCTTGCGTTCATAGTGATATTCATAAAGCGAGACGGATTTGTAGTCCCGCTGAATCAGGCGTCCGCTCGGTGTGTAATATCGTGCAGTCGTCAGAGCCAGTCCGGTGTTTTCGCTGAGCCCGGTCACGGTCTGCACCAGGCCTTTGCCGAAAGTGGTCTCGCCCACGATCAATCCGCGGTCATGATCCTGCACCGCGCCGGAGACAATTTCCGTCGCCGAAGCCGAATTGTTGTTCACCAGAATGACGAGGGGAACGGTTACGCCTTGATTGCCGCGCACCGCATAGTACCGCCGCTCTGGCGAGGTCCGTCCATGGTGCGAAACGATCAGCTGGTTTTTATCCAGAAACATGTCGCCGACAGCGACCGCCTCATTCAGCAAGCCACCGGGGTTCGCGCGCATGTCCAAAATCAAGCCATCAAGCGTGGTGGCATTGAGCTGTTTCAGCGAATCCGCGATTTCGCGATCCGTCGTCTCGTTGAATCCCGACAGCCGGATGTAGCCGACGCCCGGCTTCAGCATGAAGGCGATGTCCACGGAATGGCGAGGAATCTCGTCGCGCGTCACGGTGAAGACGAGCTGTTCCGAATAGCCTTCGCGCGAAACCATAATCTTGACAATCGTGCCCTTCGGTCCCTTCAACATATCCGCCACTTCGGTGGTGGTCATGCCGTCCGTGGATTTGTCATCCACTTTGACAATCACGTCACCCGGCCGGATTCCTGCGTTATAAGCAGGCGCGCCCGCATACGGCGCCATCACCACCGTGTGATTCTCTCGCGGTGCGACGATCATTCCCACGCCGTAATACTTTCCGCGCTGGTCTTCACGCAAGAGGGAAAACTGCTTGGCATCGAAAAAGCTGGAGTGCGGGTCGAGCATGCGCAACATGCCCGGAATGGCGCCCTGATAGACGGCCTTGTCCACATCGACCGTATCGGCATAATTGTTCTGCACTACGTTCAGAACCCGGGTAAAGTCCCGAACAGCCGTTTGATAATCGTCCGCCGAGGCGGTCGTGGCTCGCACGTTAGGGCCGTAAATGCCCCCAAGTACGGCGGATACCAGCAGTACGGCTACCACAACTACAAGTCCGCGACGCTCTGATCTCATCTTTACCTCGCGTGACAGCTCAAGCTAAAATTATAACACACACTATTCGATGCAAACTCCGGTTTGACAGCGGCTGACACCCTTTCTATGATGCCCATGGACCCTTTAGACGGCTCCCAAACGTAATGTTGAGCGTTCCCCACATGATTGTGCTGTTTCTGGTGGTCTTGGTCGTTTTCGGGCCACAGAAGCTGCCGGAGCTCGCCCGTGGCCTGGGCAAGCTCATGGCCGAGTTCCGCAAAGCCTCCACAGACTTTAAGAGCGCATTTGAGGAAGAGATGCGCGAGATGGAGCGTGCGGCCATGCAGGCGGAACGCAAGAAAGCTGCCGAGGCCGCTGCCGCTTCTGCTGTAGCCGCCGAAACTACGCCGCCCGCCCTCACGGAGGGGGCCACCGTTACCTCACCGCCATCGAGTGAGGGTCAGCCAGAGCAGGCTGCATCCCAAGACCCGGCAATTTCACCGGTGGCCGAATCCGTCCCACGCTCTCCGGAGGAGTGGACCGAAGCGAAGACCGAATCGGCTGCCGTCACTGATTCCCAAGATACCCTCCATGACCACCAGCATCCGGCCTGAATCCGTGCCCGATCCCGAATCCAACTCGCAAATCACGCCCCCGCCGGAAGAGCCCGCTGGAGCGATGACCTTTTTCGAGCACCTCAGTGAGCTTCGCAAGCGCATCGTTAACTCGCTTATCTCGGTTGCCATCGGCGCCGCTATCGGATGGTTTGCGGCGCCTCATTTTGTCAACTGGATCGTCAAGCCGATGACCGATGCGTTGAAGAAAGCGGGACTGAATCCCCAACTGGTTTATTCGCACCCAGCGGGGTTCTTGAACCTGCTGATTACCTTGAGCATTTACCTTGGGATTGTCATCGCGTCACCCTGGATTCTGTACCAGATCTGGCTCTTCGTCGCGCCAGCGCTCTATAAACACGAACGCAGCGCCATCACGGGTTTTCTGTTTTCCACCGTCTTCCTGTTTCTGGCGGGAATCGCTTTCGGCTATTTCATTTCGCTGCCGTATGTCCTGCGTTTCCTGATTAGTTTCCAAGGGCCAGTCGTACCTCTAATCAATGTCGATGAGTATTTCGACCTGATTCTGATGATTCTGCTCGGTCTTGGCCTGGTATTCGAACTGCCGGTGCTGATTTTCTTTTTGTCACTCTTCGGAATCGTGACTCCCAAATTCCTGATGAAGAATTTTCGTTACGCCATATTGGTGATCGCCATTCTTGCGGCCATTCTTACGCCAACGCCGGACGCGACCACTATGCTGGTCTTCATGGCCGTCCTGGTGGCTCTATATTTCGTGGGAGTTGCGGTGTCGTGGGTAGTTGTGCGGCGGCGCGAGCGGCGCCTGGCAGCCGCGGAGGCTGACTAAATGACCTCGCTTTCGAGAATAAGTCTGGGTGTGATTCCAGCCCTTTGCATCTTTGCGATAGGCCTTGCCGGTTGCAAAGCCAGTGGCAAAGAAGCACCTGCGGCGGCAAGCCAGCCGCCGTTCATGAGTGCTGTCGCTTCCACTCCGCCGCAATCAGCGGATGACGCACCGGCGCCGGAAAAAACTGGCGGCTTTGATGGCAAGCGCGCCTTTGCCCAAGTCGCCAAGCAAGTCAGTTTCGGCCCGCGCCCGTCGGGCTCGCCAGCCATCGCCCAATTGCAGGAGTATCTGCTCTCCGAACTAAAAAGCTACGGCTGCGCGGTGGAAACGGATTCCTTCGGCTCCGACACTCCCGCCGGACGCATCGCCATGAAAAACATTCTGGTGAAGATCCCCGGCGAAAAACCCGGCATCATTCTCCTCGGCACGCACTACGACACCAAGCGCCTCGCCAACTTTGTCGGCGCCGATGACAGCGGCTCTTCCACCGGGGTGATGTTGGAGCTTGCCCGCCTGCTCTGTCCACAACATGGCAAGTACGCCGTGTGGATTGCGTTTTTCGACGGCGAAGAAGCTGTGAATCCCGCATGGCAAGATCCCGACAACCGCTACGGCAGCCGCCAAATGGCCGCAAAGTTCGCCGTGGCGGGCGACATCCCGAAGATCAAAGCCTTCTTGCTCGCGGATATCGTCGGCGGCCGTAATCTGCACTTCAAGCGAGAGGGCGATTCAACCAAGTGGTTAAAGGATTTGGTATGGAAGACCGCGCACCAGCTGGGTTATCAGAGCGTCTTCCTGGACACGGAATTTCCTGTCTCTGACGATCACCTGTCATTTCTCAGCCGCAACGTGCCTTCCGTGGATGTCATTGACTTGGACAACGGTCCAAATGGCGACGTCTACTATTGGCACACGCCGCAAGACACGCTCGACAAGATCAGCGCCAAGAGCCTCGCCATCACCGGCCACGTTTTCCTGGAAAGCGTGAAGCAACTTCAAGCGAAGTGATGTAGCGGTCCTGACCCGGTCGGGGCCGCCTTTGTTCTACGCCTCGAACCTCACATCCTTGCCTTTTTGCACCACCGAGTGCTTCCCAAAATCCTCGTCATTGCGGTACGGAAAATCCGAGCGATAGTGGCTCCCCCGGCTTTCTTCGCGCGCCAATCCGGATCGCGCGATCAGCAGCGCCAGCGCGTGCAAATTCCGCAATTCGTGAGACTCGCGCCCCGCCTTCTCTGATTTATGAAGCTCCGGAGATTCGAGTTGTTCAATGGCGTCCGCTAATTCTTTCCCGCTTCGCAGAATCCCAACTTCTTTCCACATTACATCACGAATTTTCGTCAGGGTGGCGCAGGCGGGCGATGGTTTCGCTGCCGCTTTTGGCGGCTCCTTGTCCGCCGCCGAAGAATTTCCCGGCAGTGGGGCGGGGCTCCCGGGCAGCGCCGCTCCGCTGCGCTTCCCAACCGGCACGTCCTCGATCATTGCCTGTCCCGCACGTGCGCCGAAAACCAGTCCTTCGAGCAGGGAATTGCTGGCCAAGCGATTGGCCCCATGCACGCCCGTCGCTGCCGTCTCGCCCGCGGCGTACAGGCCCGCCAGGGAAGTCCGCCCCCAAAGATCGGTCTTTACTCCGCCCATCATGTAATGCGCCGCAGGGCAGACGGGGGCCATGTCGCTCGCCAGATCCAGGCCATAGCCCGCGCACGTCTCGTAAATCCGCGGAAACCGTTTCTTCAGAAACTCTTCGCTCTTCTTGGTCATGTCCAGATAGACATGCGCGCTTTGTGTCCGATGCATTTCGCTGACAATGGCGCGCGCGACGATGTCCCGTGACGCCAGCTCTTGTGCTTCGTGGTAGCGCTTCATAAATCGTTCTAGGCCGATGTTGCGCAGCACGCCGCCTTCGCCGCGCAGCGCTTCGGATAGCAAAAACCGCGGCGCGCCCTTCACCGCCAGTGCTGTGGGATGGAATTGCACGAACTCCATGTCCGACAGCACTGCCCCCGCCTCATAAGCGATGGCCATGCCATCTCCGGTAGCCACTTCAGGATTAGTCGTCTCTCGATAAAGTTGTCCAAGTCCGCCGGTCGCCAGCAAAACCGCCCCGGCCAGTAGCTCATGCTTCGAGCCGTCGGTTTCATCAATAAAACGCAGCCCAGTGACGCGCCCGCGCTCCACAATCAATTCCGTCGTAAAAGCGTGCGCGCGCAGGTGCAGGTGCGGAATCGTGTGCGCCCGCGCCAGCAGTGCCCGGCTGATTTCTCTGCCTGTCGAGTCGCCGTGCGCATGCAAGATGCGGGATCTGCTATGCGCGGCTTCCCGCGTAAACGCCAGTTTTGTTCCCGCGCGGTCGAATTCCGTGCCCCACTCAATGAGCTGCGTGATGTATTTCGGACCTTTTTCGACCAAAAGAGCCACGGCTTCGGGGCGGCACAAACCATCACCAGCATTGATGGTGTCCTGCTCGTGCAGCCCGATTTCATCTTCGTCGGAGAGGGCTACGGCGATCCCTCCCTGAGCCCAAGCCGTTGCCGAATCGCTTAAATTGGACTTCGCCAGAACCAGAACGCTTCCGGCCGCGCTCAGCTCGATCGCCGCGCGTAAGCCCGCGATTCCGCTGCCCACCACGGCATAGTCAGCGCGATGAATTTTGTGGGAGTTCGTCATGGGAGTGGGAAGTTTGCCGCCCCAATATGGTAGCACGAAGAAATTGCGCCGATGAGTGAAGCGCGCCCCACATGCGATGCATCCAGCGCGTGTGTTACATTGAAAATGTCTCGCTCATGAAAACGAAACGCATTCTCGTGAAATCGTCTGCCGGTTCCTACTCGGTTGTGTCCGGTGCAGGCGTGATTCACCGTGCCGCACAGGAAATTGCTGCACTTGGTCGATTTTCAAGCGTCCACATTGTTTCATCGCCCAAAGTCTGGCGCGCGGCAGGGAAGTCCGTCCAGCGCGGCCTGCGGCTTTCGAAGCGCAGCAGCGTCCATCTCTTCGATGACGCCGAATCCGCCAAAAATCTTCGCAGCGTGGAACTGATCACGCGCTCCCTGTGTCGCGCGGGTGCCGATCGTCAATCACTCGTCGTTGCGGTGGGAGGCGGAGTGGTTGGTGACGTAGCCGGGTTTGCCGCGGCCTCGTACTTGCGCGGAGTGAAACTCGCCCACATTCCCACAACCCTCGTTGCTCAGGTGGACAGCTCCATTGGTGGAAAGACTGGCGTGAATCTTCCCGAGGGAAAAAATCTGGTTGGCGCATTCTTTCCGCCAAAATTGGTGCTTACCGATCCAGACCTGTTGCGCACGCTCTCCGATCGACAATTTCGTGGCGGCCTTGCCGAAGCCATCAAGCATGCTGTCATCGCGGACTCGGAAATGTTTGCGCTGCTTGAGAAAAACATGGATAAGGTCTTACGGCGGGATCGTCAATCCCTGGGATTTCTGATCCCCCGCAACGTCCAGATCAAAGCTCGCGTCGTCAGCCGTGACGAGCGCGAATCTGGCCGGCGCGAAATCCTGAACTACGGTCACACTTTCGCTCATGCCCTCGAGAGCGTCACGAAATATCGCCGCTACCAGCATGGCGAAGCCGTGGCCTGGGGCATGATCGCCGCAGCTTTCCTCGGGCATGAGCTCGGCTTGACGCGCGCCGACGACGTCAGTCGCATCGTCGCGCTGATTCGCCGCTTGGGACCGTTGCCACCGTGGCCAAACGTTCCGCCTGTGGCTTTGCTTAATGCCATGCGCTCCGACAAAAAAACACGCGCCGGAATTCTTCGCTTCGTCCTCTCGCCGCGCATCGGCGAGGCGCGTTCGTATGACACTGTTCCGCTGCACGTCGTGGAGCGCGTTCTTCACTTCACGCCCCGCCTTATCACCGCCAGTGAGAAGCATTCGCGAGGCCGGAATGCCTGAGGCCGCCGCGCCGGCCAAGGGAACCCGCCCCGAAGGCGCCGTTACCGAAGCCGACGCTTCCAAAAAAGTCCGCGAAATGTTCACCGAGATCGCGCCGCGGTACGACCTGCTGAACCATCTCCTGTCGCTGCAACTCGACCGCCTGTGGCGCGCCCGCGCCGCAAAACATCTTCGGCCTTTATTTCCTGGGCCGGAGATTGTTGTGGAGAATTACAAGCCCGTCCACGTCTGGCATGAGACTTCCGTGCTGGATCTTTGCTGTGGAACGGGAGACCTGGCCATTACGCTTAATCTTAGATATTTGGCGCGCGTCGTGGGTGTGGACTTTTCACACAGCATGCTCATCCGCGCCAGAAAGAAAAGCGCGTGCCTGCACAGCAAAACTTTGGTGCAACTCCGACCCATCAGGTATGTCGAAGCAGACGCCTTGCGGCTGCCATTCGCCGACGGCACCTTTGATCTGGTCACCACGGCCTTCGGTTTTCGCAACCTCGCCAATTACGAAGCCGGCCTCCGCGAAATTCAGCGCGTGCTCAAGCCCGGCGGCACCGTCGCCATTCTGGAATTTGCCGAACCGCCCGAAGGTTTGCTGGGCGATCTCTATCGCTGGTATTTTTGTAAAGTGTTGCCGAAGATTGGCGGCCTCATCTCCGGCGATCAAGCGGCCTACAAATATCTCCCAAAATCCGTTGCCCGTTTCTTCCGCCCGCCCGAACTAGCCGCGCTCCTGGCCGCCGTCGGCTATCAATCTGTGGATTACCGTGTCTGGACCCTCGGCACTGTTGCCCTCCACACCGCCATCCGCCCAGAGAATTTGTAGGGGCCGCCTTCTGAGGCGGGCCGTTTTTTGAAGCTATTCTTCTAATCCAGCACTCCGCAATTTCGCGAGCAAAGTTTTCGGTGAAACGCCCAGTTTTTCCGCAGCCCGGGTCTTATTCCACTTGCACTCGCTCATGGTATTTTCGAGTAAAGCCTTTTCCACGTGGCTTACAGCCCGGCCGGTTACTTCCTCCAGCGAGCCTTCCCAATTGAAATTTTCCGGAAGCATCCCTGCTGGCAGTTTGTCGGCATCCGGCTTGGAAGCCGGCAATTGCAATCCTTCGGCGCGAATGCTCAGTCCATCCGCCAGAATGACCGCCCGCTCCAACGTGTTCTGCAACTCCCGCACATTTCCCCTCCAGCGGTAGTGCAGCAGCCGGTCGCGCGCCTCAGCCGACAATTCCAGCCCGGGCTTCCCAAATTCGCGGCTGAATCTTTCCAAAAAATGATCCGCAAGCAGTAGTACGTCGTTGCCGCGCTCGCGGAGAGGAGGAATGGTCATCGGAACGGCCGAAATTCGAAAGTACAAGTCTTCGCGAAACAATTTTTCTTCCGCTAGCTTTCGCAAATCGCGATTCGTCGCCACAACGATTCGAACGTCCACGTCAATCGATTGCGTCCCGCCGACTCGTTCGAATCGCCGCTCTTCCAGCACGCGCAGCAATTTCGCCTGGATCGCCAGCGGTAACTCTCCAATTTCATCCAGGAAGAGCGTTCCGTGATGGGCCAGGTCCATTTTTCCTACTTTGCGCGCCCCCGCGCCCGTGAACGCCCCGCGCTCATGCCCAAACAGTTCGTTTTCCACCAGCCCTTCGGGAATCGCCGCGCAATTCAGCGCCACAAACGGCTGGTCCCGCCGCGGCGACAGATGGTGGATCGCCAGCGCGAACAACTCTTTCCCCGTTCCGCTTTCCCCCAGCAGCAAGCAAGTCGAATCCGTCGCCGCCACTTTCTGAATCTGCTGGCTCACTTCCCGGATCGAGGCATGCTCGCCCACGATCCGCGGAAATCCGTACCGCGTCGAATATTCTTCCCGCAACAACAAATTCTCCCGCTGTAACTCCTGCTGCTCCGCCGCCCGCTTCACCAAAAGCTTCAGGTGCTCCAGGTCCACCGGCTTCTGCAGAAAATCAAACGCGCCTTCCTTCATCGCCGCGACGGCTTCTTCCACCGAGCCGTACGCCGTCAAGAGCAGCACTGGCACGGTGGCATCCGCCTGCTTGGTTTCGCGCAAAACATCCAGCCCCGAAGCCCCCGGCATCTTCAAATCCGTAATCACCAGTAGATATCTTCGCGCACGCACCTTCTGAATCGCCGCCGCGCCGTCCGGCGCTTCGTCTACGGTATAGCCCGCGCGTTCCAATGCTTTCTTCAGCATGGTGCGCAGTTCCTGCTTGTCTTCCACGAGGAGGAGAGGTTCCATCTCTTTCGTTTCTACCACGAATCCTATTGCCTTCTGGGAACAACAAGAGACACGTGTGCAGAGAAGGGAAGCAGTGAGTGCCCGCCCCATGCAGGCCGATATCCGAAGTTCAGTTCTTAGTTTAGGAAGAGAAGCCCTCTACTAACAACTTGCAACCTTCAATTTACGGCTGTACTTTCTAGCGCGCCCACCCGGGATTGCCGTTCGCCTTCCGGAGTTGGTCTTCGAGGGCATCCAGCCCTTGCTTCAAGTCGGCAATTTCCTTCTTCTTGGCGTCGATTCTCGCCGACTTGTCGTTGATGTCTCCCCGGGTGTTTTGTTGGGTCATGGCTTTCTGTGGGTCAGGATAGTACTCCAACTGCGCTTTTTCCAGTTCGCGTTGCAAAATGTCGAGTTCCTTCTCGGCTTTCGCAATCTTATCGTGTTGCTCCTGAAACCTCTTTCTCCAGGCCGCTTCGCTGTTTGGGTCCTCTTTGGGGGTTTGTCCTGCCGGCGTTGCTGCCGTTGTCGCCGCCGTTGTCGCTGCCGTACCGTTAGCGCTGCCGGGGGTCGGGCTACCAGGGGCCGGGCTAGCTGCAGGGGCCGGCTCAGGCGCGGCCTTCTTAAAGTCGTCATCGGTATAAACTTTCTTGGGCTTTGACGCGTCTTTCTTTGACTCCCGCGCTTTTCGCGCGGCGTCGGCCACGGGATCGCCCGTCTGCTGAGAAGCAGCCTGCGGTCGCGCGGCCGCCGAAAACCCCACCAGACACAGCACCGGCACCAGTGCGAGACCCTTCATCCAGATTCTCGTTCGCATATTGACCTACCTCCTGGAGCGGCTGGAATACCCCTACAATCTCTTAGATGCTTGCCTGCCTTAATTCTACCGCTTCTGGCACCCTGCGCGGCAGGGGAAGCGTAACAATAAACTCCGCACCACCCTCCGGCCGGTTCCGCACCTCGACTTGCCCCCCGTGCTGCACGACGATCTTCTGCACTACCGCCAGCCCCAGCCCCGTTCCTTTTGCTTTCGTCGTAAAAAACGGCCGGAACAGTTTCGGCAAAACGTTTGGGGGAATTCCCGGGCCATTGTCGCAAACACTGATCCGCTGGAACTCCGTCTCGTCACTTTGGACGATCTCTCCGCGAACAACCACTCGCCCACCGCCCTCCGTGATGGCGCAGGCTTCCGCGGCGTTCCGCGCCAGGTTCAGCAGCGCTTGCCTCAGCAAGCCTTCGTCTCCACCGGTATCTCCAAATGTTCCCTCCCAAACGATCTTGACCTGCGGCAGCGCTTCGCCCACTTCCGAAACTACCCGCTCGACCATCGCTTGCAGCGGCACTCGCTCGTCCGGTATTTCCAGCGGGCGCGCATACTTCAAAAACTCCGTCACCACGTGCGTAATGTTCCGCGTCTGCTCTAGTATGCGTTCCGCGTAGTCCAGCGCTTCCGTCTCGGTGGACTCCGACCGGATCATCTGCGCGTAACCCGAAATAGTCGCCAGCGCGTTCTTGAATTCGTGCGCGATTCCCGCGGAGAGTTCCCCCAGCGCCGCCAGATTTTCCTTCAATTGCATCCGTTGCTGCAGTGCCGCCAGTTCCGTCAAATCCGTGAGCAAGCAGATCGCCCCGCTGATTTTCCCCTCACCCCTTCGAATCGGCGAGATCGTCACGCCCAGGTGCCGCGTGTCTCCCGCAGGCGGAATATGCTCCACTTCTTCGCGCCGGAAAATCTTTCCCGTCCTGAGGCATTCCGCAATCAGCTTGGTCATGTCCGAGGACGCCCCCAGCGCCTCGCTGTAGCGCCGGAATCCCAATCCGCGAATTCCCAGAACTTGCTCCGCCGCGGGATTCGACGTGGAAATGATCCCTGTGGCGTTCACCACCAGCAGCCCCGCCGGCATGTTCCTCGTCACTTCTTCGCTCAGCCGCTCCGTTAGTTCGGCGCGTTCCTTTTCGATCTTGTGCAACCGTTCCAGTTCTTTTTCCTGCTCGCGAAGTTGTTGAATCACGCCCTGCATCGACGCCGCCATGAACGCCGAAGGATTCTCCGTGCGCGGCGCGCTCGACGCAAATTTCTCTTTCTGCCCCTGCCGCCGGCTCTCGAAAGAACGCCGCATCAGAAACACCACCAGCCCGGTGATCACCAGGAACCCAACTCCCAGCCCCGCCGCGATCATCCAAAGATGCTGTGTGTTATTCGCGTTTTGCACTATTGCCAACATCGCTCTCGTCTTCTGACTCCTTCTTCACTTCCTCTGTGTCCCTCTGTGTTCTCCGTGTCCTCTGTGTTAAATCTTTTTTCTTTTTCCGTTTCTTTCTTCGGCTGTAAAACTTTCCGCTTAAGCTAAGATCCCTCGAAGTCCAGGCCACTGCTCCGCAATCAGCGGCCCGCCATAAACGATCGCCAGCGCCCCAATCCCCAGAAACGTCCCCAGCGGCAACTGGTATTGCCGCGCAATCGCCCACCGCAACCGCCGTTCCGTCCCCAGTCCACGCCGGCTACCGCGTTTCGCTAGTTCACTCCTCCAACCCCCGAGGTACAACGCCACGACCAACCCGACCCCGATCAAGCTCCCCAAAAGGCTCCCCACCAGCAGCGTTAGAAACGTCCCCCGCAATCCGAGAAACGCCCCGATCATGGCGATCATCTTCACATCGCCCATTCCCATCCCCTCGTGCCCCCGCAGCAACCTGTAACCCGCCGCCATGCCCCACAGTAAAAAGCTCCCGAAAGCTGCTCCCAGTAGACCATCCACAATTCCCGCCGCGAATCCCGGCAATCGCACTTGCAGCAATCTCCCCAAAAGGATGCTCGCAAATCCGTCTCCCGGTGGCACAAACGCCGAGAACAGCAATCCCGCCGCAAAACCCGGCCAGTTCACCACATCCGGCAGCAGCCGCACCCGCAAATCCGTCACCGTCAAAACGATAATCAAGCAAGTAAAAAACAACCATTTCACCGTCGTCTGCGTGATCCCAAACTCCAGAAACGCGGCCACAAACAACAATCCCGTGGCCAGCTCAATCAACGGGTACATCGCCGAAATCGGCGTCCCGCAAGCCCGGCACTTCCCCCGCAGCCAGAACCAGGCAAACACCGGCACGTTGTCATAGGGTTTAATCGGCGTCATGCATCGCGGACACCGCGACCCTGGCGTAACAATGGAAATATCCTCCGGAATCCGCGTGATGCAGACATTCAGGAAGCTCCCCACAATAGTCCCAAGCAGAAAAAAGAAGACGATGATGATGACCACGGTTAGCCCGGCCACTCCGCGGCCGCTCTTTCCAATTTGCCACACTCACACCACCGCCTCAATGAATCGCCCCTCCCCCCGTGCCTCAACCCTAACGCTTCCTCTCCCTCTTCTGTGTTCTCCGTGCCCTCTGTGTTGAAATCCCCATTCAACCGTCTCTCGTTCACGCCGAGTTTTTCTTCTCCGCCTATTGACTGTAAACTGTGAACAGTCGACTCTTCTCATGAACTGGTTTGAACGCAAAATCCGCTGCTACGAGCATCGCCGTTGGACCACCGACGACAACCGCCGCGTCCAGCCCTTCTACTGGGGACTTGAGCACATCGGCGGCTCCTCCGACGACGCCAATCCCAGCGCCTTTGTCCGCGACTACTCCCGCAAAGCCATCGAATCGAGCCGGGAATGGTACGCTGCCTCTCCCGCCACCGATTACCGCCTGGACGTCGGTCGCTCTGCGACCGCACATGAAAAAGAAAACGTCCTCACCTTTACCAGTTCCATCGAGTCCCCCTGGCCGGAAAACAATACCGTCCACGCCCAACTCTTTCCCGCCCGCGAGACCATTTCAAATCGCTCGCGTGGCAAGCGCTCCGGTGCAGGCCCTGCCGTCCTTCTCCTCCCCAACTGGAACGCCAAATGGCACGGCCAGAGTGGCCTTTGCCGCTGGATTCAACGTCTCGGCATCACCGTCCTGAAAATGAGCATGCCCTACCACGACCGCCGCATGGCCAAGGGTCACGAACGCGCCGACCAGATCTGCGGCCCCAACATCGGCCTGACTCTCCAGGCCAACCGCCAGTCCGTCCAGGACGCCCGCCGCTGCCTCCACTGGCTCGAACAGCAGGGTTACACCAGGCTCGGCATCCTCGGCACCAGCATTGGCTCCTCGGTCGGCTACATCACCCTCGTCCACGACGAACGCGTACGTGCCGGCGGTTTTTTCCACGTCTCCACCTACTACGCCGACGTCATCAGCCAGGGCATGACCACCAATCACGTCTGGGAGGGCCTGCGCAGCCACGTCACCGTCGACGAACTTCGCGAATACTGGGCCCCCATCAGCCCGATGCCCTACGTCGAGCGCGGCATGGGCGCCGGCCGCACCACCTTCATGGTCTACGGCAAGTACGACCCCACCATGCTCCCCGAACTCACCCGCCAGATGCTCGACTCCCTCCGCCACCATGGCGCCGATCCCCGCACCCTCGAGCTCCCCTGCGGCCACTACTCCCTCGAACTCCCCCCCTTCTCCTACCTCGCCGGCTACCGCATGCTCACCTTCTTCCTCCAATCCCTCGCTTAGCTCGTGTAATGTAAATTTTGGAGTGCGCCGGCTCAATTCAAAAGGTCAACCAATGGCGAAATTCGTCATCAACGGAGTTGTAGTCCAGGGACTTCGAGCGGCCACTAGTACGTTAGATCTCCAAATGCCGTTAATCGAAAAAGTATTCCCTGAGATCGGGCTGTGTAAGCGAGGCTCAATCAATATTCAACTAGAGAATGCACTGAGGATCGAAAAACCCGATTACACCACTGGGCCGATTGTATGGGCCGGTCCGTCGGGCGAAATCTTTAGCTTTCTAAGAATACTGTTGGAGTATCCAGTGGGTGCCATTCCTAGACGCGCATGGATCTACGTTCCCCATGATTCGCCACACCGTAATAATCGTTGTGCGTATGGATCTAGATGTCGGATTCACATTGAACGTGGCCGCGATGATTTCGACATGATCGTTGTCTAGGAAGTGCCGGATGCGCGTGCCCCAGGTGCCGATTTTGCACCTGGGCTCTTCGAATTCCGGTCGTTTCCGAGAGTCGATGCTGCCGCTAGGCGATGCAGTATCATCGGAGCGTGGAAAAACTTCTTCTCTTCGTCTTTGGCCCGCTCGCCTTCGCTGCTGCATTGCTCGTCATTGCTACGGGCATTCGCCGCGCTATTGCAAGATTCCGTTCCCGTCCCACGCCCGAAGAACTCAAAGCCACCTACGAAGCTTACTTGCGCCGCTTGCTGGATCCGCAACCTAAGGCCGTCGAAAAAGAATTGGGAAAGCTTCTGCCAGAAAGACTTTTGCGCCTGTATGAGGACAGATCCGCCATTCAGGCCGCTGGCTTCCAACTGGAAAGGCCTGGCAGCAAGCGCTGGTGGCCAAAACGCTGGTCAGTTTATTGTTTCGAGCCGCTAGACCTCGAATCCCTCAACGAGTTGCCTTACGAGGACGAGCTAGGCCCCGGATTTTGCTTTGCAACCACTGGCCGCGGTTCCTGGTATTGGATAGCCGCCTCCGACCACCGCGCAACGGATTCTCCTGTCATTTTCCTCGATTACGATGGCGGCCGCTCCCATGGCGAAGCTGTCGCTGAAAGCCTCGACGAATTTCTGACTTGGCCGCGCCTTCCTATGAAATGAGGTCAATTGGGCAAGCTCGGAATCCACCTTCATGACAACCCAACAAACACGGCCTCAAAAAGACTTGACTGCCCATAGCACTTTTGCTACTCTCCCAATCAGGTAAGAGTGCGGAATCTTTCCAACTGCGGCGGCCCGTCTGCCGCTTTTTTTTATTAGTAGCCGTTCGCTTCGCCGAGACCTAGGCCCTGCCCATTCCCTTACCCGGAGAAATCCCGGATTCCTACACGATTTGGTGCAATGTAAGCCCTTTAGAATCAACACTTATAGGAATGCCCACAAATGTTGATTCTAAACCACTTAGCTGGACCATAAGTCCTTTAGATGCAACACTTATGAAAAAACGGGGGAGGGGGGCTGATATCGCTAACCAGGCCATTCCAATCTAGAGCGGTGAAGCCAAGCCATCACGCGGTCTTCTGATCTTCTCCGTGGACTCTGTGCGCTCTGTGTTGAGATTCGTTTGCTCAGCGCAGCAGCGATGAAAACCCTACCTCAGCCACCAGCGCTGACAGCGCTTCAATTTCGCCCCCCAGCGGCCGGTCCTGTGTGACTTTAGCCGATTTTGCCCGCACGGCGTCATAGGCTTTTTTGGCCAGCGTGCCAGTCTGCAGCGGCGCCAGCAAATCGATCCCCTGGCACGCGCAGAGCAATTCGATGGCGATCGTGTTTCGCAAATTGACGAGCATCCGCCCTAGCCGCCGCGCTCCGCTCATTCCCATCGACACGTAATCTTCCTGATTGCCCGAAGTCGAAATCGAATCCACGGAATGGGGGGTTGCCAGCGCTTTGTTCTCGCTCGTCAGCGCCGCCGCCGTTACCTGCGCAATCATGAATCCCGAATTCAATCCCGGCTCCGGCGTCAGAAACGGCGGCAGCATGCTGGTCAAGGGATTCGTCATCTGCTCGATGCGCCGTTCGACAATCCCGCCGAGCGTCGCAATCGCTATCGCAACCTGGTCCGCCGCCATCGCCAGCGGCTGCCCATGAAAATTTCCACCGCTGATAATGTCCCCGTTGTTGGCGTCGCGCACAAAAACCAGCGGATTATCCGTCGCGCTGTTCAGTTCCACCGCCGCTATCTCCCGCGCTTGCGCCAGCGAATCACGCACCGCGCCGTGTACCTGTGGAGTGCACCGCAAGCTGTATGCATCCTGTACACGTGTGTCTTTTTCAGCGGAACGATGCGACTCCCGAATCTGGCTGCCTTTATTGAGGTGTGCAAGATTCCGCGCCGTCGTCGCCGCTCCCGCATACGCGCGCGCATGCATAATCCGCGCATCGAACGCGCCGGGGCTTCCGCGCAGCGCATCCAGCGAAAGAGCAGCGGCCACGTCCGCGGTGTCCACGAGATTGTCCGCTTCGCGCAAAGCCAGACTCAGCAGCGCCAGCATGCCCTGAGTCCCGTTCAGCAGCGAGAGTCCTTCTTTCGCTTCAAGTGCGACCGGCGTAATCCCCGCGCGCTTCATGGCTTCGCCGCCTGGCAGAACTTCTCCGCGAAATGCCGCGCTGCCTTCGCCAATCACTACCTGCGCCAAATGTGCCAACGGCGCGAGGTCTCCCGAAGCGCCCACCGAACCCTGCGAAGGAATCACCGGATGCACCTTGGCGTTTAGCATCTGGCAAAGCGTCTCAACCACGCGCGGCCGCACGCCGCTCAATCCCTTCGCCAGGGCGTTGGCGCGCAGCAACATCATAGCGCGCGTTTCCGGTTCGCTCAGCGGCGCGCCTACGCCGCTAGCGTGCGATCGCACAAGATTCACTTGCAGTTGCCGCACTTGCTCCGTGGAGATGCGCACGGAAGCGAGTTTCCCGAAGCCCGTGTTGATTCCGTAAGCCGTCTTCCCTGACGCCACGAGGCGCTCAACGACGGCGCGCGAAGCATTCATCCGCTCGATTGCCGAAGCCGACAGTTGAACTTGCTCGCCGCGCAGCGCCACATCGTAGAGTTGCGGAAAGGTGAGATCGTTTCCGCTCAGGGCGACGCTCATGCCTTGCTCCGATCCGGCTGCGGCGCCACGATGGAATTAAACGCGGCTTCGTATTTCTTGGGCAGTAATTTCGGACGGCCGTTGCTCCCGCAAATCACGTGCGTCGTTTCTCCGTTCGCCAACACTTTCCCGTCCGCGTCGCGAATCACTTCGTAGGAAAACTTGACGACGCGATTCCGGGATTCCGCGATGCGCGTCCGGATGCGCAGAACTTCGTCATACATCGCCGAATGATGATACCGGCAGTGCACGTCGGCGACCACGATGCGGCAGTCGTCTTCCTTTTCCATGCGCTTGTACTCGAAGCCCAGCGCGCGCATCAGTTCCACGCGGCCGACTTCGAACCAGACCAGGTAGTTCGCATGATAGACCACGCCCATTTGATCCGTCTCCGCGTAGCGCACGCGCACCACCGCGTCATGGTATTCAATCATCGACTCTCCCGGGGGTTCTCTCAACAAGACTTAAACGCAAAACGCGAAGCCAGTCACCACTCGCCGATCACTGCTTTTCGCCTTGCCAGACCGGCTTGCGCTTCTCCAGAAACGAAGCGACTCCTTCCTGAAAATCGGGCGTGCAACGAATGCGCGCGTTCTCCAGGATGGCGCGTTCCAAATCGTGGTCCACTCCCGCAGCCGCCGAGGAGACCAGAAGATGTTTGGAACGCGTGAGGCTGCTCGGGCTTGCCGCGATCAGCAGGTTCGCAAGTTCGTGCGCGCGCTCCATCAGTTTGTCTGCAGGAACAACCTCTGACACGAGACCAAATTCTTTTGCCTCTGCCGCTTCGAGGATGCGGCCGGTGAGCAATAGATCGCGCGAGCGCTTTTCTCCAATCTGCCGCGTCAGAAAAACAGAAACAATCGCTGGCAGAAATCCAATCTTCACTTCTGTGTACCCGAATTTCGCTTCCGGCACGGCCAGCGTGAAATCGCAGAGCGTGGCGATACCGCAGCCTCCGGCATACGCCGCGCCGTTGACCGCTGCGATCAGCGGTCGCGGGAAACTCCAGATGCGGCGAAACATCTTGGCAATCCGCCGCGAATCCTCCTGATTTTCCGCCGGGGACTGCTTCGCGATGCACGCAAGCATATCCAAATCCATGCCGGCGCAAAATGCTTTGCCCGCTCCGGTCAGAATCCCCACGCGTGCGTGGCTTCGTTCGATTTCATCAAGCGCCGTTTGCAGTTCCGCCATCATGGGCGTCGAAATGGCGTTGCGCTTTTCGGGCCGGTTCAGCGTGATGGTTGCGATATTTCCGGTAATTTCGAGAAGAAGTGTTTGATGCATCGCCGCAATCTCCCTTGATTCTGCGCGTTAACAATTTGTCCATAACGCGGAAGCCTCGGACGTAGGGGTGCAGCATGCAGCGCCCCTACTCGGCAGGATCGTTCGGTCCAGGTGATTCTAGTTCATCAGAGGAGCGTGCGCATGCTTCGCGCGAATTTCGTTGGTCATTTCAAGCACTCTCGTTAGCCGCGCGGAATCAATGCCCGGATCGGCGCCCGCTTTTCGCAGCGCGGCAACCACACTTTCCGTTGCGATGTTCCCGACCAGATTGTCCCCCGCAAACGGGCAGCCGCCAAGCCCCGTCAGCGCTCCGTCGAACCGCCGGCAGCCTGCTTCGTAGGCGGCAAGGATTTTTTCCTGCGCATTCTCGGGCCTGCTGTGCAGATGCACGCCTAATTCGATTCCGGCGACGTGATCCTTCACGCTCCGATACAAATCGCCGACCAGTTGTGGCGAGGCAGTGCCCACGGTGTCCGCGAGCGAAACCGTTCGCACGCGAATATCTTTCAGCCACTCCAAAGTGTCCGCGACGATCTCGGGCCCCCACGGTTCGTCGTAAGGATTTCCAAACGCCATCGAAATATAAATTACTAGGCCACGATTTGCCGCGGCCGTTTCTTTCTTCAACTTTTCGACCAGCAAGCGCGATTCATCCCGAGTCATGTTGGCATTTGCGCGCCGAAAATACGCGGAGATCGAATATGGATACCCGATTGTCGTGACACCCGGCGTTGCAAAGGCGCGCTCCAATCCTTTCTCGTTCACGACGATGCCAATAATTTCCGGCAATTGAACACCAGCGGGGAGGGAAGCGTTAAGCTTGGCCATTACTTCTTCGCTGTCCGCCATCTGTCTGACATGTTTCGGCGAAACAAAACTCACCGCGTCGATGTGCTTGAATCCCGCAAGCACAAGTTCCCTCAGATACTCCGCTTTGTACTTCGTGGGAATTTGTTCCGGCAATCCCTGCCACGCATCCCGCGGGCATTCAATCAGTTTGATTTGTTCGGTCATTTCGCTTGCGGTACCAAGAAACAAAATCGAATAACAAGAAACACAAAGCCAGTACAGTGCTGGCGATCGCGGCCCAAGCCACACCGGACAAAAATGGCGGAACCGCAAGGTCGCCGCCCCAGACCTGGTTTTCTTTCCAGAAGTTGCGACTGAGAACGAAACCTATAGCCCATGTCGGTAAAGATGCTAGCAAAATGATGAAGCCTCTTCGTCTCATGGGTTCAGGTTTGCAGGACTCCGGTTTTGAATTCGCGGATGTCGGGATTTAGCGCGGCGGCTTCTAGGGCCCAGACTAATGCGTCGCGGGTGTGGGCGGGATCGATGATGGCGTCGACCCAGAGGCGGGCGGCGGCGTAGCGCGGATCGGTTTGGTGTTCGTAAGTGGCGCGGACGGATTCGACCAATTCCTTTTTTTGTTTTTCGTCGACTTTTTTACCTTCGCGCTCGAGTTGTTTTAACTTTATTTCGGCGAGCGTGCTTGCAGCAGCGTCGCCGCTCATGACGGCGAACCTTGCCGTGGGCCAGGCGAACATGAAGCGCGGGTCGTACGCTTTGCCGCACATGGCGTAATTTCCGGCGCCGAAGCTGCCGCCGCAAATTACGGTTATTTTTGGCACCACACTGTTGGCAACGGCGTTCACCATTTTTGCGCCAGCGCGAATGATGCCGCTCCACTCCGCGTCTTTGCCAACCATGAAACCATTTACGTCGTGTAGAAAAACGAGTGGAATGCGATTCTGATTGCAATCCAGAATGAAGCGCGCAGCTTTTTCGGCGGACTCCGTGTAGATTACGCCGCCAAATTCTATGCGTTTTTGGTCCGAGCCACGCGCCAGTGTTTGCACGTGTTTTTTCTGATTCGCGACGATGCCGACGGCCCAGCCGCCGATGCGCGAATAGCCGCAGAGCAGCGTCTCGCCGGATTCGGCGCGGTATTCTTCGAATTCGCCGGCATCCACGATGCGCGCGATGATTTCGCGCATGTCGTATTGCTTGCCGGGATCGCTCGAAAAGATTCCGTAGATTTCTTCCGCAGAAAAGAGCGGTTCTCGCGCCTTGGTATGACTGAACGGCGAAGGATTGGGCGCGCCGATTTTATCAACCAGCGCGCGAATTCGTTTGATGCACGCATCGTCATCGGGTTCGCGAAAATCCACGGTGCCGCTGATTTGCGAATGCATTTTCGCGCCGCCGAGATCTTCGGCGGAAGTCTTCTGACCGATCGCCGCCTGCACCAACGCAGGCCCCGCGAGAAAAAGTCCCGAACCGTCGGTCATCAGGATGTGATCGCACATCACAGGGAGATACGCACCGCCAGCAACACACATGCCCATGATGGCGGTGATCTGCGGTATGCCCATCGCGCTCATCACGGCGTTGTTGCGGAAAACACGGCCAAAATCATCCGTGTCTGGAAAGACGTCTTCCTGTAGCGGCAAAAACACTCCGGCGGAATCCACGAGATAAATTGTGGGAATTCTGTTTTCGATGGCGATGTTCTGCGCGCGAATCACTTTCTTCGCGGTCATGGGGAAAAATGCTCCGGCTTTCACGGTTGCATCATTGGCAATGAGCATGAACGTGCGGCCACAAACTTTCGCAAGTCCAGTTACGGTTCCCGCTGACGGCGCGCCGCCCCATTCCTCATACATTTCGTAGGCAGCATAGATTCCAAGTTCGAAAAACTGTGAGCCGGGATCGATCAGCTTGGCGATGCGCTCGCGGGCGGTGAGACGGCCTTTTTTGTGCTGCGCTTCGATGGCTTTCGCGCCGCCGCCCTGGCGAATTTGCTCTTCTTCATTCTTGATTTTGGTGAGCAAATCCACGATGCGGCGGGTATTCTTCTCGAACTCAGGCGATTTCGGATCCACGCTGGTTTTCAGCACCGAAGCAGACACGCGACGACCTCACACGCAGGCGATTTCCAATCACTTGAAATGCCACTCAGCTAACGAACAATGCGCGGCAAGCGTCACAGTATACGGGTTTTGCTTCCGCTTTTGCGAATGGGCGCTCTATATCCGACGCAATCCTGCAGGCAAG